>Ga0256840_1000169_pt1 | contig 61518 bp, 57 predicted proteins | sample 355202metaG_FD_185969 | JGI IMG/M metagenome (GOLD analysis project Ga0256840, IMG submission 185969) | Hydrothermal vent microbial communities from Mid Atlantic Ridge, Atlantic Ocean - 355-202 | ecosystem: Environmental > Aquatic > Marine > Hydrothermal vents | place: Atlantic Ocean: Mid...
TTTAAACTATAAAATCTCACGATTATGAAAAACTTCATTCAAATTCTACTAAAAAATAAAAGCTTTTTTGCAATATTAGCATTTGCTTTAGTTTTAAATTCATGTAGTTCTTACCAAACTGCTATGAATGATAACGACGGTATTTACGATACCGATAGTAGTTCAAAAACAAAAAAAACCGTTAAAACACAAGAAGATACTGCCGTTGCTTCTAACGATAAGCCTAAAACAGTTTCTGCCTCAAAATATGAAAACTATTTTAAAAATAAAGCCGAGAAAATTAAGGTAGAAACAGATGAAATTTTTACGGATGTAGATTCTTATTCATCGGATACAGATGAGGAATTACTTGAAAAAGATGTAACCGATTTTTCTACAAGCAATCCTGCTTGGGAAGAAAGTGGTGAAACTGTTGTTAATATTTATAACTATCCTACTTACAGACCTTATTACAGTTGGTACAGACCTTACTACAATCCTTATTATAGTGGTTTATACATAAGCATTAATCCTTGGTGGAATGCCGGTTACGAATATTGCTATGCAGGATACGACTATTACAATCCATTTTACACTCCTTATTATTATGGTGGATATTACGGAAGTTTTTATCCTAATTATTACACTCCTTATTATTACAATCCTTATCGATTCCATAATTACCGTTATGGAAGAAGAAATACTTCAAGAAATTATACAAATAACAACAGAAGTGGTGTAAGAAGAAATATTAGACGTTCACAAAATTCAAGTTCTTCAAGAACATCTACACGAAGTACTATTAGAAGAAATACACGTTCTAATAACGTAAGAAGTAGTAATCCAAGAATAAGAAACAATTCTCCTAGAACAAGTACGCCTAGAGTTAGAACATCTACACCAAGAGTTCGAACTAACACACACAGTGTACCAAGAACCAAAACAAGAGCAACAAAACCAAGAACAAGAACATATAATGCTCCGGTAAGAAGAAGTAGTTCTAATAATTACTCTTCTAGCGGAAGTCATCGTTCTTCTTCTCATTCTAGCAGAAGTTCTTCAAGAAGAAGATAACCTTTATAATTAGTTAAATAAATTAGAAAAGATAACAATAGTTATCCACATAAATACGCTTTAATTTGAAATTTAAACCCATGAAAAAAATATTTTTAACACTCCTTTTTATTGCAACCGCATTTACCAGCTTCTCCCAATCCATTGGTTATGATACATTCGGATTACAATTAGCAAACGAAGACATTAACGGTACAGCAAGATTTACCGGAATGAGTGGTGCTTTTGGAGCTTTAGGAGGCAATATGTCTGCAGTTGATGTAAATCCGGCAGGATTAACCGTCTTTAAAAACTCGGAAGCTACAATTTCCTTACAAAATATAAACACCGATTTAAATGTAAAATATTTCAACAGCTTTGCAAATATGACCAATAATAACCTGAACTTATCACAAGCAGGAGGTGTTCTTATCTTTGAAAACAGTAATAAATTTTGGTCAAAAGCAGCATTAGGTGTTAATTATTCTTTGGTAAAAGATTTTGACAACTCTTATCTTATTGAGGGTAACAGTGGTTTATCAGAATTTAATGTAGATCCTTTTTTAAATTTTGATGGTGATAATACCAATGACGTTTACTATGATAATGTTGATAAACAAGTAATGCTAAATACCACAACCGGAACAAATAGTAAAACCACTTTTACACTTGCAATGCAATATGACAAAACAATATCTTACGGTGTTTCAATGATCTTTCATTCGGTAGATTATTTCCAACACATTCAGTTCAAAGAATATAATCATGATAATTCAAACAATACCTTAGACGCCATTCTTAACCAAGATTTAGCCGTTACCGGAAATGGTTTTGGATTTAACTTTGGAATTCTAGCAAAACCAAATCCAAATTTTAGATTAGGTATCGCTTATCAAACACCTATTTGGTACAATTTAAGTGAAGAATTTCACGAAGACACAACCATCTATTTAAGCAATACAAATGATGTGTATACCGATAATCCTGAAAACTCAATCTATGATTATAAAATTAAAACAACAGGCAAAGCAACCGGAAGTCTAGCGTATGTTTTTGGTAAACAAGGTTTATTAAGTTTAGACTATATAAGAAAATCATACAATAACATTTTAATTAAACCGCAAGCCGATTTTAATCCGGAAAACAATACAATAAAACAAGATTTAAGAGCCACAAATGAGATTCGAATCGGAGGCGAATATCGTTATAAAAACCTGAGTTTAAGAGCCGGTTTCCATACAGAAGAAAATCCAATTAAAACGATAACTAAAAATACTGAAGGATACTCTTTAGGATTAGGTATCCGATTATCTGAAACAACAAAATTAGATCTTTCGTATGCTAATACAACATCTAAAGATTACTATAGTTTTTTACAAAAAAATGACACTTCGTTGGATTTTAATCAATCCAAAATTAATGCTACAATAACCATCGGTTTATAAACCTTAACGAACAAAAAAATCAAAGCACTTTCAAATTCATTTTTGAAGGTGCTTTTTGTATTTATTTTTTTTGTATATTTAGCTCATAAATAAATCATTAACCAAACGATAACTTAAATGAAAAAAATTTTAGCATTTATTTCTATTTTGTTATTCCTCATTTTATTGTGGTACACCAAAGGTATCTACAATGATTGTTGCAATAATAACAAAGTAGTTGAAGAAGAAAAAGTAGAAGAAATTATGGTTGAAGAAATTCAACGAAGTCCTTTAACATTTGAATCAAATTCTAATGTAGCCACAACAAATACAGGTTGGGAAGAATTGCGAGACAAAATTTTATCCGAAAAATCCGATGGGGAAATTTTACAAATTATGGCTCCTTACCTAAAAGATGAAACCGAAAAAATTGGTATTGAAAGAGCCAAAAGTGCATACATTAAACTCGAGGCTGATTTAGATACTGCAAAAATAGAGTATGAAGCTTATTTACTGGAAATACCGGAAAATTCCAAACCTTTTGGTGGAGCAAAATTTAATTGGCTTACGCGAAATGATAATATTGAAGAATTAGATGATAAAGCATTAATCTATTTCCCGAATAACTCTACCAAGAAAATAGAAAATACAAATATTACTAACTATTTAAAAAAGATAGTAAACCAAGTAAACGGAACGGAGAAAAAAATATATTTATCCGGACATACAGATAATGTTGGTGATTCTTTTAAAAACAAAGCTCTTTCCTTAAAAAGAGCAAATTCGGTTAAAGAAGAATTCATTTTATTAGGATTAGATAAAGATCAAATTGTGGTAGTTGGTTTTGGTGAAGAACAACCTATTGCAGATAACAATACCGCGGAAGGAAGACAGAAAAACCGACGTGTAGAATTACAAATTAAATAAAAATCAAACCTTAAAAATTAAATAAATATGTTAACAATACTATTACAATGTGACGGATTTTGGGCGTGGCCATGGCCGTTAATTCTAGCCTTTTTATTAGGAGCACTTTTAGGATGGCTTCTAAAAGGAATGTTTGGAAATGAAGAAGAAAACACTGAGCAAATTGATTACAAAAGTAAATATTTTGCAACCAAGAAAGAATTGGATAACTGTAATGCCAATGCCAAAGCTTTGGGAGAAAAATCTTTTGAAACACTTGCTATAACACCTGAAAAGAAGAAAAACAAAACCAAAAAAGAAGTAAAAACTCCGGAAGTTATTATAGCTGAACCACCATCTAAAAAAGATGATTTAACCAAAGTAGAAGGAATTGGTCCAAAAATTCAAGGATTATTAAACGATGCAGGAATCTATACTTTTAAACAATTATCAAACACTGCATTAGAAAAATTAAAACAAATATTAGAAGATGCAGGCCCACAGTTTAGAATGCACAAACCACTAACTTGGGCACAACAAGCAAAATTAGCAGCCGAAGGAAAATGGGAAGAATTAAAAAAATGGCAAAATGAATTAAAAGGAGGCCTATAATACGTTTTTCCCTCAAAATATTTCTTTATTTTAAACCTGCAACAAGTTTGCAGGTTTTTTTTAGTTAAAAAACATAAATATGACAAACCATATTATGGGCAGACTTTCTATAAAAAAAGAAGTGTAATATTTATTTCGATTTTCACCTGAAAACAAAATCATCGCAACGGATATTATTGTTATTAAAAAAGCACCATTTAATTGATGTGGTTTTTTAAAAAATTCTAAAATTAAAGAAAAGAACATTGCAAGAATAGCTAATTGCTTTGATTTTACGACACCATATCGTTGTGGTAACGTATTCATTGAAATGGCATCATAATTCAAATCCCTAATATCAAAAGGTATTGTAATAGCAAAAATAAATAAAAATCGATGTAAAAAAGTAAGCCAATCTTCGGGGCTAATTTGAATGTAATTTTGTTTTAAAGGAAATAAAACCGTAATTCCTGCCCAGGAAATGGCAATTAAAAATAATTTAAGACCGGATTTTTCACGTAATGAAAAGTTTTTTATTGGAAACGTATATAATAACGTAAACATCATAAAGGGAAACATTACCAATAAAGCCTTAAAATGGATTTTAAACACAAAATACACTAAAAAGAAAGTGGCAATAAAAGTGATGCCATATAAAAAAATTTTATTCTCTTTAAACCATAAATTAAACCAACTTTTTATATCGCCCACTCGTAAAAACCGAATGACATTATACGAAAAAATAGTAGCAAAAAAAACAAATAAAGGAGCTGTATTATCAGATATTCCAACCTCAAATAAAGTAAGTTTTGTTAAGCAAAACACAGCAATAGCAACATGAATATTACCAAATATATAAAGGTCTAAAAGTTGTTTTAATATGGATTTATTTTTATACATTTTATTTTACTATAATCGTAAAATTCGTATCCAAAGGTTTCAAATTTTCTTTTAAAATTTGAAATAATTCTGCATCATACAATAAATAATATTCTGCAAAATTTACTTGTCTTTCCTGCAAACTATGATTTGGAAACAATTTATTTTGAATTATTATTATACGTGCAATAATATCTTTTAATTTTCGTTTTTCTGCTCGTAACAACCGTTTTTCTAAATTTTCCAAACCTTTTAATTGTTTTTTTTCTTGTGCTTTTACAGCTCCAATAAAAGAAACATCCGTTTGTGAAGCTATTTCTCGTAAATGTGAAAATTGTTCTTTTAAAAATACCTTTTGTTTTGAAAAATCTAAATTTAAATTGCTAATTTCTTTTACTTTTTTATTTAGCAATTGCTGTTGTTTTAAAAATAAATCAGGGATGGTTAATCCTAATTTTTGCAATTTTATAAATTCTTTTTCCGTTATTAATAAAACCGAATTCCGTAACATTAAAATAGGAAATACTATTTTATTTTGCGAAAAATAATCCTTTAATTCTAGCCAATATGCCAACTCTCCTCCTCCACCGATATACGCCAAATTTGGTAAAATCACTTCTTGATATAACGGACGCATAATCACATTTGGCGAAAATCGTTCCGGAAAAGAATCTACTTCTTTTAGTATTTCATCTTGCGTAAAAGTGATTTCTGTGTTAAGAACAGCATACATTCCGTTTTGCAAAACGATACGTTCTCGTAAATTGTCTTTTAAATAAAATAAATTTATTTCCCTTGGATTTACTTGTATTTTATAATTTTTAGAAAGTGCTCCCTTTGTTTTACTTATCGTTTTAAAAGCTGTTTGTTCAAGTAGTTCTTCTTTTATATACGGAATAAATTCTCGTTTTAAAGTAACCTCATCAGCATCTAAAATTACCAAACCATAGTCTTTAAACAATTCATTTGCTAAATAACGAGTTGCATCGGCAAGATTGCTGTATTCTAAATAGGATTTTTTAAATAAATCCGCTAAATATTTGGCATTTTTTCCTTTTCCTAATTGTTTTTTAAATTCGGTATAAACATCCTCTAAACCCTCAGTATCTAAACGTCCAACAGCTCCTTTTACTTTTTTTTGCCATTGCAATTTATGATTTTTAAAATTGAAATAATTAATTTCATCAAAATCATGATCTTCGGTTGCCATCCAATAAATTGGTACAAAATTCTGATTCGGATATTTTTCTTTTAGCTGCTCTGTTAAATTAATTGCCGAAAATATTTTGTACAAAAAATACAATGGACCGGTAAATAAATTTAACTGATGACCGGTAGTTATGGTAAACGTTTCCGAATGTTGTAACAGATTTATATTGCGTGCAGTAGCATTAGATATATCGATATTTTTATACTGTTTTTGTAAAACATCGACCAATACTTTGCGTTTTTTTTTCGAGAAATTTTCTTTTAATTCGATTTGTTTTCTAAAATTTTCCAAATTAGAATATAGATGATAAAAAGGTTTTATTTTTTTATCCTCAGACAAATAATCTAAAACTGTTTTGGAAAAATATCCTGTTTGCTGATATGGAATTTTTAGAACTTTCATTTAGTAACTTTGTTCTCGTCTAAATAAGGTATATACGTACTTTCTGATTTCACCACTTGGCATGGTATAATCGTAATTAAATTCTTTAATTAATTTATAATCTCTTCCTAATTTTTCTTGCAGCATTTTTACATCATATCTTTTAACCGGTAAACCCGAACACATGGTTGCTCCTTGTAAATTGAATTCCGATAAAATTACAAAACCTCCTTTTTTTACTTTTTGATGCAGTAATTTAAAATATGCTTCTTGATCTTTTTCTTCAATAAAAAAGTGTAAAACTGCTCTATCGTTCCATAAATCTACCTTTGGCATTTCTTTTAAAGCTGTTGGATTTACCAAATCATCTACAATAAATTGTACTTTATTTTGCTCTTTTCCGATGCGATTTTTTATGTTATTTAAGGCACAACTGATTATATCATTTGCTATTAAATTAGTGTATCCTTCTTGTAAAAGCGAATCGATTAATGTGGTTGCTCCGGCACCGGAATTAAAAATAACGGCATTTTTAGAAACATTTGATTCTTTAATTAAATCTAAACTAGGTTTGGATATTTCTTCGTACCAACCAAGTGTTTTATAATCTACATCGGTATATTTTCCGCACCAATATTCGCCTAAATTCTCATTAGGATCTACGGTTGTTCTACAACCTTTATCAGTTATACTACAAGAGGTTTGTTCTTCTTTATTTGTATTGCAAGACATATTTTTTTAGTATTCAGTGTGCAGTTTTCAGTGTGCAGTTTTCAGTGTTCAATTTTCAGTTTTCTTTAATCAATTTTCATTATTCACTTATAATTCACAACTTATAACTATTCAACCGGTTTTCCATAAAGATCAAAATCGGTAGCTTCGGTAATTTTTATATTTACAAATTTTCCTATCGGAACATAATATTTTGTTGCATCTACAATTACTTCGTTATCTACATCAGGACTATCAAATTCGGTTCTACCTATAAAATCATTTCCTTCTTTTCGGTCGAAAATACATTTAAAAACTTTCCCTATTTTTTCTTGATTGAGTTCAAAAGAAATTTGTGCTTGTATTTCCATAATTTCGGCAACACGTTTTTCTTTTACAGCTTCCAACACGTTATCTTCTAAATTATAAGCATGTGTATCTTCTTCGTGCGAATACGTAAAACAGCCCAAACGGTCAAATCTAGAATCGATAATAAATTGTTTTAATTCTTCAAATTGAGCTTCGGTTTCATTAGGATAACCAACAATCATTGTGGTTCTAATTGCCATTTCCGGAAGGTATTTTCTAAAATCTGCTATTAATTTTTTTGTCTTATCGGAAGTTGTTCCTCTTCGCATTGATTTTAACAACTCCGTATTAATATGTTGCAACGGAATATCGAGATATTTACATATTTTAGGTTCGTTTTTCATCACTTCAAGCACATCCATCGGAAAGCCAGTTGGAAAAGCATAATGCAAGCGAATCCACTCGATACCTTCTACTTTCACCAATTCTTTAAGCAAATCAGCTAAGGCTCTTTTTTTGTAAATATCTAATCCGTAATAGGTTAAATCTTGTGCGATTAAGATTAATTCTTTTATCCCTTTTTGGGCTAATTTTTCCGCTTCGGTAACCAAATTTTCAATTGGTGTAGATTTATGACCACCACGCATAAGCGGAATAGCACAAAAAGAACAAGGACGATCACAGCCTTCGGCAATTTTAAGATATGCGTAGTGTTTTGGTGTTGTTGTAAGACGTTCGCCTATTAATTCGTGTTTGTAATCGGCTTCTAAAACTTTTAACAAATTTGGTAAATCACTTGTTCCGAAATATTGATCTACATTGGTAATTTCTTTTTCTAAATCCGGTTTATATCTTTCCGATAAGCAACCGGTGACGAAAACTTTATCAATTAAACCGTCTTCCTTTTTTTGAGCGTAATGCAAAATTGTATTTACGGATTCTTCTTTTGCTTTACCTATAAATCCGCAAGTATTAATAACAACAATGTTTCCGTCATCATTTTCATCTTCATGCACCACATTTTTGTTATTTGCCTTTAATTGTCCCATTAACACCTCACTATCATAAAGATTTTTAGAACATCCTAAAGTAACTACGTTAATTTTGTTTTGTTTATTTGTTTTTGTACGCATATTTTAAAAAAAGTTATAAGGTTTACTTTAAATACCTTAAATTTACTGCAAAAGTAACTAAACCTTTTTAAATAAAAGAAGTCTAAGTTTAATATAAAACCTATCTATGAAATATTTAATGATATTAATGCTAATAAGTGTATTTGCATGTAAAAATAATGTAGAACAACAGCGTGAATCGGAGTTGTATTTTCCTCCGCTTGACGGAAATTGGGAAACTACAAATCCAAATATTTTAAATTGGAACACAAACAATTTGAATGATTTATACAACTATTTACAAGAAAAAGAAACAAAGGGATTTATCATTTTGAAAGATGGCAAAATTGTAATTGAAAAATACTTTAATGGTCATAGTAATACAGCAAAATGGAACTGGTATTCGGCTGCTAAAACACTTACAAGTGCAACAATCGGAATTGCTCAAAATGAAGGATTTTTAGATATCAATGATAAAACATCCGATTATCTTGGCTTGCATTGGACTTCATTAGATTTAGATAAAGAAAATTTAATTACGATTAGACATCAACTTACTATGACAACAGGTTTAGATAACACTAACTTTACAAGTACAAATCCTTTAGATTTAACGTATTTAGCAGATGCCGGAACAAGATGGGCATATCACAACGGACCTTATACTTTATTACAAAGCGTAGTTACCAATGCCACAAATATTTCTTTTAATGAATATTTTTATGAAAAAATTCAAGACAAAATAGGTATGAACGGATTTTGGTATATTTTTGGAGATTTGCACATATACAGAAGTACAACTAGAGATATGGCACGATTTGGGTTGCTTATTCTGCGAAATGGAAAATGGAAAGATGAAGATATTATCCCTCAAACTTATTTTAATGAAATGGTAAATTCTTCGCAAAGCATAAATCCATCTTATGGATATTTATGGTGGTTAAACGGTAAAAATAAATACATCTTACCACAATCGCAAGAAGTTCATACCACTAATTTAATTCCAAATGCTCCAAATGATTTAATTGCCGCATTAGGAGCAAATGACCAAAAAATTTACGTTGTACCAAGTAAAAAATTAATAGTTGTTCGTTGTGGTGAAGATGCCAATACCGGTCAACTAACTTTATCAGGATTTGACAATGTACTTTGGGAAAAATTGGGTAATATAATTCCTTAATTTATTTAAAAAACGAATCTACAAATTCAATTTTATTAAAAACTTGGAGGTCATCAATACCTTCGCCTACACCAATATATTTAACGGGAATTTGAAATTGATCGGAAATACCAATTACCACACCACCTTTTGCTGTACCGTCTAATTTAGTAACTGCCAGAGCGTTTACTTCGGTTGCTTTGGTAAATGCTTTGGCTTGTTCAAAGGCATTTTGACCTGTTGAACCATCTAAAACCAAAAGAATTTCGTGAGGAGCATCAGGAACAACTTTTTGCATTACCTTTTTAATTTTGGTAAGTTCATTCATTAAATTTACTTTGTTGTGCAACCTTCCGGCGGTATCAATAATCACCACATCTACATCCTGTTTTACAGCAGATTGCATCGTATCGAAAGCTACAGAAGCAGGATCGGAACCCATTTGTTGTTTTACAATAGGAATACCAACACGATCTGCCCAAATTTGTAATTGGTCTATTGCCGCTGCTCTAAAAGTATCGGCAGCTCCTAACATTACTTTTAATCCTTGTTTATTAAATTGATTAGCTAATTTACCTATGGTTGTAGTTTTACCAACACCATTTACGCCAACAACCATAATTACATATGGTTTTTTATCCTTTGGTATGGTAAATTCGGTTTCGTTACCAACATTAGTCATTGCTAAAAGAGCAGCAATTTCTTCTCGTAAAATTTTATTTAATTCATCTGTTCCTAGATATTTATCTTTAGCAACACGTTTTTCGATACGATCGATAATTTTTAAGGTTGTTTCCACGCCAACATCTGAAGTAACCAAAACTTCTTCTAAATTATCTAAAACCTCATCATCTACTTTAGATTTTCCGGCAACAGCTGTAGATAATTTAGAAAAAAAGGATTTTTTTGTTTTATCTAAACCTTTGTCTAAGGTTTCTTTTTTTTCTTTCGAAAATATTTTTTTAAATAAACTCATCTTAATATTCGGTAATATAATTAGTTGCTGTTATATCATTTTAAGAATCAAAAAACATACCTAAATGTAATTTTTAATCCTAAACTTTACACAAACAAAAAAGCTACTATCTAAAAATAGACAGTAGCTTTAAAGTATACTTTTAAAAAGTAGAATTATTTTGCGAAAAATTCTTTTACTTTACTTGGATCCATAATTTTTTCCACAAAAACGTAAGCACCTGTTTTTGGTGATTTTACCATTTTTACGGCTTTTGTTAATCTTTTAGATCCTGTTTGTAACGTTGCTACTGATTTCTTTGCCATGTCTTAAATTATTTAATTTCTTTATGAACCGTCATTTTCTTTAAGATTGGATTAAATTTCTTTAATTGCAATCTATCCGGCGTATTCTTTTTATTTTTTGTTGTAATATATCTTGAAGTTCCCGGCATACCTGTCGCTTTGTGCTCAGTACACTCTAAAATAACTTGAATTCTATTTCCTTTCTTTGCCATCTTATTCTATGATTATTGGTTTAATATACCGTTATTTCTTGCTTCTTTCAAAACAGCGGCAACACCTAATTTATTAATATTTTTTAATGCTCTTGTAGAAACTTTTAACGTAATCCATCTATCCTCTTCAGGGATATAAAAACGTTTTTTTATTAAGTTTACTTTAAATTTTCTTTTGGTTCTATTCAATGCGTGAGAAACGTTGTTCCCTACCATTGCTTTCTTTCCTGTTATTTCGCAAATTCTAGACATTATTCTTACCTTTTAATTTTGAACGGCAAAAGTAATAATACTTTACAATTCTGACAAACAATTTTTATACTTTTTTTATTTTTTAACAAAAAAAGGTGTTTTTAAGGTTTAACCACTTGATTTAAAAGCATTTTTAAAGCGGTGACACTTGCTTTTTTGATTACTTTTTCACGTGGTTGTCCAAAATTAAATTCTTTTACCATCAAATCATTAGCCGAAGCTATGGCAATAAATACCTCTCCAACGGATTTATCCGTTTTATCAGTTGTTGGCCCGGCATTACCGGTTGTTGCAATAGCAAAATCCGTTTTAAATAATTTTAATACATTTTCTGCCATTTCGCTTGCTACCTCAGCACTTACAACCGAATATTTTTCAATCGTTTTTTTAGAAACTTTTAAAACATTAATCTTTATCTCGGCAGAATAACTTACAATTGTCCCTTTATAATAGCCGGAAGCTCCCGGAACAGCGGTTAATTTTGATGCTATTTTTCCTCCTGTACAACTTTCGGCAGTAGCTAGTGTTAATTTTTTTTCTTTAAAAACAAGCAATATCTCTTGTTCTATTGTATTTGATTTTTCTAAAACAGCAATCTCATCAACTAACTTAACTAATTTTTTAACTTGATTCTCCAGTTTCTTTTTAGTCATTTCATAATTAGTGCCTCTTGCTGTTAATCGTAATCTTGTTTTTCCGTACGAAGGTAAATATGCTAAAGATATTCCTTTAGGCAGATCTTTTTCAAAAGCAACCAATCTTTTAGCAATATTACTTTCTCCTTCGCCATAGGTTTCTATAGTATGATGTAAAATAAAAGGCAGTTTAAATTGCTTTTGTAATTCGGGCAATACACTATTTTGCATTAACCCTTTCATTTCCACCGGAACTCCGGGTAATGAAATGACCACTTTATCGTTTTTTTTAAACCACATTCCGGAAGCTGTGCCATATTCATTTTTAAATATTTTTGCCCTTTCGGGAAGTTGTGCCTGTTCCAAATCCAAATTTGTATATTGGTAATTTATCTTTTTAAACAAATCTATAATGTGATTTTCAATTTCCTTATATTTCACCAACTTATCATCGAAATATTCGGTCAATACATTTTTAGTTATATCGTCGTTTGTTGGTCCTAATCCACCGGTAATTATGATGATATCCGCAATTTCTTCCGCTTGACGAATCGCATTTAAAATAGCTTCTTTTTTATCTTCGATAGAAGTAATTTTAACTACCGAAATACCAACTTTAGTTAATTCTTCAGCAATATACTTAGAATTAGAATCCAGTATTTGACCTATTAAAATCTCATCACCTATGGTTATAATTTCTGCTTGCATTATATTTTTATTATAAATGCAAAGATACTTTAAAAACCCAAAAACGATACTACAACCAATAATTTAAAACAATATAAACGCCTACTATAAGAATTATTTATTTTTAGGATTTAGTTTAAAAACAAGTAATTACATCTAAAAAAAAGAATGTTATTTAAAAAATAATCTTTACATTTGTTCCTTTATCAACTATTAAATATTTTCATTATGAAAAAAAACAAATTACTTTTTTTATTTCTAATCCTCTTTACAGCTGCTTTTGCACAAGATAAGGCTTCTAAAATTTGGACACTTTCTTCTACGCATGAAGCATCAGTTTATCCATTAAAACATAGAAGTTCTACTCCTGTGGAATTTAAAATTTACAAATTAAATTTAGATTTATTAAAAAATCGCCTTGCAGATGCTCCTTTACGGGAAACAAGCGAAGGTTTTTCTGGTGTTGTCATTAGTTTTCCTATGTTAAGTGGAAAATTAGAACAATTTAGAGTGTTTAAATCACCTGTAATGGCAGATGAACTACAAGCCAGATATCCTGAAATTCAGACATATGCTGCACAAGGTATTGATGATCCAACGGCTACCATGCGTTTTAGCATAACCAATCAAGGGTTGCACACCATGATGCTCTCAGGAAAACATGTTGCTAATTATATTGATCCTTATACTACAGATAAAAACTATTATATTGTTTATGGAAGAAATTCTGTTTTAAATGATCCTATGAATGATTTTATTTGTGAAACAGATTCCGGTTACGAGGTAAATTCAAGCAATACTTCCAATCCTTCTACAAATAGAAATGATACTAACGACCAAATCATGCGTACATACAGATTAGCACTTTCTTGTACTGCAGAATATGGTAATATTTTTGCCGGAACCGGAACGGATGCTCAGAAAAAAGCAAATATTTTGGCTCAAATGGTAATCACCATAAATAGAGTTAATGAGGTATATGAAAGAGATTTAGCAATACATCTAAATATTATCGCCAACAATACAAATATTATCTATTACGGAAATACATCCGCAGACCCTTGGAGTGGTGAATACAATAACACTACCCAAACAGTAACTGACAATATTATTGGAAATGCAAATTACGATATTGGTCACAACTTTAATACGTCAGGTGGAGGAAATGCAGGTTGTATTGCTTGTGTTTGTACTACAGGAAGTAAAGGTAGTGGTTATACCGGTAGAGCAGATCCAACAGGTGACGCATTTGATATCGATTATGTTGCCCATGAAATGGGACACCAATTTGGTGGTTACCATACAATGAACACTTGTAGTAGAAGTGGTAACGGACAAACAGAGGTTGAACCTGCCAGTGGTAGTTCTATTATGGGTTATGCAGGTATTTGTTCTGTTAACGTTCAAGGGAATAGTGATGCTCACTTTAACTACGTAAACATTAGAGATATCTCTGCCAACATACAGACCGGAAACAGTACTTGTTCTTCAAATCAAACAATAAACAATTTACCACCGGTTGCAAATGCAGGAAACAACTACTCTATACCAAAAAGTACTGCTTTTATTTTAGAAGGTTCTGCAACTGATGCCGACGGTTTAGCTACATTAACTTACAACTGGTCACAAAATGATCCGGAACAATCACCTAGTGGTGATAATATTTCAGAAAATAACAATGTTGGTCCTTTATACCGTTCTATTTATCCTACCGCATCACCAAAAAGATACATGCCTAAATTTTCTGATGTATTAGGAGGTAATTTAACACCTACTTGGGAGAAAACTCCTGCAGTAGGTCGATTTATGGAATTTGCATTCACCGTTAGAGATAATAGTGTTTTAGGTGGTCAAACCAGTGCAGATTTAATGACTATAAATGTTAATGCAACAGCCGGACCATTTGTTGTAACATCACAAACAGCAGCTGAAACTTGGAATACCGGAGAAACTAAAACAGTTTCTTGGGATGTTGCAGGAACAACAGCTAACGGTATTAATGCTGCAAATGTAAATATTTACTTAGTTAGCGATAATGGGACAATATTAGCCACTTTAGCTTCTAATACGGCTAATGATGGTAATGAAAATATTACTGTTCCTAATATTACATCTGATTTTGCGAGAGTGATGGTTAAACCAACAAACAATATTTTTTATGCAATTAATTCTGCTACTTTGGGTATTAATACTGCTCCTCAAACTTGTACAGGTGTTTGTCCATCAGAAGGTAATACATCATTTTCAACCAGTACAACTCTAGTAAATTTTAATACCATAAACAATGCAAGTGCAAAAGAAAATGGTGCTTATTCTGATTTTACTACTTTATCTACCAGTGTTATACAAGGAAATTCTTATGACTTAACAGTACATGTAAATACTGATGGTAACTATATGGTAGTAAGTAAAGTTTGGTTTGATTGGAATCAAGATTGTGATTTTGATGATGCCGGTGAAGAATATGATTTAGGTTCTGCTGCTAATGTGGCCGATGGTGCTACATCTAATTCACCTTTAAGTATAACTGTTCCTGCTAATGCGATGGTTGGACCAACAGTAATGAGAGTGAGTTCTAAATACACATCTTCAAGCAATGTAATTTATCCTACATCTTGTCAAACAGGATTTGATGGTGAAGTGGAAGATTATACCGTTGAAGTAGTTTCTGCAAATGCAGGCGTTATTGATGATGTAATTAGCGATCATATAAATATTATCAAATCAGACAATAATTTAAGAGTTTACACTTCTAACGGAAGTATCATAAAAAATATTAGCATTTATGATGTTTTAGGTAAAACACTACTTTCAAATAACAATAATACTAATGAAATAAACTTAAATATTTCTAATTTAAAAGTAGGATCTATAGTATTTGTTAAAGCTACATTAGAAAATAATGTGGTTAAAGTCAAAAAAGTTTTTATTAACTAAAAACTTCTATTTTATATCAAAAAAGGCTGTCAATATTTGACAGTCTTTTTTTTTCAATATTGAAAAAAGAACTATTTTTAACAAAAAAACATGTATCTAAAAAATAAAACTGTTTGGATTACCGGAGCTTCTAGTGGAATTGGAAGAGCATTAACCATAGAATTATCCAAAGATAATAATTTAATTCTTTCCTCAAGAAACAAAATTGCTCTGGAAAAGGTTAAAAATGAATGCGAAAATCCTCAAAACATCAGAATATTACCTTTAGACTTGGAAAATTATTCCAATTTTAATAATTTAACAAAACAAGCAATTTTATTTTTTGGAAATATCGATATTTTAATAAACAATGGAGGAATTAGCCAACGCTCTCTTGCAAAAGAAACCAATATTAAAGTGGACAAAAAAATTATGGAAGTTAATTATTTTGGCACCGTTGCCCTTACCAAAGCTATATTACCTCATTTTTTAGAAAACAAAAACGGACATATCATTGTAATCACCAGTGTTGTAGGCAGAATAGGAACACCTCTACGTTCATCGTATGCTGCATCAAAACACGCATTACATGGATTTTTTGATAGTCTAAGAGCTGAGGTTTTTAAAGAAAACATCAAAGTAACGCTTATCTGTCCGGGATTTGTACAAACCAACGTTTCCATAAATGCTTTAACAGGAGACGGAAGTAAACAAAACACAATGGATAAAGCTACCGCAAACGGTCTAAAACCGGAATATGTTGCTAAAAAAATACGATTGGCTATAGAAAAAAATAAAGAAGAAGTCATCATTGGAGGATTAAAAGAGAAATTTTCCGTTTTATTAAAACGTTTTTTTCCTACATTACTTTCTAAATTAGTACGAAAAATACCGGTAACTTAAATAGTAAAGCATAGAAACTTTTATATCTTTGCAAGAACAAAACAAAATCTTATGAAATTTTTTATCGACACAGCTAACTTAGAACAAATTAAAGAAGCACAATCTCTTGGTATTTTAGATGGCGTAACTACCAATCCGTCTTTAATGGCAAAAGAAGGAATTACCGGACAAGAAAATATTATTGATCACTACAAAGCAATTTGTAATTTAGTAGATGGCGATGTTTCTGCCGAAGTAATTGCAACCGATTTTGAAGGAATGATAAAAGAAGGTGAAGCCTTGGCTGCTTTAAATCCACAAATTGTTGTAAAACTACCAATGATTAAAGATGGAATAAAAGCTTGTAAATACTTTTCGGATAAAGGAATAAAAACCAATGTTACACTCGTTTTTTCTGCAGGACAAGCTTTACTTGCCGCGAAAGCCGGAGCAACTTATGTTTCTCCTTTTATAGGAAGATTAGATGATATTTCAACTGATGGTCTGCATTTAATTGCTGAGATTCGTCAGATTTATGATAATTACGGATTTGAAACGGAAATATTAGCTGCTTCCGTAAGACACACAATGCATATTATTGATTGTGCTAAATTAGGAGCAGATGTAATGACCGGTCCTTTAAAAGCAATTGAAGGTTTGTTAAAACATCCTTTAACTGATATTGGTTTGGCTAAATTTTTAGCTGATTACAAAAAAGGAAATTAACAATTTTCTAGGGTTTTGCTTACAGCAAAACCCTTTTTTTATACTTTTTCTCTACAAATCAGTAACCAACAACGTATCTAAATCCAATCTGGTTTTAAGCCAATCTTGCATTTTTTGTTGTTGTATTTTCTTTTTACTTTCAGGAATTGTATCCACCCATTTTATATTAAAAACCGGAATCGTATCTACCGATTTAAAATTGGTAACCAACTTATTTGAAAATGCAATTTCCTTAATGCCATCATAATTTATTTTTGCTTCTTCGCTCAATTTTAAAAACGGAATATGATTTTGTTTCATCTTAGCAATTTCCTGTTCTAAAAAACTAATTTTTTCGTCTTTACTTCTTAAATTGGAATCGCGTTCTTCAATAATTTTTTGATCTCGGGCAACTTGTTCTTTTAACGTCTGAAATTCATTTATTAATTTAGAATCGTCTTTCCCTTTATGAATATATAATTTCACATCAGGTTCCATTCCTAAGGCGATTAATTCTTGTCTCCAACGTTTTTCATCTTCTTGCGATACACTTTTCCCGTAAAGGGTAATTTCGATGCTTTTATTTTTAAAATCCAAATCACTTTCATCTTCATCAATAACCGAAAAACCTTCATTTTTAATTTCGGAAATTAAAGTTTGTGCTTGTTGTTTAAATTTCTTTTCCAGATATAAATTGTAAAACGTATAAACACTAATTCCTAAAACCACAATTGCAACGAAAGATGCGAATCGTGCGATTCTTCTTCGCTTGGCGGAATTAATGTATCGTACCATTGGAAACCGCAAATATTTTACGATTACAAATGTAGATAAAGCGATAAATGTAGCGTTTATTAAAAACAAAAACATCGCACCAAAAAAATAGTTATAATGCTGTGTTGCTAAACCGAAACCTGCAGTACAAAGTGGAGGCATCAAAGCGGTAGCAATAGCGACTCCGGCAACGGTATTTGTTTGTGGTTGTGGTCTGCTAATCGCAATAATCAATGCCAGACCTCCGGAAATAGCAATTAAAACGTCCAATACATTTGGCTGTGTTCGGGCAATTAATTCTTTAGTTTCCTCTTGAAAAAGAGGTATGCTAAAGAACAAAAAAGAGGTAAATAAACTCAATCCTAACATCACACCTAAATTAACCATAGAGCGTTTTAAGGTATCTATATCGTTAATACCAATTGATAGACCAACACCTAAAATAGGACCCATTAATGGTGAAATTAACATCGCACCAATAACAACTGCTGTAGAACTTACATTTAAACCAATCGATGCAATAATTATGGAAAAAACCAAAATCCATGCAGTATGTCCTTTCATTGAGATAGAATCCTTAATACTTTGGATGGTACCTGCTTTATCGGTTGTTTCGCGAATGCTTAACAATTCTTTTAAAAATTGTTTTAGACTCGCAATAAAGCCTTTCATATCCTTTTTGGCTTCTTCCTTAGATGCTTCTATTTTTTTGTCATGTTCTTTTGCTTTCTCTTCCATAAATACTCTAAAAAGACCAATTTACTAATTTTATTTGAATTTTTCGTTTGCTTGTGTTGCTATTTCTTTAATATCTTGTTCTTGATTTTTAGGGAAAATCAATAATACATCATCTTTTTCAACTATAATGTAATTATTTAATCCCTGAATAACGACTTTTTTACCTTTTTGTGTTCTTACAATATTATTCGTGGAGTTTCTAAAAATAGTTTGTGCATTTACAACGGCATTTTCATCCTTGTCCTTTGGTAATTTATCATAAAGTGAACTCCAAGTACCTAAATCGTTCCAACCAAAATCAACAGGCAACACATACACATTATCTGCTTTCTCCATAATACCAAAGTCAATTGAAATATTTTCTGCTTTCGGATATTCTTCATTAATAAAATCATCTTCAAAATTTGTATTATAAACTGATTTTCCTTTGTTAAATAAGGTTTCCATCTGTGGTAAAAAATGTTGATATGCTTTTAAAATGGATTTAGTTGACCAAATAAAAATACCTGCATTCCATAAATAATTTCCTTCTTTTAAAAACTTTTTTGCTATTTCCAAATTTGGCTTTTCGGTAAATTTAAGCACTTTTTTAATCGGATTTTCATCCGATTTATCGTATTGAATATATCCATAACCTGTATTTGGATGATTTGGTTGAATGCCTAAAGTCATTAAAATATCTTTATTTGCACACGCATTAAAAGCCGTTATGATATTCTTTATAAACTCTTTTTCATCTTCAATCCAATGATCGGAAGGAGCTACAACCATAACTGCATTTGGATTTAAAGTACTTATTTTATGTGCTGCATAAGCTACGCAAGGTGCCGTATTACGCATAACCGGTTCTAATAACAATTGATTTTCAGAAATATCGGGCAATTGTTCTAAAACAAGATTTTTATATTTTGAGTTGGTTGAAATTAAAATATTTTCAGTTGGAATTATTTTTTGAAAACGCCTAAAAGTTTTTTGCAGTAAGCTCTCTCCGGCACCTAACATATCGTGGAATTGCTTTGGGAATTCCGTTGTACTCATTGGCCAAAACCTGGAACCTATTCCTCCTGCCATAATCACGGCATAATTATTTTTATTGTTCATTAATTTTAATTTTCAAGAAGCAACACCTCTGCATTTTGATGAAAAAGATATTTCTTTTTTGTTTTAATTTCTGTGCATTCGTAACGTGTTCTTCGTTTATTTCCTTTTACAAAAATACGATTATTATATTGAAATTTACTATTTAAAGGAATTTCGAACATATATGTATTTTCATTTGACACATCTTCCTTTTTTAATTCTAAAGATAAACGCACATCCGAATCGGTACTTGCTTTTGGATTTCGTAAATAATTTGCCAATACATGTAAGATTGATTCCGTAAAAATATCCGGTGTTAAAAAAGGCAGCATTAATTGTTGGAAATTTTGTTTCCACTCAATACCATGCGGTTTTATTTGTCTTATTTTTCGCTTATTTTCTATATGAGTTTTAAGATGGGCTATTTCATGCACTAAGGTTATTAAAAAACGATAGGCATTCATATCTTTATTAATAGTGATTTGATATTGTCCGTTTTTCAATAATCTAAAATCGCCGTGTTTGGTTTTTCGGTTATTTTTAATAATTAATTTAAACTTATATTCTTGCAATAATGCTTCTACTAAACCTATGGAAGATTCCGGAATATATTGATGTATTAGTTGAAATTCGGACATGCATAAAATTTCCGGCAAGATACAAATTCAGTTAAAAAGAAAACGATTATTTTACTAAAAACGGTTGTACTTGGGTGAAATTTTGAGTTTCTAATTTTAGATAATATGTTCCGTTAACAAAATTATCCAATTCAACTGTATTATTAATTGGATTTATAGATGTTAAGAGTTTTTTACCCAAAGCATCATAAATTTCAATTTTCTTGATTTTAGCCATATTTGATTTTAAATGTACAGTAATGTAATTAGAAGCCGGAATTGGGTATAAATTAAATCCTTTTAATTTTTCTTGTCCAACCGATAAAGCAATCAAATCAATAACACCATCATTATCGCTATCGTCACAAGCATCTTGCAACAACCAAATATTTTGATTTGTTTGAAAATCATTCCAATTACTATGACACGGATATTGAAATTGATTTTCCGGACGTGTAATTACAGGTGTATCGGTAACTTGTAAATCGGTTAAAAAATTCATATCTGTTTGTTCTGCACTACCATTACCTAATGCAATATTTTTTGCTTGCATGTTTCCATTAAAAGAATAATCTATTAAAGCATGCGATAACCTGTTTATTGCATAAACATCTAGAGCATCATAAGGCTGAAAATGGCCTGCGTTGTTATAAATTCCGGTATATGAAATATAATGATTTGCATCGTAATGATAGGTTTCCGGAGTACCATCATTATCGGCATCATATTGATAGGTTGTAGCATCGGAGAAAACACGAATAAAATCTTTTTCGGAATTCGGAATATTAATCAATTCAAAAACTGCACGTATTGCTCTTTCATCTGTGTTGTAATTTGCACTACCTTCGTGCATATCGTCATTATTAATTTCAATAAGCAGTTTTACATTTGTTGGATAATTTGTTAAATCGTCTTTGGTTATAACAAGACTATACCAAGGTGCAGTCATAAAAATAAATCTTCCGTTTACTCCCCAATTATGAGGGTTGCCAAAAATTTGTTTTCCGAGCCAAATGGTAGATCCAGCACCGTAAGAATGACCCATTAATCCAACTTTTGAGGTATCAATCCAGTTTGTAAAATGTGTTTGAGCAGAAGCCAACATCATATTTAAAGAAAACTGATATGCTTCTGTTGTATTTCCGGGCGTATTATTATAAATATTTACAACAGCATAACCTTGACTCGCTAAAAAATAAAATAATTTTTCATAGGTATAAGCAGGTCTTCCCCAACCGGAAATAAAATAAATCACCGGTAATTGTTGCATAACAATATCAGGATGATAAAAGTTGATAATACCATCATTTGTATTGTCAATTATTTCGGGTTCATGAATTACATTGTTTGCGCCCCAACTTCCATAACCGTTTGCTATTCCGGAAGTACCATCTTGAAGATCATTATACGAAACTTGTGCCTGTAAGGTAACTACAAATAAAGCAGTTACAATAAATAATATTGCTTTCATTTTTTCTTTTTCTTTTTCTTATGATAAAAGTAGTACAATTCACAATAACAAACGTAACATTTGTTACTTAGTAATTAAGGCGTCGTACTGGATACTTGAATTACTTTTCCATTAAAGAATTTATTTCCATTAAGGGAAAAATCCGCTATATAATTTGCCATTTCACTTGCTGAAACCGGTGCTTGATAATCCGGAAAAGCCTCTGCAAGCATTTCGGTTTGTACGGCTCCGAGTGCCAAAGTATTAAAGGCTATTTGGGCGTCTTTATACTCTTCGGCAAGTAATTCCATTAAAGTAATTACTGCTCCTTTTGAAGAACTGTAAGCCGATAAACCTGCAAATTTAACAGAGCCTTGAACGCCTCCAATACTACTAATTGTTACTACATGAGATTGTGGTTTTAATTTTGGGAGGCACGTTCTAATCATCTCGGCAACAGCAAAAACATTTACTTGATAAACGTCTAAAAAATCTTGATAGGTAGTTTTATAAAATGGCTTGTGAATTAATTTTCCGGCATTATTAATTAAGATATCTACTTTTTCCCAATTGGAATCTATAAAGGATTTTACTTTACTAAATTCATCTATTTTAGATAAATCCATTTGTAAAGGATGAACATTATCGCCTAAATCATTAAGCGGATTTATATTTCTGGAAATAGCCAAAATTTGATGATTCTTATTTGCAAAATACTTCACTAATTCTAAACCAATCCCTCTACTTGCACCTGTAACGATGATATTTTTAGTCATTTTTTTTGTATTATTTATTCTATACCAACCTTCACTAAAAGAAGGAACTTGTTTTTATTTAGTTAAAATTCATAATTCATCACTCATAATTCATCACTCATCAATAATAGCATCTTGAATAACTTGCTGTACTTTTGCTCTAATATCTTCTTTTACCATACCTCGATTTGCCATTGTTGGATATACTCTATTGGATAAAAATACATAAACAATTCCTGTTTTGGGATCTGCCCAGGCAAGGTCTCCGGTAAAACCGGAATGTCCGAAACTTTTATCTGACACACATCCGCAAGTGGCTAAAATATCCGGATTTAACTGTGGTTTATCAAATCCTAAACCTCTACGCACACTATCTTTTCGGTAATAACGATGGTTAAATTTGTCTATCGTTTTGGTTTTAAGAAAGCGTTTTCCTCCATAATAACCTTTTTGCAGATACATTTGCATCATTTTGGCTACGTCTAACGAATTACTAAACAATCCGGCATTCCCACTAACACCACCAAGCATTGCAGCACCCATATCGTGCACATCTCCTTGCAATAATTGGTAACGGAAATACTTATCCTTTTCGGTTGGAACAATTTGTTCTTTTTTAAATTTTTCTAAAGGTTTATAGGTTAAAGTTGTCGCTCCAAGTGGTTTAAAAAACTGCTCTTCATCTAATTTATTTAATGGTTTTTTATATACTTTTTCTAAATAATCTTTAAATAAATAAAAGGCAAATCCACTGTATTTATAACCGGAATTAATACGTTGTGGTGCTTCGGCAATACGTTTGTAGATTGTATCTATATAGTCACTTCGCAAATACAAATTCTCGGCAACACGAATGTTAAATGCTTTACTTCTTTCTTTTCTATAATATTTATCGGATGGTTTTTTAGTAATGGAATCAAGTGTTTTTATATAAAATGGAATCCACGCTTTTAATCTTCCTACGTGTGATAACGCTTCACGAATAGTAACTGTATCTTTATTACTTCCTTTGGTTACAGGAAATGTTTCCCCAAAAGTATCATCCAACTGAAACTTACCTTGTTCCTCTGCTTTCATTATTTGAGGTAAAGCTCCTAATATTTTCGTTAAAGATGCTATATCATAAATACTGTTATCAGTCACTTTTATTTGATTTTTATAGGTATGATAGCCATAATTTTTTCTGAAAATCACTTTGCCGTGTCTAGCAACAAGCACTTGCATTCCCGGAGCCATTTTCTTTTCTAATACTATTTTTGCAATAGAATCTATTTTATTTAATTTAGATGAACTCATTTGCTCTTCCTCAGGATAACCAAATTTTAAACGAAATAAATTAGCCGAACGCAAACCAAAGCCTGCTTTAAAATCGTTATTAATCGTTACCGGTAGCATTCCTTTTGCTCCAAGAGCACCAAAAATTATTTGAGCTGATAAATCTTGTGCAATAGTTGAATTTTGATAGGAAACCAAAACTGCATCGATATTTTTAAAATCTTTGATGTCTTTTAAAGCATACGGACTTGCAAATACATCTAAAATCACTGTGTTATTTTTTGCCAAATTTTGAATGGTCTGCAAATCTTCTTTACTGATTTTATAACTTTTCCAAGGATTTGCATTGGATTTATGTACACCAATAATAAGTATATCGTAATTTTTAGGGTTAAAATTTGCTAAATTATTTATATCAAAAACAGCTATGTTTGTATAATCTTGCAAGCGTTTTTTGAAGACATAATTATCTGATTCGCCTAATTTTATATAAGCAATTTTATGTTTTTCTAAATTTCTTATAGGCAAAATGGCATCATCATCTTTAATTAAAGTAATGGCATTTTCCATTAATTTGCGGTGTAAAATAACATCTTTTACAGTGTTTAAATCTTGCTGAATATTCGTGGTATCTATTGCTTTATAACGATTTAAACCTGCTAAATATTTTGCCATTAATATCCGTTTAACAGAAGTGTTTAATCGTTTTAAAGATAATTTTTTTTCTTTTAACGCCTTTTTGATTTGAGCTTTCGCCGAAGCGACATCTTCTGAAAACAACAACACATCATTTCCGGCTAAGAATGCTTTTAAGTCAATTTTTCCTTTGGTTGAGTTACCGGTTTGGAATTCTAAATCGTCTTCCACGAAAGTGGAAACACCTTTCATATTTAATGCATCGGTAAAGACCAATCCCTTGAATTTTAATTTCTCTCTTAACAAATCCGTTAAAACCTTATGAGATAATGATGTAGGTAACTTTTCATTTTCTGTAAGGCTTGGCACGTTTAAATGTGCAGCCATAATACTTGCTAAATTGTTTTTAAACAATACTTTATAAGGATACAACTCAACACTATCGATTCGTTCTTTACTAAAATTTACCGTTGGCAATGTTTTATGTGAATCGGAATTTGTATCACCGTGACCGGGAAAATGTTTCGCACAAGCCAAGACGTTTTCGCTTTGTAAACCATTAGTAAAAGCCAAAGATTTAGCCGTGACATTGTATTTGTTTTCACCGAAAGAGCGATTGCCTATAATGGGATTATCCGGATTTGTATTAATATCAACAACCGGAGCAAAATTAACGTGTATTCCCATTCTTTTACATTGTTCACCCAAACGTTTCCCAAAATTTTCAATTAAGTGATTATCTCTGATTGCTCCAAGCGTCATATTCCAAGGGAAACGATACGTGTTTTTAAGACGCATATCCAAACCCCATTCGCCATCAAAACCAATGAGCAACGGAATATTGCTTATTTTTTGATATTCATTTGTAAGAATTGCTTGCTTGTTTGGTGTTCCTTGCATAAAGATTAAACCGCCAATTTGATGATTTTTAATAGCTGATTTAATAAAATTGATATGTTGCTTATCTTTATTCGAGTAAGCCGCAAGCATAAATAATTGTCCGATTTTTTGATCCAAAGTCATTTTTTGCATCAGACTATCTACCCATTTTTTTTGATTTACACTATCTTTAGCCTGTAACGGATTTTGAGCAAAGGCAATAAGATGCACAAATAATAAACAAACCGGCAAAATCTTTTTCATATTAATTAGTTTGTATTTTTAAAAATAGCGTGCATGCCAAGCATCTTTTGCTTGTACTTGCCAATTATTTTCAAATTCACTTTTTGTTTTTACTAAATTATTAAAAACAGTCGTGTTTTTAGTTATTTTTCCTTCTTTAACATATTTTTGAAAATCCGGCAATGTTACTGTATTTATATTATCATCTATTTTAAAAATCACTTTCATTCTATCAAACAAATCTACTTGCAAATCATGTTCCAATTCTTTTAAAACAGCAACTGAAGCATCTACCGAACAGCCGGAAGATCCTGTTTTTTCTTCGTCTACTGCTAAAACAATAAATTGATTAAAGGGTAGTTTATATGAAGCTACCAAATCTTTTCCATGACTTTGCCAATTGTTTAAAAATTGTTCTAATTTCTTTTTTACAAGATTTAATTCTTCTTCCTTTAACTCTCTGCTTGCTTGATAAATCCAAACTTTAGAGTTATTTGATAGATCATTAAAAGGTACTAACATAATTTTATAATTTTTGATTGAATTTATTTTGTAAATCTTCTAAAGAATATTCTTTATCTGATTTTTTAGCATACTTTCCTTCTTTAATTTCCTTTAAAACTTTTTTAGTATAAAGCGGAAAATCGGCATTTTGAATCCAATTATAATAACCTCTATCTCTTTTTAAAACGTCTAACACCTTCTGTCCTTTATATTTACCGAATGAAAAAATGGGTTCACCATTATCATCTTTTAGAATAAATCCGGCAAAATCCGCTCTTCCGGTATGATGTGAAAATTCACTTAATTTAGCTACATCATTCTCTAAATCTTCATAACGTTCAATTTGGGCAAGTAAAATTTCGTAAGTGGCAACAGTATCTGCTTCAGCAGAATGTGCATTTTCTAAATCTTTGTTACAATAAAATTTATAACCTGCACTTAAGTTACGTTGTTCTTTTTTATGAAAAATAGTTTGTACATCAATTGCTTTACGGTTTTCCATAGAAAAATCAATTCCTGAACGTAACATTTCTTCCGCTAATAACGGAATATCAAATCTATTGGAGTTAAAACCAGCTAAATCACAACCTGCAATCATCTTGGTAATCTGAGGAGCTAATTCTTTAAATGTAGGCTCTGTTACCACTTTTTCATTGGTTATACCATGAATATCACTCGCTTCTTTTGGAATTTCCATTTCAGGATTTACAAGCCAAGTTTTGAGTTCTTTATTTCCATTAGGATGTACTTTTAAAATGGAAATTTCTACTACTCTATCTTTTGCTATATTAATTCCGGTTGTTTCTAAATCAAAAAATACAATTGGGCGTTCTAAGTTTAATTTCATCGTAATTATTTATAAGGAGTAAAAATACAAATTGCTTTTGTAAAAAAGATTGTATTTCATTTAATTTTATTCACAAAAAAAGAGAACCAAAAATTGGTTCTCTTACTTAGTAGCGGGGACTGGACTCGAACCAGCGACCTTCGGGTTATGAGCCCGACGAGCTACCTACTGCTCTACCCCGCGATTTAGGACTGCAAAGATACATACAATATTGAATATAGCAAGTGTTTTTTTGATTTTTTTACTGTTTTTTATTTTTTCAAAAAAAAAGCGACATAACTATTTGTTATATCGCTTTTTAAAAAAATATTTTTTTCTATCGATTCATCGACATTAAAAATTCTTCGTTACTTTTTGTGTATTTCACTTTATCTTGGATAAATTTCATTGCTTCAACAGGATTCATATCTGCCAAGTATTTGCGTAAAATCCAAATTCGTTGTACATCCTTTTTGTCTAATAACAAATCATCTCTACGTGTACTCGATTTAATTAAATCAATTGCAGGGAATATTCTTCTGTTAGCAATATTACGATCTAATTGAAGCTCCATATTACCTGTACCTTTAAATTCTTCAAAAATAACTTCATCCATTTTAGAACCTGTATCTGTTAAAGCGGTTGCAATAATCGTTAAAGAACCACCACCTTCTATATTACGAGCAGCTCCAAAGAAACGTTTTGGTTTGTGCAAAGCATTTGCATCGATACCTCCGGATAAAATCTTACCGGAAGCAGGAGCAACAGTATTGTATGCTCTTGCCAAACGCGTAATTGAATCTAATAATATCACCACATCGTGACCGGATTCTACCAAACGTTTTGCTTTTTCTAATACAATATTGGCAACTTTTACATGTTTATCTGCAGGTTCATCAAAAGTAGAAGCAACAACTTCACCTTTGGTACTTCTTCGCATATCGGTAACCTCTTCAGGTCGTTCATCAATTAATAAAATAATTTGATACACCTCGGGATGATTTGATGCAATTGCATTAGCGATATCTTTTAACAACATCGTTTTACCTGTTTTGGGTTGTGATACAATCATACCACGTTGCCCTTTACCTATTGGAGAAAACATATCCATTATTCTTGTAGAAAGGGATGCATTTTTACCTGCAATGTTAAATTTTTCTTCCGGAAACAAAGGAGTAAGATGTTCAAAGGAAACACGATCACGAACAATACTTGGAGGTAAACCATTGATTAAAATAACTTTGATTAACGGAAAATATTTTTCACCTTCTTTTGGAGGTCTAACTTCTCCTTTTACGGTATCACCGGTTTTTAGACCAAATAATTTAATTTGCGATTGTGAAACGTAAATATCATCAGGTGAGGAAAGGTAATTATAATCTGATGAGCGAAGAAATCCATATCCTTCATTCATAATATCTAAAACTCCTTCACTTTGAATGATACCATCAAATTCGTAATCAGGATCTCTAAATTTACCTTTATCTTTATTGAAATTCCCTCTTTCGACTTTAGGTTTATTATTTTGAACAGGCTGATTTACAGGTTGCTTTGATGTTTGCTTTGTTACTTTTTGCGGATTCTCTTCCTTTGCTAAAAGTGCTTGTTTTTCTTTTTGTTCTCTTTCTATTTTCTTTCGGTAATTTGGATTTAACATATTTGCTCTTTCGTTTAAACGTTTTTGCTCTTCTGTTAATTCCTTTTTTTGTTTTTTCTTTGCTTTACTTTTTTGAGTTTCAGCAGTGTTTTTAGTTGCTTTTTCTTCTACTTTAACAGCTTTCTGATTTACAACATCTTTTTGTATCGTTTCAATGTCAGCCGGTACTTCAGGCTCTTTTATGGATTTGGCCGGTTTTTTTTCCTCCTCTTTATTTTGAGCAACTTCTTTTATGGTTGTAACTTGTTCCTTTTCTACTTTTTCAGTTTTGGCGGAAACAGCTTCTTTTTTTGGTGTTTCTTTCACAACACGTTTACGAGGTTTTCTTGTTTTTGCTTTAGGTTTTTCTTCTTTGGCACTTTCTTCCGGAAACGGCAACTCATCACCTATTACAGCGGCTTGTTCATCAAGAATCATATAGATTAGATCCATTTTTTTTACTTGACTTGTTTTTTTAAGACCAATTTTTTTTGCAATATCTTGCAATTCAACTAATTTTAGTTGTTTTAATTTTTCAATATCAAACATGCTTATATGTATAAATCGTTATAATAATTTTTATTTTGAAATCTAATAAAAACTTTAGGGAGTTAAATAATTGCAACAAAGATAGGTACAATTCGTTTTATTTAACAATGCAATAGTACAACATTTATTTTAATTATTTTATTTTATTTGTAAAAAAGTTTAATGTATTTTTGCTGTCAATAATACAAAACCTTGTTTTATGTTACAGAGAATTCAAACTTTATTTTTAATCTTAGCGATGTTAGTCTCGGCAGGATTAATTTTTGTATTTCCATTATGGTTTTCAGGTAAAGTTATTGTAACGGCAATGGATACTTTGTCCACTTCAGATTTACTCATTAAACCAATTGGTATTTTGTTTATCATCTCGGCTATTTTGTCATTTACTGCCATTTTTCAATACAAAAATCGAAAATTTCAAATGACTTTGGTTCGTTTGAATATTTTAATAAACTTTTTATTATTAGGTCTTATCGTGTATCATGTACAAAACTTGTCCGGAGAAACTTTAGTTTCTGAGAAGGGCATTGGATCTTTTCTTCCTATTATTGTTATTTTTCTTTTGGTTTTTGCCAATAGATTTATTAAAAAGGATGAAGATCTCGTAAAATCTGTAGATCGATTACGATAACCTTAAATTTAGTTATTATGTGTTTAAAAAGTCGCCTTATTGGCGACTTTTTTATCTTTTACCTAATTCGATTACTTCTAAATTCTGAATTTTTCCGTTATCCAACTCAAATCGCAACATTGTTCTTACTTTATGAAAACCATGTTTACCTGCCGCTCCGGGATTCATATGTAATAAATTCAATTTTTTATCAGGCATTACTTTTAAGATATGCGAATGTCCGGAAATAAATAAATCCGGCGTATGTTTTTTAATATCTTCTCTAATTCTTTTGTCATACCTATTTGGGTAACCTCCAATGTGCGTAATCCATACTTTTACACCTTCTAAAGAGAAGCGATTATCTAAAGGAAATATAGAGCGAATTTCTTGACCGTCTATATTACCATAAACTCCTCTTACAGGTGTTTTTTTGTGTATTTGTTTTATCACTTCAATATTACCAACATCACCTGCATGCCAGACCTCATCGGCTTGTTTTACAAATTTAATAATTTGATCATCTATAAAACTATGTGTATCGGATAATAAGAGTATTTTTTTCAATGAAATTGAATTTAAATATAAAAAACCTCGTAAAGTTACGAGGTTTTTTATATAAGTTGTATTGAACTATTTATTTATTTTTTGTTTTACTTCTTTGGCATATTCTATTAACTTTTTACCATATTTGGATTGTTTAATAGAATCCGGCATTTTATTGATGATTGTATCCATATATTTTGGTGATAAATCATATAAATTTGTTAAAGTAAGATATGGTGCAATTTCATAATTTGCATGATTAAAACAATAATTTAATGTATATCTATATTGTCGCTTGTTAACTCTCTCAATATTTTTTTCGGCAGCTTTAATTAAAAAACTATCTTTTGCCTTATAGGCATCAAATTTTGCCTTAAGATAATTTAATCTTAAATTATTGAATTCGGTTATATATTCTTGATATTTTTCTAATAATTCTTGATTTTTGGAACCTTTTATTTTTGTCTTCTTGGCAAGATTATCAATATCTGCATCTATAATAATATCTCCCTTTTCTGCAAAAAAAGGAATGATATTCTTTGTTCCGGAAAGCGATATGAAATACATTTCAGGACTTTTAATATCATCTTGTAATAAAAAGGTTTCCTTATTAAATAAAGTTACCGAATCTACTTTGATCAAGGCTGTATCTTTAATTTTCTCTAGGTAAACAGTTCCTTTTTGCAATCCTTTAATACGACCACTTACACGCATGTTTTTTTGCTCTTTACTACAAGAAAGAAACATTAAAAAAACACTTAAAATCAGGCTAATTTTCTTCATATATATCAAAAAAATCCCTTTGTAAATTAGACAATTCACAAAAGGACTTATTAAAAATTTAATTTTTCATCTATGCTTCAATCGGATCGATAGAAACATATGATTTATTATCTTTCTTTTTAGTAAATTTTACAATACCATCTACTGCGGCATGAATAGTATGGTCTTTACCCATATAAACATTTTGCCCAGGACGATGTTTTGTTCCTCTTTGACGGATGATGATATTACCTGCTAAAGCAGCTTGACCACCAAAAATTTTTACTCCAAGTCGTTTTGATTCTGACTCTCTACCATTCTTAGAACTACCTACACCTTTCTTATGTGCCATAATATATAGTTTTAAATTGTTTTAATTATTTATTCAATACCGTGATCGTGAGCATCTTGCCAAGCTTTTAGCTCGTCCCATTTTCCTTCAGCCGCCATTTTAGCCTGTTTTGGCCAAGATCCCGGTTTTTTAGAAGCATATCTAGATCCTGCAGCTGCTAAAATTTCTTGCAATTTTTCTACACTTGTTGCTGCTAATTCAGCAAAAGTAGTAATCCCTGCATTGTTAAAAATTTCAGCAATTTTAGGTCCGATACCTTCAATTTTTTTTAAATCATCTCCTTTTGCAGTTGATTTTTTTGCTGTCGTCTTTTTAGCTGCTGCTTTTTTTGGAGCTTCTTTTTTAGTTTCTTTTTTTGCCGGTTTTGCACCGTTGGTTACGATACTTTCAATAACGATTTCCGATAAATATTGACGGTGACCATTTTTTACTTTATAACCTTTTCTACGTTTTTTCTTAAAAACGATTACTTTATCACCTTTTAAGTGATTCAGGATTTTAGCGTTTACCGCTGCACCTTCGATAACTGGGGCGCCTAAAGTAACATTACCATCATCTACTAAAAGAACTTTATCAAAACTAACGTTTGATCCTACCTCTTCTTGTAAACGGTGAACGAATACTTTTTGGTCTTTTTTAACTTTAAATTGTTGCCCTGCTATTTCTACAATTGCATACATAAGTTACTAATTTTACTTTATTTAATTAAACTATCTCCCTCATTGGAAAACGGATGCAAATATACAGATATTTTTGATATTAAAAACTTTTTATTTGTCTTTTTTAAAAGTCTCCAAAAAAAAACCAAAAATCGTGTAACATAGTATGACAAAAATCGTCAAAATATATATCTTTGAAAACAATTAATAACAAAAATTTTAATCAGATGAAAAAAAGTATCCTATTGCTTTTTGGTATTTTAATCGGTAATTCGCTTATGGCACAAAAAGTTAAATTTGAAGAGTATGATTTAGACAATGGTCTACATGTCATTTTACACCAAGACAAAACTGCCCCTGTAGTTACAACCTCTGTGATGTATCATGTTGGAGCAAAAGATGAAAATCCCGATAGAACGGGTTTTGCCCATTTTTTTGAACACCTTTTATTTGAAGGAACCAAAAACATTAAACGTGGTGAATGGTTTAAAATCGTAACATCTAATGGTGGAACCAATAATGCCAATACAACCGATGACAGAACGTATTATTACGAAGTTTTCCCTTCTAACAATCTAGAATTAGGACTTTGGATGGAATCTGAAAGAATGTTACATCCTGTTATTAATCAAATTGGTGTAGATACACAAAATGAAGTTGTAAAAGAAGAAAAAAGATTACGAGTTGATAACCAACCTTACGGGAATTTTTTAGCATCAATAAAAAAGAATTTATTTAAAAAGCACCCTTACCGTTGGGCAACTATTGGCTCAATGGAACATTTAGATGCTGCTTCGCTAGAAGAATTTAGAGCATTTAACAAAAAGTTTTACATCCCAAATAACGCTGTTTTGGTTGTTGCCGGTGATATCGATATAGACAAGACAAAAGAATTGGTTAAAAAATATTTTGGTTCGATACCAAAAGGAAAAGAAATTAAACGAACTAAATTTGAAGAAGAACCTATAACAAAAGAATTTACGGCAGAATATCATGACCCTAACATTCAAATTCCGGCAGTTATGATGGCGTATAGAACTCCATCAATGAAAACCAGAGATGCTTATGTTTTAGACTTGATTTCCACTATTTTAAGTGACGGTAAAAGTTCTAGACTATACAAAAAGATGGTAGATACTAAAAAGGAAGCTTTACAAGTTGGTGCATTTAACATCAGCCAAGAAGATTATGGTATGTACGTTATTTATGCTTTACCTTTAGGCGATACAAAATTGACGGACTTAACCAAAGATATCGACGAAGAAATTACAAAAATAAGAACCGAATTAATCTCTGAAAAAGAATTTCAGAAATTAAAAAATAAAATGGAAAACCAATTTGTAAATTCAAACTCTAGCGTAGAAGGTATTGCAAACTCACTTGCAAAATATTACTTGCTTTTTGGAGACACTAATTTAATTAATAATGAAATAGATATATACAATAGTATAACAAGAGAAGAAATTAAAGATGTGGCAAACAAGTATCTAAAACCAAACCAACGTTTAATCTTAAATTACCTCCCTAAAAAAGAAGCTAATAAAACAAAATAATTATTATCATGAAACGTATTATATTATTATTAATCTTACCAATACTTTCCATTTCGATGAAAGCACAAGTAGATAGAAGTGTACAACCAAAACCGGGACCTGCTCCTGAAATAAATTTAGAAAAACCCGTAACTTTTAAATTAAAAAACGGATTAGAAGTACTTATCGTAGAAAACCATAAATTACCACGAGTAACCGCTTCCCTTACGCTAGACAATCCTCCGATTATCGAAGGCGAAAAAGCAGGATTATCTGATTTAACAGGAAGCCTTCTCGGAAACGGTTCAAAAAAGCTATCAAAAGAAAAATTTGATGAGCAAGTAGATTATCTCGGTGCAAGAGTAAATTTTTGGAGTACCGGAGCAAGAGCAAGTTCTTTAAGTAAATATTTCCCTGAAGTATTTGGATTAATGGCAGATGCTGCTTTAAATCCGGTTTTTACACAAGAAGAATTTGATAAAAAAATTAAACAAACTTTAGATGGATTAAAAGCCGAAGAAAAAAGCGTAAAAGCAGTATCAAATCGTGTACGTAAAGCCATTGGTTATGGGGAAAATCATCCTTACGGTGAATTTACTTCAAAAGAAAGTATTCAAAAAATTACTTTAGACGATGTAAAAAAACACTACAATACCTACTTTAAACCAAACAAAGCGTATTTGGTAATTGTAGGAGATGTTAATCCGAAAGAAGTAAAGAAATTAGTTAAGAAATATTTTAAAAAATGGGAAAAAGGTGGAATTAAAACACCGGAATTCCCACAGCCAAAAAACGTTGCCAAAACCGAAATTGATTTTATCGATATGCCAAATGCCGTACAATCAGAAGTTGGCGTAGTTTACAACACGAAACTACAAATGAAAGATCCGGATTATCACGCTGTTTTGGTTGCTAATCAGATTTTAGGTGGCGATTTTAATTCGTACCTAAATATGAATCTTCGTGAAAAACACGGTTATACTTATGGTGCAAGGTCCGGTATTAATCCGGATAAATATGCTTCTATGTTTAGAACTTCTGCAAGTGTTCGTAATGAAGTTACCGATAGTACTGTAATTCAAACATTAAAAGAAATAAATCGCATAAGAACTGAAAATGTAACAGAAGAAAATCTTAAGAATGTAAAAGCCGGTTATTCCGGAAAATTTGTTAGAGCTCTGGAAAAACCAAGAACTATTGCCAATTATGCTCTAAATATTAAAACAAATGATTTACCGGAAGATTTTTATAAAAACTATCTAAAAAATATCAATGCAGTAAGTGTTTCTGATGTAAAACGAGTTGCAAATAAATATTTTGATGCCGATCACGCTCGTGTTGTTGTTGTAGGTAAAGCAGTTGATGTACTGCCTAATTTAGAAAAACTAGGTTATAAAATTAATTACTATGATAAATATGGTAATCCTACTTCAAAACCTAAAATGAGCAAACCAATTCCTAAAGGAGTTACCGTAAAAACCGTAGTTGATAAATTTATAAAAGCCATTGGCGGAAAAGATAAAATTAATTCTGTTAAGTCTATTAAACAAAAATTTAATGCCGAAATACAAGGACAAAAAATAGATTTAACCAATATTGCAATGGCTCCAAATAAACGAGCTTCAATTGTGGGTGCCGGCGGAATGGTTATGCAAAAAAGCGTTTTTAACGGTAAAGATGGTTATACAATGGCTCGTGGTATGAAAAAACCTTTAGATGCCGAAAAACTAGAAAAAGCCAAAAACGAAACACAACCAATATCAGAATTAGGTTTACTTAAAACAGGTGAGTTAATTGCAATTGAACCTATTGATGGTAAAGATTATTACGTTATTAAAAATAATGATGAAAAAGTATATTTTGATGTGGAAAGCGGTTTAAAATCTAGAATTCTTAAAACTCAGAAAGCACCAAACGGTAAGGAAGTAACACAAGTTATTCGGTTTTTAGATTATAAAGATGTCGATGGCGTTAAATTACCTCATAAAATTTTAGTTCCTATGGGTCCAATGACTTTAGAATTTAAAGCTGTAGAAACCAAAATAAACCAAGATGTTTCTGATGCTGACTTTGAATAAATAGAAATTTTATTTTTCTACAAAAAAGAAAGATCGTCTTAACAAGACGGTCTTTTTTATTTATTCCGATTTACCAAATACACGCCAAATAGAATAACGAATGCCGAGAATAATTGTAAAAATCCTAATTTTTCACCATCTAAAACACCAAAAATTACAGCTATTATCGGAATTAAATAAGTAACCGAAGCAGAAAATATTGGAGAAGAGATTTGCACCAATTTATTAAAAACTGTTTTGGCAATTGCTGTTCCAAATAAAGCCAATATCGCCACATAGGCAATAGAGGTTTTTGTTTGTGGTGTTATTTTAAAACTATCAAAAAAACCGGAGTAATACAATACAATAAGAGTAGGTATGATTAAAATTACAAAATTACCGGTTGTAATTGCCAATGCATTAACATTTTGCAAGTATTTTTTAATAATATTTACATTAAAAGCGTAACCAATCGAAGCAATTAAAATAAAGGAAATATACAAATAGTCCGCTTCAAAATTAATAGATTCTGAATTATAAATAAGCATAATAGTACCTACTAAACCTATTAAAATTCCAATTATTTGTTTTTTCTGAAAAGCATATCCAAAGAATAATGCACCAAACACCAACGTATTAAAAGGTGTAAAAGAGTTTAAAATCGCTGCAAAAGAGCTATCCACTTTTGTAATAGCATAACTAAATAAAAAGGCAGGGAAAAAAGTACCAAAAAAAGCAGTTATGATAATATATTTCCATTCTTCTTTACTTATTTTTTTTAACGAATTAAAGCCAACCAATAATAAAAAAAGAGCTGTTATTAAAATACGCAAAGCACCAACTTGTATTGGTGTTAAACCAATTAAGGCATATTTTATCAAAATAAAAGAGCTGCCCCAAATTACCGATAGAAATATTAAATAAATCCACTTTAATGTTTTTGTTTTCATTTTTGTAATTTCATGCAAAAGTGCGTTTTTATTTAATTTAATTCGATTAAAAAAGATGATTTTTTATTATAGATATATATTTAAAATCTATAGATTTTCCAAAAATCGAATAGTATCTACGCCATCTGCATAATCATCTAATTTTGGCTCTTGTGTTTGCCCAAACGGAATGGTTTTTTTTACAGGTAATTTACTTACAATAACTTGGATTTTATCTTTATCTTGCAATAATTTTTGTTGCAAACTTTCTATATCCTCATAATACTCATAAAACAATGTTGCTATTGGTGATGCATAGCTCGTATCTTCTTTTAGAATTAAAAATCCGTTTTCCAACAATTTAAAATTACTCATTAGAAAAACCGCTTTATTATACGTGTAATTATTTTCGTATTTTTTGTAATTAATAATATCTCTAAACTTATAAATCGCTCTAAAAAAATTATCAAAATCATATCCTTTAGGAACGAATAATTTGGATACTGAACGACATCCTAATCCGAAATATCTAAAAATATCTTCACCCAATTTTTCTAAATCTTCTTTTGTATCTGTATTAGACAAAACTGCTACTCCATTTCGGTTTTTACGAATAATATGCGGATATTTCCCAAAATAGTAATCAAAATATCTCGCTGTATTGTCACTTCCTGTAGCGATAACGGCGTCGTAATCTTGTAATTTTTCTACAAAATTAATCTTGTTTTTAAATTCCGGTTCTACCGTTTCTAAATATTTAGCCAATAGTGGCAATAAAAGCTTATCATTTGAAGATAATTTTGCTTGAATTTTATGATTGGAAATAAGCACACTTAAAAAATCGTGAAAACCTACTAACGGAATATTTCCTGCCATAATTACTGCTATAATTTTAGGTTTAATTTTAGAAACATCATATTTATCTATCCATTTTTTAAGGTCTTTTTCGTTTAGTAATTTCGCCCAACTTTCAATTGCAAACAATACGTTATCTTCGGTAAACCAAGGATTACTTTCTTTTGCTCTTTTTATAAGCATTTTTAATGCATCAAAAAAAACATCATTTTCTTTTATACCGACTTTCTTAACGGTACCCTCTCTTTTAAACTGCTTTAAAAACTTCCCTAATTCACTAAAAGCATTAATTCTTTTTTCTAATAACATTTGTTACAAAGATTTAAAATTGTATTTGTATATTTGCAGCAAAATTAAATTTAAAAATTCAAATGGCAATAATAATAACAGACGAATGTATAAATTGTGGAGCATGTGAACCTGAATGTCCTAATAACGCAATTTATGAAGGTGCCGATGACTGGAAATATTCAGATGGTACTTGTTTAACAGGAAAGGTAGTTTTACCAAATGGTAAAGAAATAGATGCTGATGCCGAAAATGAAGCTTTAAACGATGAAGTATATTTTATTGTGCCTGATAAATGTACTGAATGTGTTGGTTTTCACGAAGAGCCACAATGTGCTGCAGTTTGCCCTGTAGATTGTTGTGTTCCTGATGAAAATCATGTTGAAACTCCGGAGGAACTACTTCAGAAACAAAAATTTCTTCATTGCGAAGAATAAGTTTTTCTTAAAAATTACAATTAGAAAGGTCGATATTTATCGACCTTTTTTATTTCTATAAATACCCAAAACATTACTAAAAGCCATTTGCAATACGCAACATTCTATTTTTATCTAAAAGTTTTATTTCTGCTCTTCCTGTTATAATAATGTTATCCTTTTTAAATTCGGTTAAAGTTCTTATTAAAGATTCTTTTGAAGTGCCAATAATATTTGCCAAATCATCTCTTGATATTCGTACCACACCTGTTGTATTCTTATTTTGTAATTCTTCGTGATGTAATTTTAAAATTAAATTAGCAACTCTTTCCCTTACGGATGCATAAGCCAATTGTAATAACCGTTTCTCTTTATCCATTACATTTCCGGAAATCATTTTAATAAAATTTGCGGCAATTTCTCTGTTTTTAAAAATCAGTGTTTTAAAATCTTCTTTTGGTATTAAAGCAACTTCAGTATTTTCGATTGCAATTGCTGTTCTACTATGTTTAGAGTTATCGGAATTAAATAAACTTAAATAACCAAAAAATTGATTAGGATAATGAATATCATCTAAAAATTCTTTTCCATGAGAATCGGTTTCAATTCTTTTTACCTTTCCGGAAATAATAAAATATACATTTTTTACATAATCTTCTTCTTTAAAAATAATTTCATTTTTTGCATATTTTTTAACGAGTCGCTTATTTTTTAATTCATTTAAAGGTGTAATTTCATTTGCTAAATCCATAAAATCTGACAACCCTTTTATATCTACTTGTTTAATGTCATTAAATGCTTGACTTCGCTTTAAGCGGCATTCAATAGCGTCTAATAAATCCATTTCTTTAAAAGGCTTTGTTAGATAATCATCTGCACCTAAATTCATTCCTTTACGGATGTCTTCTTTTAAATTATTAGAACTTAAAAATATAAACGGAATAGTTGCTGTTTCAGGCAATCTACTCAGAATTCGCAATACTTCATAACCGTTGTATCCGGGCATTTTAATATCACACAATACTAAATCAGGCTGAATTTCTTTAACTAATTTTACACCATCTTTTCCGTTATCTGCTGTATGGACTTTATAATTGGATAGTTCTAAAATATCCACAGTAGTCTCTCTTATATTGAAGTCGTCTTCAATTAAAACAATCTCTTTCATAGTAAACGAATAAAATTAATTTAACGGTATTTTTATATTAAAAACTGTTCCTATATTTTCTTGGCTCTTTACTGCAATCTCTCCTCCTATTTTATCTAAATATTCCTTAACAATACTTAATCCTAGACCCGTACCTTGAATTGCATTTGCATTGCTTGCTCGATAATAGCGATTAAATATTTTATTTTGCTCTTTTTTAGGAATTCCAATACCCGAATCTTTACAAGTTACCGATAAAAATCTGCTACATACACAAGTGTCAAAATAAACTACTGTATTATTATTGGCATATTTAACAGCATTATTTAATAAATTATTTAAAACACTGACTAACATTTCTTCATCTATTTGAATCATTTCATTTCCCTTGTGAGTGTATTTTATATAGATTTTTTTGTGTTTAGCATGATAGATTATGTTAATTACTTCTTCACAAAAAGACTTAATATTCAGTCTTTTAACGAAAACTTCTGAATAATCTTCAATTTTATTTAATTTTAGAAAATCATTTAAAACACCTGTAAGATGTTGTACTGCTGTTTTAATTCTATTAATATTTTTAGTTTGAATATCTTCATATCCAAAACTTCCTTTAAATTTATCTAAAATTTCGGCAGAACTTAAGATTGTTGTTAAAGGAGCACGCAGTTCATGTGAAGTATTTGAAACAAAATCCAATCTTTTTTGATGCTCTTGCATCCTTTGTTTTTCTTTGAATGCTGTATCTTCACTTAAATCTGTTATTTTTAATAATAATAATTTCTGTTGTTGATATTTTATCAATTTAAAAGATACTTCAATTTTAAAAATATCATCATCTTTTCTCTTGGCATACAGGTTTTTATACACTTTGTTGATATTAAATTTATCAGAATTAAAACTCCTATAAATATAGGCATTAATCACGCTAAATTGTTTAATAGAAAACAACGAAGAGATACTCCTATTATATATAGAAGATCGTTTAAATAAAAACATGTGTTCTACTCTTGAATTAGAAAACTTGATATTTCCTTTTTCATTAATAAGTAAAAGTGCATTTTTTGTAGGTTGAAAAAGTAATTTTTCAATTTCTAGTGAGTTGAGGGACATAACTACCATAATTTAACTTTTTTATATTTATTAAGGTAGTTGTTAGTTTGTAACAATACAGCAAATATAAGTTAAGTTTTTTATATAAAATAATAAAATTGATACAAATCATTTTAAAAGTTGATTACCATCATTGCCATAACTTATCCTTTGTAAGACATTTGCAGTATCCGAATGGTTCGGGTAATTTAATCAATCTTATTAATCATAAAATTTTAAAATTATGAAAAAATTATTTTTAACGGTACTATTTTTAAGTACTACAAGTTTATTCTTCGCTCAGTCTAATGTGAGTGTTGTATCTTCAACAGGTAATAGCAATGCTGTTCTTGTTAATCAAACCGGTTTAACCAATGGTTCTGATGTATTACAATTAGGTGATGATAATAGTGCTGATGTAACACAAACCGGAGACAATAACCTATCTGATGTAGACCAAACAGGAGATAGAAATACCGAAATAGCTTCACAAATAGGTGACGGTAACGGTAACACACAATCACAATCCGGAGATGACAATAGTGCAATGGCTGCTCAAACAGGTGATGCAAATGCTTCTACACAAACACAAGTTGGTGATAACAATAGTGGTGATGTAACTCAATCAGGAAATAACAATGTTGCTGTTGAAACGCAAATTGGTGATGGTAATCTTGCTCAAGCAAATCAAACCGGTAATTTTAACACAGGTACACAATCGCAAGTAGGTGATAATAATGATGCATATATTGATCAAGTAGGTGGTTTTAATGTAGCAACACAAAACCAAATTGGTGATGATAATTATGCCTATGCTGAGCAACACGGTAATTTTAACACCTCTAATCAAACACAAACCGGAGATGATAATAATGCACAAGTTTACCAAGGTGAAACGTTTAACAATGCAACGCAAACTCAAACCGGAAATGATAATTATGCTATTTCATTTCAAAATGATTTAAGTACAGGTGGCTCTAATATTTCCATTCAAAATCAAACCGGTAACAATAATACTGCAAGTGTTGATCAAGGTCTTAATTATGCTTTTCAAAATGTAGCTACGCAATTTCAAAATGGAAATTCTAATAATGCAGATGCTTATCAAACAGGTAACAATAACCGTTCTATTGAGGTTCAAGTAGGTAACACAAACGATAGTGAAGTAGATCAAATTGGTGATGATAATCAAAGTGGTGTTGGAGCTGTTCCTAATCCTCCTGCTTCTTTCCCTGCATTTGGTCAATATGGTGATGATAATGTTGCTAAAACAACACAAACAGGAGACAGAAACTTTAGTGGTATCTACCAAGAAGGAGACCGAAATGATGGATCTGTTATGCAATTAGGTAATGACAATCAAGCCGGCATTATGTCTATTGGTGATGACAACCATGCTGCATTAACTTCAACAGGAGATTTAAACATCAATGCAGCGATACAATTAGGAGATAACAATATGGTGGATGCTGATCAAATAGGTGATGGAAATTTATCTGTAGCTTTTCAAGATGGTGATAGCAATACTGTATTGTCTATGCAACAAGGTAATTCTAATTTTAGCACAACAAGTCAAACCGGTATGGGACACTCTAATACAGTAAACCAAATAGGTAATAATAACTCTTCAATAGTTAATCAGAGCAACTAGTGTGTAAACTATCATAATAGTTTATTGAATAAAAGGCTGTCTTTAAAGACAGCCTTTTTAAATAATTTATTTTCTTAAAACAAAATTTTAGTCTTTAATTTTCATTGATACAAATCAATATTCGCTTTGATTTGAATCATTGAAAAACTAAGAGAACTACTTTAAATTTGTAGTATTAATAATAAATATTTTAATGTAATGAAAAAATTAGCCTTTATTTCTCTTGTATTATTTATAATCTCCGGTTCTGTGCATTCTCAAAATATAATTGTTAATGATACGGAAACAATTCAAAATTATTTATACCAAAATCAAGATTCTAAAATTGAAAAAAGTATAGACACAGACACAAATATCTATCAGATTGGCGAAGATAACAACATCGATATAGCTACATCGGAAGAAAACATACAACTTGTAAGACAAGTTGGTGATGCAAATAATTATCAATATTATACTTACTATAACTCAAGTAAGGCTAACTTGGTTATAAATCAATTTGGAGATGAAAACGATATCCAAATTTATGGGCATAACAGTATTGTTGAGCAATTAAAAATCACGCAAACCAATGATCAACGTATTTTAATTTATAATTATTAAAATGATGAAACTCGTAAAAACTCCCTCATTTTTCGTTTTTATATTGATTATGTCTTTTCAAGTTGTATTTTCACAAAACGAAAATAAACTAGATTCTATAAAAGCACAGATTAAATTTTCTAAAAAAGATAATTTAATAAGCATTTACGGAACAGCCATAAATAAATCTAATACACTACAAAACGAATTAGGTTATACCATTTTGGTCTTAAAAAAATATCGCAATAAAATTAAAGGGAAAACTCTACAATCCGGTAAATTTTCCTTAATGAATAACAAATCTAAAATTTTATCCAAACACCAAGTTAATATAAATGGTGATGAACGTATTGTTGTATATCTATATTTAAAAAAAGATGAAAAAACTATTGCTAAAGACAGTCTTAGCATTGGTTCCATTGAAAAAAGATACAGCTTAAATAAAATCAAAGAAGAGGATATTGAATTTAGCGGATTAATCATCGAAAATGTTATGACCAAATTAGGAAAAGATTTTTATGATTACTTCAACCAAGTAAAAATGTTAAGCAATATTAATTATCCTTTTAATATGACTATTAATGAAAAACCTGCTTTAGGAGGCAGAAACAGTGAAGTTAATATTATTGTAAATGACAATTTGGTGTATCGCTTTAGAACAAGACCAAATGATGAGTATTTATATGCACAAGCCAAAATTGCAAATAAACAAATTTATAATTATTACGTAAAAAGAAAAATACTACGAAACAAAATGAAACTTTACTAATTTATTTACTCTAAAATAAGCAATCTAGATTAGTTCTATTAAATATTATTAATGCCCAAAAAAAATCGTTATGAAAAAAAAGCCAATTTTATTTCTATTTTTGTTAGTTGCAACATGTGTTGTATTTTCACAAGAAATAGTGTACAAACCTATTAATCCCTCTTTTTTAGGAGGAAATTCCTTTAATGCAAACTGGTTATTAAGCCAGGCTTCAGCACAGAATAAATACAAAGAAAAAACATCGGATAAAAATAAAAAATCAGATTTGGAAAAATTTACCGAAAGCCTTAACCGACAATTATTAAACCAAATTTCCAGAAACCTTTTTGATAATCAATTTGGAAGTGATGGTTTACAAGAAGGCACATTCACCTTTGGTAGTCTTGTAGTAGATGTTTCACAAACGGCAGATGGTATGCAATTTAGTATTTTTGACACCAATACCGGTGAGCAAACAGTAATAATAATTCCAAATTATTAGATGATGAAAAATTTATTATTACTATTCCTTTTTCCGTTATTAATTGGATGTGCTGCAGTATTTAACCAACCAACAAAAAAACAAGATGCTCGTTTTGGCGAAGAAGTATATTCCAGTTCTTATCTTGAAAAAATAACACCCAAAAAACCGGTAATTGCCGGCGTATATAAATTTAGAGATCAAACCGGACAATACAAACAGGTTGAAAACGGTGTTAGTTATAGTACTTCTGTCACCCAAGGAGCTACAACCATACTAATTAAAGCGTTAGAAGATTCTAAATGGTTTATTCCTATTGAGCGTGAAAATGTAAGTAACCTCCTTAATGAAAGACAAATCATTCGCTCCACACGAAACGAAAACAATAAAAAAAATGGTAAAAAAGAAAAGGTTATTTTACACCCTTTATTATTTGCCGGAATTTTACTCGAAGGAGGAATAATCTCATATGATTCTAACATCATCACCGGTGGAGCAGGTGCCAGATATTTTGGTGCAGGTGCATCCACACAATACAGACAAGATCGAATTACGGTATATCTTAGAGCTGTATCTACTTCCAGCGGTAAAATTTTAAAAACCGTTTACGTTTCTAAAACAATCTTATCACAAGCAATAGATGTTAATCTATTCAGATTTGTAAATTTAAAACGATTACTCGAAGTAGAAACCGGTGTTAGCAAAAACGAACCCGGACAATTAGCAGTTAAAGAAGCTATTGAAAAAGCTGTTGAATCTTTAATTATCGAAGGTATAAAAGACAGTATTTGGCTACCAAATGAAGATAAAAGTATTGTAATCCCTATTTTAAAAGAATATGATAAAGAAAAAGAAATTGCAAAAAACACAGCATTGTTTGATCGTAATTTAACCAAACAACGCGAAAAAAATAGTCTAAGTGTCTCTTTTTTCGGCAATAAATTTGATGGTGATTATGCAACCAAAGAAATAAATTATGATGGCCTGCAAGTAGCTTACAAATATCATTTTGAAAATTCTAATTTTGCAATTGGTGCACGCACTAGCACATTCACTTTAAGTAACGAACCACTGTTTAAAGAACTCTATTTTTCTAGTGAAATAAATTTAGAATACCTCTTTTTACCCAAAGACAAACTCACGCCATTTATCTATATAGGTGCCGGCGGATTGTACAAAGATTTTACACATTATGATTTTAAATTTCATTCAGGATTTGGTTTAGAATACTTAATCAGTAAAAAAATCGGATTAAAAATATTTGGAGAGAAAAATATACTAAATACCGATGAGATAGACTTTAAAAAAGCAGGAAAACAAAATGATGGATATTATAAATTCGGAATTGGATTAAATTTCTACTTTGGGAATTTTGGAAAAAAACAAATTAAAAAAACAAGCCATGAAACAACGATTAAACTACCTTAATATATTCCTGCTTTTTATCTTTTTGATAAGTTGCAGTGAAGAAAAAACAGAATTTACAGGCAAAGGAAAAATCACCGGTAAAGTAATCAAGAAAGATAGTTTTGAACCTATCGAAAATGCAAAAGTAACTATAAATGCTACAAATAATTCTGTTTTTACAAATGAAAATGGCGAATATGAATTTGTAGATATTCCCGAAGGCGAATATTCACTTGAAGCAGAAAAAGAAGAATATGTAAATGGCTTTGAACCGGTTACTGTTACAGCAGAACAAACAATAAATGTTATTATCGAATTACAACGCTCAGATGCTTTAAATGAAGCTCCATCAGCTGTCACTCTATTAACTCCTGAAGATAACTCCATAAACATCGGCACAGAAACAATACTTACCTGGCAAGAGGCTCAAGATCCTGATGATGATAGTTTAATATATCGACTAGAAATTAGAAATGATATGAATAATGATATCATTTTAATAAATGACCTTACCGAAATAAGCTATACCTTAACAGACTTAGAGTATGGCGTAAAATATTTTTGGCAAGTTATTGTAACTGATGGTGTTAACGATGATGTTTATTCAAGTACTTTTGCTTTTAAAACATTAGAATTTCCAAATAATCGTTTTTTATTTACCAGAATTATAAATGGTAATAATGTCATTTTTTCTAGTGATGAGGATGGAAACGAAATCCAATTAACAAGTTTAAATGAAAATTGTTGGCGACCAAGAAAAAACCAGTTAACAAACAAAATTGCCTTTTTAAAAATTTCAAATGGTGAGATTCATTTATTTAAAATGGATATTGATGGTACCAATCAAATTCAAATTACAAATAACATCCAACCAATGGCTTTTAAAAATTCGGAAATCGATTTATCTTGGTCTTCAAACGGAAATCAACTTCTATATGCACATTTTGATAAATTATATAAAATAAATGCCGACGGAAGCGGAAACCAACAAATTTACCAAACTATTGACGGTAGATTTATTACAGAATGTGTCTGGAGTAATGACAGTAATCGCATCGTTTTAAAAACGAATAATAGTAGTGGTTACCAAGCTAGTATTTTTACTATTGATTTAACAGGAAGTATTCTAAACATCGTTGCCGATAATATCTCCGGAGCATTAGGCGGAATTGACATCTCTATCGATAACCAAAAAATACTTTATACTCGAGACATGTCCGGTTTTGAAGACAACATATACAGACAACTAGATTCAAGATTATTTGTTTACGATACAACTACAGGAATATCTGTAGATTATTCAAGTTATAAAACCAATGGCACAAATGATTTAGATCCTAAATTTTCACCTAATGAAGCCGAAATCATATTCGTAAACACTTCAAATGATGGTGTATCTGAAAGAAAAATAGTTACCGTTAGGTTAGATAACGAAGAACTCAGGGATGAGTTATTCACTAATGCTATGATGCCTGATTGGCAATAGAAAGAAAGTTGTTAGTTTTTTTGCCACCAATAATAATTAAAAACTATTATTGGTGGTTTTTTGTGTAAATTTATAGTATAACCTTAAATAATCCATTCTTAATCAAAAACTAATAATCTACAACATATCCAATCCCGGAATATCCGGTAAATTTCCTTTTGCTGCCTTAGACATTTCGGTTTCATTAACTTCATTAGCTTTTTCCAGAGCATTGTTTAAAGCGATAATTAAAAAATCTTCCAAAGCTTCTTTATCTTCAAACAAACTATCATCAATAGAAATACTTCTAATCTCACGATTTGCCGAAGCTTGAACCTTAACTTTTCCGTTTCCGGATTCTCCATCAACCATAACTGTGTTCAAACGAGCTTTAGTTTCTTCAATTTTTTCTTGTGCTTCCTTTAATTTATTAAGCATTTCAGACATATCTCCAAACATAATATTCAATTTTTAAATTCTTCACAAAATTACAAATATTTTTGGTACATTTATTGCAAACTAATAATTGATGAAAACTAAATTACACCTAACTTACTTTTTACCCTTAATTTCTCTTATTTTTGCAACTTCGTGTAAAACAGAAAAAATGACTCAAAATAAAATAACACCTCCAACAGTAGCTAAAAAACCTAAGGAATTAGAAAAATTTGACGATGTAAGAATCGATAATTACTATTGGCTTAACCAACGTGAAAATCCGGAAGTAATTAAATATTTAGAAGATGAAAACAACTATTACGAACAAATAACAGCACATACAGACCAGTTAAAAGACACTCTTTTTAAAGAGATGAAGTCTCGTATTAAAGAAGATGACAGTTCGGTACCATATAAATCAAATAAGTATTTTTATATTACAAAATATGTAAAAGGAGGGCAATATCCGGTTTATTCGCGTAAAAAAGAAAACCTTAAAGCAAAAGAAGAAATTATTTTTGATGTAAACAAAATGGCAGAAAACTACGATTATTTTGCCTTAAACAATTTTAGTATCAGTCCTAATAACGAACTGGCAACTTTTGGAACAGACACCGTTAGCCGAAGACAATACACCATTCAAATAAAAAATTTAAAAACAGGAAAAATATATTCCGAAAAAATAGAAAACACCACAGGAAGTGCCACTTGGGCAAACGACAATAAAACTATTTTCTATACAAAAAAAGACCCAAAAACCCTAAGAAGCTACACCATTATGAAGCACATTTTAGGCACTCCTGTCTCAGAAGATATTGAAGTTTATAACGAAAAAGATGCAACTTTTGACACTTTTATCTACAAAACAAAATCTAAAAAATATCTTGTTATTGGTTCAAACAGCACACTAACTACCGAATATCGTATTTTAGATGCAAATAATCCTAACGGAGAATTTAAAGTTTTTCAACCAAGGAAAAGAGGATTAGAATATCACATTGCACATTTTAAAGACAAATTTTACATCATTACCAATAAAGATGGTGCAAAAAACTTTAAAATAATGAAAACCCCTGAAGATAAAACAACCTTTGAAAATTGGACAGACGAAATTAAACACAGAGAAGATACTTTTATCGAAGATTTTTCCATATTTAAAGATTATCTCGTTTTGGAAGAACGTCACAATGGCCTCGGTAAAATACGAATTAAAAAATGGGATAAATCACAAGATTATTACCTTCCGTTTAACGAAGAAACTTATTCGGCAAGTGTGCATAATAATCCGGAATTTGATACTGAAATCTTACGATACAGTTATGAATCTTTTACCACACCAAGTTCGGTAATCGATTTTAATATGAAAACCAAAGAAAAGGAAATTAAAAAAGAACAAGAAGTTTTAGGCGGAAAATTTGATAAAAACAACTACAAAAGTGAACGTATTTGGGCAGAAGCACGAGACGGAAAGAAAATTCCGGTTTCTATTGTGTATCATAAAGACACCAAACCTTCTAAAGAAACTCCATTGCTTCTCTACGGTTACGGTTCGTATGGCTACACTCTGGAAGATCGTTTCAGCACAACACGTTTAAGCCTTTTAGATAGAGGTTTTATCTATGCCGTAGCACATGTTAGAGGAAGCCAATATTTAGGTCGTGATTGGTATGAAGACGGAAAATTGCTGAAAAAGAAAAATACTTTTTACGATTTTATCGATGCCGGAAAATATTTAGTTAAAAAGCAATATACCTCACCAAAACATCTATATGCAGAAGGCGGTTCTGCCGGAGGTTTATTAATGGGAGCAATTGTAAATATGGAAAGTGATTTATTTAACGGTGTTATTGCCGCTGTTCCGTTTGTAGATGTTTTAACGACGATGTTAGATGACAGTATTCCGTTAACAACAGGAGAATACGATGAATGGGGAAACCCAAATATTAAAGAATATTACGATTATATGAAATCCTATTCGCCTTACGATAATGTACAAGCAAAAAATTACCCAAACATGCTTGTTACAACAGGATTACACGATTCGCAAGTACAATATTTTGAACCTGCGAAATGGGTTGCAAAATTAAGAGAACTAAAAAAAGACAACAAGATACTATTGTTACATACCGATATGAAAGTCGGTCATGGCGGTGCTTCCGGAAGGTTTAATGCCTTAAAAGATATCGCAAAAGACTATAGTTTTATACTCGATTTAGAAGGAGTCAGCAAATAAATTGTGCTATTTTAAAAAATAGTATTAAATTTGCATGTTATTTATGTTTAATCATGTATTGATTTTATGGAACAAAATTTAGGAATTACAAACAATATCTTAGAGTTAATTGGTAAAACACCAATGATAAAACTCAACAGGATTACAAAAGGTTTAAAAGGGGAATTTTTCACAAAGTTTGAAGGTTACAATCCGGGGCATTCTACAAAAGACCGTATTGCACTCCACATTATAGAACAAGCCGAAAAACAAGGAATTCTAAAAAAAGGAACTACAATCATTGAAACGACATCTGGAAACACCGGTTTTAGTTTAGCAATGGTAAGCATCATAAAAGGATACGAATGTATTTTGGCGGTTAGCTCAAAGTCTTCTATGGATAAAATCGATATGCTTAAAGCAATGGGTGCGAAAGTATATGTTTGTCCGGCTCACGTATCTGCCAATGACCCAAGATCTTATTATCAAGTAGCAAAACGTTTGCACGAAGAAACTGCTGATTCGATTTACATTAACCAATATTTTAACCAGTTAAATGCAGATGCACACTATGCTTCTACAGGTCCCGAAATTTGGGAACAAACACAAGGTAAAATTACCCATTTAGTTGCAGCAAGTGGTACCGGAGGAACGATATCAGGAACCGCTAAGTATTTAAAAGAGAAAAATCCTAACATTAAAATTTTAGGTGTAGATGCTTTTGGTTCGGTATTAAAAAAGTTTCATGAAACAAAAGAATTAGATCCAGCCGAAATATATCCATACAGAATTGAAGGTCTTGGTAAAAATTTAATTCCAACAGCTACAAATTTTGATATCATTGATAAATTTGAAAAAGTAAGTGATGAAGATGCTGCTCACAGAGCAAGAGAAATAGCTTTAACCGAAGGTATTTTTGCCGGTTACACTAGTGGTGCGGCTATGCAAGCAACTATTCAATTAGCAAAACAAGGTGAATTTGATGAAAATTCAAAAGTAGTGATTATTTTTCCCGATCACGGTTCAAGATACATGAGTAAAATATATAATGATAATTGGATGGCTGAACAAGGCTTTTTTGATACTCAAAAATACGTACAACAAGTGGTTGAGTTTATTAAATAAACCAAATACCATTAAAAATAACACTCTAAAAACCGATAAATTATCGGTTTTTTTTATGTAGTTACACTAATGTAAAAAATAAATAGTAATTTCGCAGTTGCTAATAAAATACACATAACAAATTTAGTGGTTTGTTATCCAATTTAATAAACGAAAGCAATGAGAGATTTATTCGACAGAATTAAAAAAGATAAAGGTCCATTAGGAAAATGGGCTAAACAAGCAGAAGGATATTACGTTTTTCCTAAATTAGAAGGACCTATTTCCAATAGAATGAAATTTAACGGTAAAGAAGTTATAACATGGAGTATTAACGATTACCTTGGTTTGGCAAATAATCCGGAAGTGATAAAAACAGATGGTGAGGCAGCATTAGAACACGGTATGGCGTATCCTATGGGAGCCCGAATGATGTCCGGACACACAAAATACCATGAGCAATTAGAAAAAGAATGTGCCGAGTTTGTAGAAAAAGAAGCGGCATATTTAGTTAATTTCGGTTATCAAGGAATGGTTTCCGCAATTGATGCTCTTGTTTCTAAAAATGATGTGATAGTTTACGATATGGATTCGCATGCATGCATTATTGACGGTGTTCGCTTGCATCACGGAAAACGTTTTACATTTAAACATAATGATATTGAAAGTTTAGAATTAAACCTAAAACGTGCTACAAAAATAGCTAATGAAACAGGTGGAGGTATATTAGTTATCTCGGAAGGTGTTTTTGGTATGCGTGGCGAACAAGGAAAGCTTAAAGAAATTGCGGCACTAAAAGAAAATTATAATTTCCGATTATTAGTAGATGATGCTCATGGATTTGGAACACTTGGCAAAAACGGAAAAGGAACCGGTGTTGAACAAGGCGTGCAAGATGAAATAGATGTTTACTTTGCAACCTTTGCAAAATCCATGGCAGGATTTGGAGCATTTTTTGCAGCAGATAAAGATATTATCCAATATTTACAATACAATATGCGTTCGCAAATGTTTGCAAAATCCCTACCAATGGCAATGGTAAAAGGTGCTCTAAAGCGTTTGGATATGATTAGAACCATGCCTGAGCTAAAAGATAATCTTTGGAAAATAACCAACGCATTACAAAACGGATTAAAAGAAAACGGATTTAACATCGGTAATACCAACACTTGTGTAACTCCTGTGTTTTTAGAAGGCGATGTGCCGGAAGCAATGGCATTGGTACATGATTTAAGAGAAAATTACCACGTTTTTTGTTCTATTGTAATTTATCCGGTAATCCCTAAGGGAATGATGATTTTAAGATTAATCCCAACAGCATCTCACACCTTAAAGGATGTAGAAGAATCTATTGAAGCGTTTAAAGCAATTCGCACCAAGTTAGAATCCGGTATTTACGCTAGAATTGGAAAGGCGATGATAGAAAAATAAAATTTTTTTATATAGTTTACAAAAAAATCTCATCTAGAAAAGATGAGATTTTTTTGTTATTCTTCATATCATAATTAGTAAATCAATCAAAACCTTGCTCCTCTCCTACTTCAACATGCTGTGTATTAATTACTGTATTCGTATTTTTATCTACCACAAAAACGACCAAAGTTAAATTTTCTTGATTTTCTATATTATCAGGTAGTATTTCTTGTAAATCAAAGTGGTAAACATTATCCGTTACCGATTCAGTATTTGGTATGGTATCTCCGTAAATATCGGTATATACTTTTCTAAGCACATCATTATGCTCAAAATCTACTAAAGTATAATCTCCTCCAAAAAATGAAGTATAATTAGTTTGATTGTGTATTAGACCATTTTCCAACAAATAAACAACAACTCCTAAATTGGTATAATCCTGAGCAAAACCAATACGAATAGAAGCGTTTAATGTATTATTAGAGGCAGATTTTAAAAATCATAAAAACCTCCACTAAAAATGGAGGTTTTTTTATGAAAAATAAGTACTTTTATACAATGAATACCAACAAAAAAGAAATACAAACAAAAATAGAATCCGAAATTTTTAAAACAACGGAAAATATAAAACAGTTAAAAGAATTCACCAAACCCATAGAACCGGATTGTGCTATTGGCAGAGTAAGTAGAATGGATGCCATAAACAATAAAGCGATTAACGAAAATGCACTCCAAAAAGCTGAACAAAAATTAAATGCTCTTAAAATTGCTTTAAAGCGAATTGATGAACCTGATTTTGGCAAATGTGCAAGATGTAAAAATGAAATTCCGCTTGGACGAATTTTACTCATGCCGCAAAGTAGATTTTGTGTATATTGTGCTTCAAAATAAAAAACTGTAACAGTTATTACAAAACTGCAACATATAAAAGAAGAATAAAAAACTATGGAACAAAACGCTACTTTTCCAATAAAACAAATCGAACTCGAAAAATTACGCGATGAAGCTTCATCATATCTAAAAACTGTTTATTGGGAGCAAGGATTACGTGCCAAAAACAAAGAAAATAGCAAGCAACAAGAAAATATTTTACTATTTCTATCCAAAGCAACAAACGGATCTTCGGCAGTTGATAGTACCTCAGTTTCTAAAACTATCTTAAAATTAAAAAAGAAATTGTTGCCGGATTCTTTGGCTATTCCGTTAAAATTAAACAAAACTTTAATGGTACTTCAAGATGCCATTACAATCGGACTTTGGCTTAAAGATGCCTATTACGATTCATCAGGACTATCCGTTTTACACGAAAAAAAAACAACATTAGACAATGTACAAAAAAGAGAATTTGAATCTAAAATGCAAACCGCAACCGCTTTTATGCTTTTCGGAATTGCATATGCAGCTCTTTACCACATAAAAGAAGATGCAAATGATGATTTATCGGTAATGAAAAATAAATTTTCCGGAATTCCGGAACTGGCTTTAACCACGCCTCTAAAAGGGATTTCCAGCATGCTTTTCTATTATGATAAATACTTAAATCATCCTGATGTTATAAAAACCGAACAAGATATAGCTGACTTTACTTACGTCTATTTTGAAGCTATCATAAATGAAATTATACAACGTAAAGAAAGTCTGGATTATAGCGAAAGCATTGAAGACAGAACCTATAAAAAAGAAAATTCGGATTTTGCTATCTCAGGTTGGAAAACCGATTTTGATGCAAGCATAAAAAGTGTTGAATTTAACCAAATTAAATTTGAACAAATTGTTGGTAACCGTGATGCCAAACACTTTTCCAAACGATTAATAGAAAGAATGCTTGCCTATGATTTTGAGACCAAAAAAAATCCGTTTCAAGAACTTGGTGGTTTTATTCCGGTTTTTATGGGATATGGAATTCCCGGCACAGGAAAAAGCATGCTTATCGCTGCAATTGCTACCAAATTAAAGGAATATGCAGATGCATTAAACATTCCATTTTTATTTCATCCAATGCCGGACACGTTAATATCAACTTTTCAAGGAGGTTCTGCCGAAAAAATGGTACAATGGATGAAGCCTTTACAAAATCCGGATACGCTAATATTTGCCCCAATAGATGATGCCGAAAACAACTTACAAGAAAGAACTGCACAAGGTGTTTCTGCCGGTGTAAAAGAAGTTATTGGTGTATTTTTACGCTATACCGAAGGTGCTTACGCTGTAAATCACGGTAATGCTTCCATAGGTTTGTTTACCAATTTACCCGAAATGTTAGATAAAGCCATCTTGTCTAGAATACAAGGAAGATTTAAAATTGATGGTGCCAGAACCATTCCGGATTTTTTAGATCAAGATTATATTTGGTGGAATAAATTAAATAAAATTTCACCGGATTTTGTAAATATGAAAAATCCAGATTACCAATGGTTAAGCGAACAAAAATTAGCAAAAAACCTAAATGAAATTTTAAAAAACCACAACAAACCTACGGAGGAGCACATTCTAGAAATTTTTGAACAAACCGAAAAAAAACACCATTATAACGAACATCAATTTTATGCAGAACTGTACAAAGGTATTCAAGAAAAATTTCCTTTCTTTTCCTCTCGAGACATTCGCAACATACAAAAAGCTGTTTCCATGCGATTAACCGATTTTGATTTACCAAGTGAATGGTTAGAAAATCCGGAACTCTTTTTAAGAAAAAAATACGACACTAAATACAAAATGCTGCAAGATGTTATGAAACAAAATATGAAAGGATTAAACTTTTCGGATATTAGAAAACAAGAAGCCATTCGTTATTTAGATAATATGGCTATTATTGCAGATACCGATTTTAAACGGAAAGTAGAAAATAGAATAAAAGAAATGCAAATCCGTTTAGAAGCTGAAAAACAATTTAAAAAACAATAGTTATGATACGCCAACCAATTAATTTTAAAAAATGGATTGATGATAACCGCCATTTATTAAAACCTCCGGTAGCAAATAAAGTTGTTTGGAAAGATGCCGACTACATCGTTATGGTCGTTGGCGGACCAAACAACAGAAAAGATTACCACTATAATGAAACTCCGGAATATTTTCATCAAATTGAAGGAGATATGGTTTTAAAAATAATAGATAACGGCATACCTAAAGACATTACCATTAAGGAAGGTGAAATTTTTGTATTGCCGGCAAAAGTACCACATTCACCACAACGTTTTAAAGACACCATTGGTTTGGTAATTGAATATCCACGTGATAAAAATATGTTGGATGCTTTAGAATGGTATTGCGAAAATTGCAATAATCTATTGTATCGCGAAGAATTTGCTTTAAAAGATATTGAAACAGATATGCCGGCAATTTTTGATCGTTTTTATTCCGATAAGGAAAAATGCACCTGTAAAAAATGCGGCTCTTACATGAAAAAACCTGTTTTACAAAAATAAAACAGGTTTTTAAAATCTATTATATTTTAAATTAACGCAATCTAAATTTTACATTTTGCTCAATTAAATTATCAATTTCCACCTGAACAGCATTGTTTAATAAATTTTGCTTCATTCCGGTAACGTTACTAACCGCTTTCATATAAAAAATATGGTATGCTTCGGCAATTAACGAAAGAACTGTTGTACTTAATTTAATCCAAGCTGTTTTTAAAGCAATTGCATCCTCTTTTGGTAACTGCAAAATTGCCTGTGTAAAAATAATATCAGATACTCTACCCATCATAGCAATCATCATATTATTGGTTACTTTACGTTTTACGTGTAAAATACCAACAAAGGTTTGCCATGACCAATATTCTAAATCAAAATTTCCATCTATGGTTTTTACTACCCAATCTGTAAGAGACTTTTCTCGTATTTCTCTTTCTCCCGGCTTAAAAACCGCTTTGGTTTTTTCATTACTATATAATGTATCGTAAAAATCTTGTACTATAACTCCTGCCAATGAAAAAATAAATTCTTTATTCTTTTTAAGCACCTGAATATCTTCCGGTGTTAATTGTGTTTGTTTTGGCATTGCAGCCAATATGTCTTGCGTAAGTGTATCTAACATAATATTGTTGTTCATTTTTTTATAACTTTAAATTTTTATACAAATTTAAAGTTTATAAAATTAAAAAATATGATTAATGTCAATAAAAAACAACATACCAATGTATGTTGTAGTTTGTATATTATTTTTTATACTAATTTTAAATGATAGATCTAATATTCAAATCTAAGCTACTTTCATTATTTAAAATATCGGAAATTTCTTTAACAGAAGCATCTAAATACATCATTAAAAGACCTAATTTTGTATTTTCTTTAGCTATTAATCCTAAAATCGTATCTTTATTTACATCTTTTAATAAGATATATCCGTTATCCGTTTTGATATAAAATTGGTTAATTCCTCCTTTATTTAAATCGTTGGAAAACTTTTCACCCATAGAGTGCAATGATGCAATCATCACTGCCATTCTATCTTCGTTTTCTGCATTTACAGACGAAATAGTTAAACCCTCAGAATTTACTAAAACTGCCGCATCCGAATTGGTATTATCTACTAAATTTGCTAAAATATTATCCAAATTATTCATAATTTTTCTTTTTAAATTTATTTCAAAAGTAAAACATTTTTTATATTTTTACAAATAAATAGATAAATAGTTTTAAATAACTAAAAACATACAAAAATGGGAGTTAATAAAAACATCGATGAGTTAAGAAAAGAGTTAGCAAACATGCATAAAATGTTTGATAGCGTTTTGGTAGATAAAAAAAGTACTTCTAGCAAAAGCACTTTAACAAAAGATGATAAAAAAACTACAGAAGAGAATTCTTTTGTTAAAAATCCAACATCCAACAAAGAATCTATCACTAATAATTCAACTTTTTCTGATGAAAAGAAAATTAAAAATGAAGAAAAAACACCAAACAAAGTTGAAAGTAAAGAAATTTTTACAGAAGAAATAAAAACAGAAGCAATAGAATTAAATGAAGAAACTATAAAGGAAGTTAATCCTGAGACCGTATCTGAAATAGAAATTAAAGACGTAACAGAAGAACAAATTAATCCTGAAACTATATCTGAAATAAAAATCAAAGACCAAACAGAAGAGCAAGTGATTCCTGAAACTGAATCAGAAATAGAAATTAAAAACAAAACAGAAGAAAATGAAAATTTAGATGATATTACTTTTTCTTTTGATGAAACAACCGAAATAATAGATAAATCCAATTCAAAAGTTATAAACCTCCACAAAAAAGAGCAATATTTAAGCATCCGTGAAAAATTGGAAAAAATTAAAAACGAAATAAAACAAAAGGAATTAGAACTTAAAAATAAAAAATAACCTTTTTACTAATTATTTTTAATAAGTTTTTATAACTATCCTTTTGTAGTGTGGTGTAAATTTCAAATCTTTGCACAAACACAACAGAATGCCAAAAAACAACAGTATTAAGTCCGTTTTAATCTTAGGATCCGGACCAATAGTAATCGGTCAAGCATGCGAATTTGATTACTCCGGAACGCAATCCATCAGGTCTTTAAAAGAAGAAGGTATTGAAGTTACACTTCTCAATTCAAATCCTGCAACCATTATGACCGACCCTTCAATGGGAGATCATATTTACTTAAAACCCTTAACGACAAAATCTATTGTCGAAATCTTAAAAAAACATCCAAACATCGATGCTGTTTTACCTACAATGGGAGGTCAAACAGCATTAAATTTATGTATTAAAGCTGATGATAAAGGTATTTGGGATGATTTTAATGTAAAAATGATTGGTGTTGATATCGATGCTATTAAAATCACCGAAGACCGTGAAAAATTTAGGGTTTTAATGAATAAAATCGGTATTCCGCAAGCTCCAAGTAAAACAGCAACTTCCTTTTTAGAAGGAAAAGAAATTGCACAAGAATTCGGTTTTCCTTTGGTTATTAGGCCTTCCTTTACCTTAGGAGGTTCCGGTGCTTCTATCGTTTACGAAAAAGAAGATTTTGATAAATTATTACAACGTGGTTTAGAAGCATCTCCTATTCACGAAGTGCTAATCGACAAAGCTCTAATTGGCTGGAAAGAATTTGAATTAGAATTATTACGAGATAGCAATGACAACGTTATTATTATATGTACAGTCGAAAATATGGATCCTATGGGTATTCATACCGGAGACTCCATAACCGTTGCTCCTGCCATGACATTAAGCGATACAACTTTTCAAAAAATGCGTGATTACGCAATAAAAATGATGCGTTCCATTGGTGATTTTGCCGGAGGTTGTAACGTGCAGTTTGCGGTTAGTCCTGATGAAAAAGAAGATATTATCGCTATTGAAATTAACCCCAGAGTATCTCGCTCTTCCGCTTTAGCATCTAAAGCAACCGGTTATCCAATTGCAAAAGTTGCTACTAAATTGGCTTTAGGCTACCATTTAGACGAACTCAAAAATCAAATAACCAAAACGACATCCGCTTTTTTTGAACCTTCACTCGATTATGTAATTGTTAAAATCCCACGATGGAATTTCGATAAATTCGAAGGCTCTGAACGTACTTTAGGACTACAAATGAAATCCGTTGGTGAAGTAATGGGAATCGGTCGCTCCTTTCAGGAAGCACTACACAAAGCAACTCAATCTTTAGAAATTAAACGTAATGGTATTGGTGCCGACGGAAAAGGCTATAAAAAATATGACGAAATAATAGAAAAACTAAAAAATCCGAGTTGGGACAGGGTTTTTGTAATTTATGACGCAATTCAAGCCGGCGTTTCACTACACAGAATACACGAAATCACCAAAATTGATATGTGGTTCTTAAAACAATACGAAGAATTACACCTTTTGGAAAAAGAAATCAAACAATATTCATTAGACACCTTACCAAAAGAATTACTAATTACAGCAAAACAAAAAGGCTACGGTGATCGTCAAATTGCACATATGTTAAATTGTTTGGAAAGTCAGGTTTATAAAAAAAGACAAGAACAAAACATACAAAGAGTTTTTAAAATAGTAGATACTTGTGCAGCAGAATTTCCTGCCGAAACACCTTACTACTACTCTACTTTTGAAAACAATCTTACCAAAAACAATAAAACATTTTCCGAAAATGAATCACCTGTTTCCGATAGAAAAAAGGTAATTATTTTGGGTTCTGGTCCTAATAGAATCGGACAAGGAATTGAGTTTGATTACTGCTGCGTACACGGCGTTTTGGCCGCAAAGGAATGTGGTTACGAAACGATTATGATAAATTGTAATCCCGAAACCGTATCTACCGATTTTGATATTGCAGACAAATTATATTTTGAACCGGTTTTCTGGGAACATATCTACGACATCATCCAACACGAAAAACCCGAAGGTGTTATCGTACAACTTGGTGGACAAACTGCTTTAAAACTAGCCGAAAAATTAAACAAATACGGCATAAAAATTCTAGGAACCAGTTATGATGCCTTAGATTTAGCTGAGGATAGAGGGCGTTTTTCTAAACTTTTAAAAGAGTTAAACATTCCGTATCCGGAATTTGGTACAGCAACCAATGCAGATGAAGCATTGGAAATTGCCAAAAAATTGGATTTTCCTATCTTAGTAAGACCAAGTTATGTACTTGGTGGACAAGGAATGAAAATTGTTATTAACGAACAAGAACTCGAAGCTCACGTTGTAGATATTTTACGAAAAATACCAAATAATTTATTGCTTTTAGATCACTATTTAGACGGAGCAATCGAGGCGGAAGCAGATGCTATTTGCGATGGTGAAAACGTTTACATTATAGGTATTATGGAACATATCGAACCTTGTGGCGTACATTCCGGAGATTCTAATGCTACCTTACCTCCTTTTAATTTAGGTGAATTTGTGATGCAACAAATAAAAGACCACACAAAAAAAATCGCTCTTGCTTTACAAACCGTCGGACTGATAAACATACAATTTGCCATAAAAGACGATATTGTTTATATTATTGAGGCAAACCCTAGAGCATCGAGAACCGTACCTTTTATATCAAAAGCATACAAAGAACCTTATGTTAATTTTGCAACCAAAGTAATGTTAGGTAAAAATAAAGTAACCGATTTTAAATTTAATCCGCAACTAAAAGGATTTGCTATTAAACAACCGGTTTTCTCTTTTGATAAATTCCCTAATGTAAATAAAAATTTAGGTCCAGAAATGAAATCAACCGGAGAAAGTATTCTTTTTATAGATGACTTAAAAGATGATAAATTTTATGATTTATATTCTAGAAGAAAAATGTATTTGAGTAGGTAGATATTTGAATATTCTATTACAACTTATTCTAACCTAATACCTTTTTAATTAATCATTTAATATGAAAATAATTCATTTAAAAAAAAAACCTATATTTGTAAAATAAAAGGTAACAATATAAATATCATCTTTTTATAATTAAATTCTATGAAAGCACCCCTTAAAACCAGAAAAGAATGGAAACAATTATTGACAGGAGAAATAAATCCTTCGATAAAGAATTTCTTCTTTCAAATGAAAATTACACAAGCAAAAATACAAATTGAAAAAAAAATCGTACCATTAGACAAGGCTATTGAAGATTTACAAACATTATGTCAAAAATTTATCAAAGCTAATAATATGTACGATGATTTAAAAACTGTTTTTGGATCAAATTATGAAGAAGAAGATAAACGTAGTGTTACTAAAAAAGAAGAAAACACAATTAATTTACAGTATGACAATGAATGGCTAAATACCCAGTTACAGTACGAAAAACAAATTATGTTTTATAAAAATCAACTCTCTTTAAAAGAAAAAGAACTCAAAGAAAAAGAAAAATTAATCCATTTATTACAAGAAGATAATGTAATATTAAAAAAGAAAAACAATTTACTATACGATAGTATTTTTAAAATAAACCAGTTAGAAGAAGAAGGATTAAATGAACAAGAAAATTCAACAAATGAAAAAAATTGGTCTTTTTTTAAAATTTTTAAAAAAACAAAATAATGACTAGCAAATTATATACATTTGAAGAAGTCGTAGCTATGATAAAACAAGGAATGATTCTATCTCTTGCTGCAGATGAAAGATTACTAAAAAAATTACCTCTAGGTAATTGGATTGCCGGAACAATACCCTATTTTATGGATGAAGATTCTTGTAAATTTGATCAAAATAAAATTTTTGTAAATCAAATAGAATTATATAATGACGAATATAAAATAGAAATCTATGATGAAAATAGTATCGAAAATATTGTAAAGGATACATATAAAAATGGATATGCAATACTGATAATTCCTCCTTTTACAAAGATTCATCAAAATTATGCTATTCATACAGAATTTCTAGATGGTCTATATAATAATCCAATTGTTGGATGGGTATCAGGATCTGATTTAAACTCCAATGATGTACCAAAGGTTTTTTGTGGTAAAACAAATGAAATATTTGAAAATAAGGCTGTTGCAATTCACGTGTCCTTACCGGACAATAAATTTGCTCAAGTTAATATTGTAAATATTTTTAAACCAAATGCTAATGGAGATGAAATTAAATTTTATAATGAAACT
>Ga0256840_1000170_pt1 | contig 61350 bp, 62 predicted proteins | sample 355202metaG_FD_185969 | JGI IMG/M metagenome (GOLD analysis project Ga0256840, IMG submission 185969) | Hydrothermal vent microbial communities from Mid Atlantic Ridge, Atlantic Ocean - 355-202 | ecosystem: Environmental > Aquatic > Marine > Hydrothermal vents | place: Atlantic Ocean: Mid...
GTTTCCGGAACTCGCATTCCAAACAAACTCTTTAATACATCACCAAAAGGCGTATAAACGGATCCAAATGCTAAGTTTAAAACAACGAAAATTGTAAGCAAAGGAAGGACCAGTAGAAAAGTCCTCCCCCTACCAATTTTCACCATGATCTGCTAAATATATTGTAAAGTTGCTCAAGAAGGTCAACAAGCTTTGTGTTTGGTTGTGAAGCAATGTTTCCATTAATTGCATAAACGTGCCCTTCTTTAACAGCCCTTAAGTCTTTGAAAGCAGGATAGTCCCTAAACGCCTTTATAGCAGCTTTTTGGCCATGTGGAGCATAATAGGGAACTAAGATAATATCCGGATCCTGAGAAACCACAAACTCTGGACTCACAGGCAACCATCCATTGGGTCCAGCGTAATTTCCTGTGATGTTTACACCACCAGCAAGAGAGATAATTTCATTGAGAAAAGAACCCATCCCTGCTGTCCATATCTGTTTGTATGGAGAACCATAGAAAACTTTTGGCCTTTTTGAAATAGGAATTTTGTATGCCGCTTCCGCAATTTTCATAACTTTTGAGCTTAAAGCTTTAACAAGCTTTTGGCCTTTCTTAGGATTTCCCATGATCGTCGCAACGTCTATGATATCTCTGTAAACTCCATTAAGATTTTTGGCATTAAGCACAAATGCTTTTATTCCAAGTTTTGTGAGCTTTTCGTATTGTGGAAGTTGGAAACCACCAAACATGAAAACAACATCTGGTTTCAAAGAAACTATCTTTTCCAGATTCAGTGGATAGAGGAGTCCAATATTTTCAGCTTTAGTGTAAGAATCATACTTTGTCACACCGACTATCTTATTAGCATAACCAAGTTTAATTAAGAAATCCGTGACAGAAGGAGCAGCATCGATAACGCGTTCTGGTTGACTTTCAAACGTAACCGCATGCCCAGCGTCGTCAACCAGAGTTAATGGGTACGTAACTGCAAGCACAATAGAAAAAAGTAAGATCAGCAACATACCAAAAACTAAATACTTCTTCATATTAAAACCCCCTTAAAAAAATTTTAAGGCCGACTTCAAAGTCGGCCTGATTTCCCTTTTTAACCATGCCAAACACCTTTCCCGAGTGTCGGAGGTATTCAGAACAGGCAGGTCTCCTGACTTCCGGGTCATTCTCCATCTGCGCCTTCCCAGTTTCCCAGTGGCACTTCACAGATATTGTCGCCGGTTACAGTGGCGGGACCGTGCCGGATTTTCACCAGACTTCCCTTTTAAACTTTCGTACCTGTTCTGACATTCATTTTAACACTTCAAAAACATTTTTCCAAAGACAAATTTTAATTTACAGTATCAATTTTAATAATTTTCAGAGAAAAATTGTCTGATCCGTTTTTATCAGCATATAATTTATTCAAAAGCATGACGTAGATGACGTAATCTTTATCGTGTCTATTTCAAAAACAAGTGATGGAAAACAAGGTTGAAGAGAATGGAGATGGTTGGTATGTCCAATGTCGTGGTGATAAATGGAACGTTCATGAACAGCTATTCTCAAGTGCTCCTAAGTCCGTTTTTCCAGAAAATCCTCAGGGAGTACATTTCTTATCTGAGAATGAGTGACCGTGGTTTGTTGGAAGTTCTGAAACCCTTTAAATCCAGAACAAAGTATGACTACAAATCCATAACCGAATTTTTGTACACACTTTCGCTTGAACCAATAAATGAAATGGTCATGCATAATCAAAAAGGATGTAAGACCTGTCTTTATCAGTTTTTAGAAGGCCTTTACAGCTTTTGGAGGCAAAAACAGCGATTTGTAGTAAAATTCGAAAAGTACCAAAAAGAGCGTAGTGCAAGAGAAGGTGTTATAAAGGGAGCTATTGAAACAGCTCAAGAATTTGAAAACACCATGAGAAATTTCCACAGATCACTTCAATTAAACGTTTCCAAGAGAGAAATGAAAGTCTTCCGACAGGATCCTGGAGGAGTACAAGCTACATTTTTGGTGGATAAATCATTGGTCCCCCCTCCAAAAAGAATAGGTAAGAGGTGGATGTACTCTGTACCGTTTATTTGGAGCGTCGTGGTCGAGCCACCTGTTATTTTTTATACAAAGTCTAACAAGAGAAAGGGAGTTTTTCCAGTTATAGATGAGGAGATTCTTGACAAAATACAATTTGACACAAAGAAATGGTATGCTTTACCTTTAAGAGTTGGCAGACATCTCATATATTTTTACATAAACAAAGAATATCTTGTTCACGCAGTTGGATTGGCTAATCTATATGAACTGGCAAGTCCGTCCGAGCTTGGAGAACCTGATGGACTCATTGTCTTTGGATACCCATTCGAAAAATGTGAACCATCTTACAGAAACGGAATAATTTATCACGATGGCTTCTATGTTGGAATAATCCCTGATCTCGAGGAAAACGATTATTTCGGATACGCCAAAAAGATTTTGCTGACCGTTCACAACTTAAAAGTTATAGATGAAGGAAGGCTTCCAATTCATGGATCACTTGCCAAAATAACTCTCAAAAACGGAAGAAGTGCAAATGCCATGTTTGTTGGTGACAGCGGAGCTGGGAAGTCAGAAACACTCGATGCACTTGGCAGGTTAGATGAGATTGCAAACGTCGAGATCATTATAGATGATATGGGATCTTTGGATGTAAAAGACGGCAAAATAGTTGCTTATGGAACAGAGACAGGCGCCTTTGTAAGGCTTGACGACCTCCCGCCTGGTTATGCTTACGCCACTATAGATAGGAGTATATTCATGAATCCCAATCAGACTAATGCAAGAGTCATAGTACCTTATGACAATTATGCTGAGATAATAGAACCAACCCCCATAGACTTTTTTCTGTATGCCAACAACTATACATTTGTCGAGCGTGAAGAAGACAGAGTAAAGTTTTTCAAAAACACAGAAGATGCTCTTAAAGTCTTTTCAGAAGGTGCAAGGATGGCTAAAGGAACAACTGCAGAAAAGGGTTTGTCACACTCCTACTTTGCGAATCCATTCGGAGCAATTCAAAGAAGAAAAGAGCACGAAGTTATAGCAAAAAAGTTTGTGAAGAGGATGTTTGAAACGGGAGTAAAAGTTGGAGAAATAAGAACTATGCTTGGAGTTGCAGGATACGAAAAGCAAGGAACAACCATGGCCGCAAGAGCTTTGGCCAAGCTGTTGTAATCATGAAACACGGAAAAATTCAAAAGCATGGAAAGGTAATAGAAGTTAAAAACCTAAAAAAGTTTTATGGTCGTTTTGAGGCATTAAAAGGTATAAACATAGAACTATATAAGGGAGAAATATTTGGTTTTCTTGGTCCAAATGGAGCAGGTAAAACCACTACTCTCGAAATTCTCGAAGGCCTTCGACGCCCTTCAGAAGGAGAAATGTGGTTTTTGGGAGAAAAAATACATGGCGATGTGCCCCCGAAAATCAAAGAAAAAATTGGAGTCGTTCTTCAAGAAACGCGCTTTCTTGATCATCTTAAAGTCAAGGAAGTCTTAGAGCTATTTGCCTCTTTCTTTAAAAACTCTTTGGGTGTAAAAAATGTTCTGAGGACTGTGAAACTTGAAGAAAAGGAAAACACCTATTCTGAAAATCTTTCTGGAGGACAAAAGCAAAGATTAGCTATCGCAGTATCGATCATCAACGATCCCGAGATCATCTTTTTAGATGAACCCACGGCAGGTCTTGATCCTCAATCTCGAGAATCCATCTGGAATCTGATCGAGGAACTTAAATCATATGGGAAAACCATTTTCTTGACAACTCACTACATGGAAGAAGCTCAACGACTCTGCGATCGCGTTGCCATCATAGACCATGGACAAATTATAGAGCTTGGCACACCAGCAGAATTGATATCCAAGTATGGTGGAAAGAGCGAAGTGGACTTTGAATGTTCGCCGACACCGACTACCGTAGCTCTAAATGCCCTTGGTGAAAATCTCATAATTTCAGGCGACCATTTTAGAATCATGACACAAAATCTCACAAAGACTCTTGAAGCTCTCGTCTTATGGTCAAAAAAATTCGATATCTCCCTGACAAACGTATTTCTAATTGAACCAAACCTCGAAGACGTTTTTCTTAAACTTACAGGTAGAGGTTTAAGAGATTGAAAGAGACTTGGAATTTTTTCAAGGTTCATCTTTTGTCAGACTTAAGAAACAAAAGATCCATATTTTGGGTTGTGATCTTTCCAATCCTATTGTTTACTATATTGGTTTTAACCTTCTCAAACCTTGGAGTGAAAGGTTCCATAAACTTTAAAATAATCTTGATAAACGACTCTCAAAAGGCCAATGGACCAAACTTTTCAAGGGAACTTGTCAACGCTTTCAGATCTCTTTCATTTCCAAATAAAGATGCCATTTTTACTTTGACCATGATGAAAAAGAAAGATACGAATGCGGCCTTTGAAAAGGTCATTTATTCCGAAGCTGATGCTGTACTCATTATACCAAAAGATTTCAATTCTGCCATAGCTCGTTCTATCCTGTTTAGCAAATTGGGGATCTCAGCACCGCTGGTGCCGATAAAGGTTTTCTATGTTCCAAATCGAGCCTCGTCAAATCTGGCAGAAAGTGCAATAGAAGGAACAATTGGTCAAATAAATTCATACCTCACCGCTCGCTTTGGTTACACTCTGAAAGCCATAAAGGTTAAAAGCAAAACTTTTGGCAGCATTATGGAATCTCCATCATACACGAATTTTGTCGCACCCGGGATAATGGTAATTGCCGCTTTTATGACTGGTTTGCTTTTAGTTGCACCAAAAATAGCTATGATGAGACGGTACGCTGTCATGAAAAAGTATGCCTCCACGCCCGTAAATCCCTATTCTTTCTTCTTGGGGTTCACTGCTTCAAGGCTTTTTATAATGATAATTCAGTACATAGGTCTCGCTTTGTTTTCAACGTTCGTTTTGGGAGCCGTCATTCGTGCCTTTTCATGGCAAGCATTTCTTTATTATCTGTTTTCGTGTGCTGTTTACGCCGCGATAGGATTTGTTGTGGGCTTTATTGCCTCTGGTCCAACTTCTGTTGGGGCGGTGTCAAGCCTTATCAACCTTCCACTCGAATTTTTGGCTGGTATATATTTCCCGTTATACAACCTACCTTGGTATATAAATATCTTCGTTTATATAAATCCTTTATGGTATTCAACCAACGCTCTTCGTCAATTTCTTGGAGTTGCCATGTCAACAACTCCCATGTGGATGAATATTCTGGTTCCAGGAATATGGTTGATAGCATCGATCGCTTTTTCGTCAGTACGGCAAAACCTGGAGAAGGAATGATGAAATGGTTAAAAGTCATTCTCAAATGAAAAACTTTTTCGAGCTTGTACGCAAATCTTTCTATATGTTTATTCGAGATCGCCAGGCTACGATCATGATATTTATTTCACCTATAGTCTTTATGTTAATTATTGGGTTCGTTATTTCAGGCATTTCAGGCGGAACGACTTCTGTGAATGTGAAAGTTGCCGCTTACACTTCAAATTCTTCGAATTACGAGCAACTTTTCAAAAAAGCAGCTGAAAAATCTGGAATTGAGCCAATTTTTGTTAAAGATAAAAATGATGTCAAAAAACTCGTTAATTCCGGAAAGGTACAAATGGGGATATCACTTGAATCATCCACAGTGACTTTCTTTTACAACCAATCTTTTGGCCAGTATAACAACTATCTGAAAGACCTCCAATCGTTCATAGTTCAAGCCATAAGAGAAGAGATATCAGGAATTCCGATGTACATACAAATCGTTCCAAACAGCCTAAAAACAGGTTCAAGCCTTACTGTCATATCATTTATAGTACCTGGCATTCTCGCAATTGCAATAATGATGGCTGGCGTTTTTGGAATGGCAACAACGCTTGGTACATATCGCGAAAACGGATCTCTGAAAAGATTAAGAACAACGCCTTTAAATGGTAGCCTCTTTGTTTTCTCAATCGCTCTTAACAGATTCTGGTCTTCAATACTTTCTTCATACATTACCGTCTTGATGTCTGAATGGATCTTCTCAACTAATTACAACATCAATTGGCCCCTTTTCTCCATTTTGATGGCAAGCGCCGTTTTTATGTCCCTTGGATTTGGAACTGCTTTTTCAGTTGTTTTTAAGGATTTATGGACAATTTTAAATTTTTCCACAATTGTTTTGGTAATCATGATGCTCTTTTCCAACGTTTTTTATCCATTCTCCATTATGCCTGAATATATGAAGGTAATTGCGCGTGTGATGCCCATAACCTATTTTGCTCAAGGCTTACGATATACCCTTGGCATAGCCCCAGTATATCTGTGGAAATTTACTCTCATCAATATCATTTTCGCCTTTGGAGGATTATTAATGATAGTCCTGGGAGGAAAAGCCATATTCTATCTCGAAAAAAGATAAACGCATTTTTAGTTCTCCACGGAAAAATAATTAACGTTCCCTTAAGTTTTGACCGCTTTCCAAAGTTTTAATTCCAATTTTCTCCATATCGAGGAAATTGTCAACGGAGCAGTTCTTGCCTATATGTGCACCTGAAGCTATAAGAACCCTTTCTCCTATAACACTTATGCCATGATTGTAAATATCTGGCCGTTCCACGTTTTCAATTTCTTCTCCTACTCCTATGGATACACCATCTTTCACGATCACGTTTTCACTTATTACCGCGTTTTCCACATGGCAGTTTCGGCCAATATCCACGTTTGTCATAATAACAGAGTTTTTCACCAAACTACCTTCTCCAACTTTGACACCTTGAAAAAGCACGCTTCCCTCCACGTCACCATAAACAATACACCCTTCACTCACAAGAGAATTTATGACTTTTGATTTTTTCCCAAAAAAAGCCGGAGGCATCTCTTCGCTGTGTGTATAAAAACGCCAGTTTGGATCGTAGAGATTAAGAGCCGGCATTGGATGTGTAAGCTCAAGATTAGTTACCCAGAATGAATACACAGTTCCAACATCACGCCAATACCCATCAAACTCGTAAGCGTACATATGCCGTTTTTCCAAAAGCATTCTTGGTATCACGTTTCTGCCAAAATCATGTGCAGAATTCGGATCATTTGCATCTTCAATGAGAGCCTTCTTCAATATTTTCCAGTTAAACAAATATATACCCATAGACACAAGTTGAGAACGCGGGCGAGAAGGTTTCTCTTCAAAATCAACTATACGATAAATGTTATCCGTTATGATCGTTCCAAATCTGCTCGCATCTGAAAGTGGAACGCGAACACAGGCAATCGTCGCCTCCGATCCTTTTGATATGTGAAAGTCCAACATTTCATTGTAATCCATGGCGTAGACATGATCTCCTGAGAGCACAAGAACATATTTTGGAGAAAATTGATCGATGAAATCCATGTTTTGATGAATGGCGTGCGCGGTTCCTTTGTACCATTCACCCTTTGAGGAAGCTGCATAAGGTGAAAGAATTGATAAACCACCTTGTTTTCTGTCGAGATCCCAATCTCGTCCTATGCCAAGGTGTTTACTTAACACTCGAGGTTTATACTGAGTCAAAACTCCCACCGTGTAGATCGATGAATTTGTACAATTAGACAGCGTGAAATCTATTATTCTATACTTTCCTCCAAAAGGTACGGCCGGCTTCACGATATTTTCTGTTAGAACCCCAAGCCTTGTACCTTGTCCACCTGCAAGTATCATGGCAACTACATCTGTCAACTTCTCATCCCCTCTTTTACATAACCTGCCATTTTCCAAAGATCAAAGGTTCATCATATCCCTTATAGACGCGTTCCGAACGAATCGTGACATTCTTATCAAGAATGCAGTTATTGATCTTGGCCCCTTCTTCGATCACGGATCCCTCAAGAACGATGGAGTCCTCTACCACGGCTCCAGATCTAATCTCAACATTCCGAAATATCACGCTGTCCACTACATTACCAGAAATTATACTCCCATCGGCAACGATCGAATTTTTCACGGATCCCGTCGAGGTGATCTTGGGAGGTGCTAAATCCTTTAATTTGGTGAATATCTTCCCATTTTGATAAAAGAGCTCATGGGAAATTTCCTGATTTAACATATCCATATTTATTCTCTTGTATTCTAAAATGGATTTTTTTGCGTTGCGCCAATAACCGGTGAACTCGTACGACATGATCCGCAGCATATCGAGATTTGAAATTATGATATCACTCACGAAATCGTAACCTCCGTTTGGCACAGCTGCATACAACAGATCCATGAGCATCTTTTTGTTTACAAAATACACACCCAGATTTATTTTATCTCCCTCAGGATTTGGATGTTTCTCTTCGAATTTCACTATTTTTCCTTCACTGTTTGTTTTAACAACACCATAAAGTTTCGGATCGTATCCTTCAATTGACTTGGTCATAATAGTTATATCAGCCATCGATGTCATATGATAATCGTAAAGAGCGTTGAAATCAAAGTTGAATACGTGATCTCCCGAACCTATAAGGACATAATCTTCACTTCCCCTTCTAAGAATGGTTATATTCTGATACATAGCATCAGCTGTACCCCGATACCAGTATTGATCATTTTCGCTTACATAGGGTTGAAGAATGTAAAGCCCCCCTCTTTTTCTATCCAAATCCCATTCTCTACCTGAACCCAAGTGATCCATAAGGCTACGAGGATTATATTGAGTAAGAACACCCACCTTTTTTATGCCAGCCCTTACCATATTAGAAAGTGTGAAATCTATAGCGCGATATTTCCCACCAATGGGAACGGCAGCAGACGCCCTTTTAGAAGTCAGCTTTCCAAGACCTTTCCCTTTTTCTCCGGCAAGGATCAAACCAAGAACCTTCAAAATCACCACCTCTTTTTAGATGCAGTGAGTGGCATTCTTACAACCGAATTGGAAATCACATTTCAGGATACAGTGGAAAATCTCTGCATAGTTTTTCAACTCTTTCACGTGATACACGCTTTATCTCTTCATTATCTGGATTGTGGATTACAGAAGCAATTATATCCCCTATTTCTTCCATTTGAATTTCTTTCATACCACGAGTGGTAACAGCTGGTGTCCCAAGTCTGATGCCACTGGTAACAAAAGGCGATCTAGTTTCTCTCGGTATCGTATTTTTGTTCACTGTTATTCCAACTTCTCCAAGTATGGCTTCAACTTTTTTCCCGGTTAATCCTGTTTCTGTGAGATCCACAAGCATCAAATGTGTGTCAGTTCCTCCTGAAACTATTCGAATATTTCTATCAGATAATGCCCTTGCTAAAGCAGACGCATTTTTGGCAATCTGGATCTGGTATTGTTTAAACGAATCCGTCATAGCCTCTTTGAAACAAACGGCCTTGGCTGCAATTATATGCATCAAGGGACCTCCCTGCATTCCTGGAAAGACTGATTTATCAATCGGCTTGGCAAGCTCGGACTTCGAAAGTATTAAACCACCACGTGGTCCACGAAGTGTTTTATGAGTTGTTGAAGTTACAACATGCGCGTACTCAACGGGATTCGGATGCACTTTTGCTGCTACCAAACCTGCAAAATGAGCCATGTCAACAACTAAATATGCCCCCACTTCGTCAGCTATTTCTCTAAAACGTTTAAAATCTATTATACGTGCATAAGCACTTCCACCTGTTACGATCACCTTTGGTTTATGTTCAAGAGCCAAACGCTCCACTTCATCGTAATCTATGGTTTCAGTATCTAAATTCAACCCATAAGGGATGAAATTATACAATTTCCCGGAAAAATTTACGGGCGATCCATGAGTAAGATGCCCACCTTGGGTCAGCGAAAGACCCATGATCGTGCTACCGGGTTCGGCAAGGGCAAAGTAGGTAGCCATATTGGCCTGTGACCCGGAGTGAGGTTGAACATTCGCGTGATCTGCCCCAAACAGAATTTTTGCTCTATCCCTGGCAAGGTTCTCTGCCATATCAACCACTTCGCATCCTCCGTAATAACGTTTCGCTGGATACCCTTCTGCGTACTTGTTGGTCAAAACACTACCCATAGTCTGCAATACAGCTTTAGAAACAAAATTCTCAGAAGCAATCAACTCTATCCCGTCTTGTTCTCTCTTCAACTCTTTGTGAATGACATCGTAGATTTCAGGATCTACGTCTTTGACTTCCTCCCACAAATCTTTCACAGTCATACCTCCTCTTCTTAACGTATTTTGTAAAGTTTTAATTTATAAAACAACGTTCTCAGGTTAATTCCAAGCGCCTCAGCTGTTTTTGTCCTGTTACCACCATAGGATTTTAACGTGGTTTCTATAAGGTGACGCTCAAAATTCCTCAATGCAGATTTAAGTGTCGTTCCAGAAGGAACACGTATATCAGACGAATATTTTCGCGGAACTTCAAAAGGAGGAAGATGAGAAATTTTTATCGTCTTCTCCCCAATTTCCATGTTTATCATGGATCGCGCAATAAAATTTTCAAGCTCCCTAACATTCCCTGGCCAAGAAAGGTTTTTGAGTATTTCAAGTGCTCCATCTGTAATGCTTTCCACAGCTCTTCCATACTCCTGATTCAACTTCCTTATGATATTTTTAACCAATGCCTCAAGATCTTCCATTCTTTCACGCAAAGGAGGAATAAAGATTGGAACCACGTTCAACCTGTAATAGAGATCTGGAATAAATTTACCTTTTTTCACCATATCTTCAAGATCAAGATTCGTGGCAGCTATTATTCTAACATCCAGATGCTTAACTTTCGTACTGCCAAGCCGAACAATCTCCATCTCTTGCAAAAACCTCAAAAATCGTGACTGAGTTCCCACTTCCATTTTTCCGATTTCATCAAGAAAGAGTGTACCCTCATTAGCTTCTTCCAAAAGTCCACGTTTCCCGCCTCTTTTGGCACCTGTAAAAGCTCCTTCTTCATATCCAAAAAGCTCAGATTCAAGTATCCCTTCAGGAAGAGATGCACAATTTACACTCACAAAGGGATGAGAAATTCGATCACTTGCATTATGTATCGCATGAGCAAAGAGCTCCTTGCCGGTTCCGGATTCTCCTCTCAGAAGGACAGTGGCACGAGTTTTGGCGACTTTTTTAGCTTGGAGAATGGCCACTTGCATGATGTGCGACTCTCCAACTATATCATCAAAGGTATAACGTGCGCTTATTCTACGTATCGTTCGATTTGCCTCTTCAAGTTCGCGACTGAGTGATATGATTTTTGAAACATCGTGTATCACTGCAACACTTCCAACAAAATCTTCATCTATAACAAGAGGTGTAGCATCCACAATAACTTCTTTCTTCATCGGCCCAACTTTGATTCTGTGGCCCATTATTGATTGTTTCGTTTTTGACACCATCATGTGAACGCTTTTACCTTCCGCAATGTCAACATCGGCCGATTTTCCGATCACATCTTCCTGATTAAATCCCGTGATCTTCGTGTACGCACGGTTAACTAATGTAATTTTCCCATTTGAGTCGGCAACACTTATCGCATCATCTGTAGAATCTATAATAGCTTCAAGCATAAGGCGCACATTCTTCAGATCTGTAACCTCTTCGGCCATGCGTTTAACTCCAGTTATGTCTCTGAAAACGGCAACAGCACCAGCGATTTTACCATTTTCGTCGAAAAGGGGAACCCTTGAAGTTACAATTTTAACGTTTCCAGCGTTCTGAATTCTATCAAGTTCAGCCTTCCCAGTTCTCAAAACTAAGTGAAGACGAGTGTTTGGAATGGTATCCACAACATTCTTTCCAATATAATTATGATGAGGAAGTCGAAGGATTTTCCGAGCTGCATTGTTGATGAAAAGCACTCGCGCATTTTCATCGATCATTATCACACCTTCAAGCATGGAGTCTAAAATTTTTTGATAATAATCACATTTGTGGCTCACGAATTGTTTCCTCCACAGCCATTATGCAGTCCCCACCCCAATTTCTTATGTACCAAATCAAAAAAATCTCTGTCCTTTGTACACAAAAATTTTAAAGTTCTATCTGAACTTCCTATCTCAAAAACTTGTGGCTTGTTAAATTCTTCAAATCTTTCTCCATCGATAACGGAAAAATACCTTTCTTCATCGCGTGGATGCACATGTACACGAATTTTTCTGTGCGACGCTACTACAACTGGCCACGGTGAAAACGCATGAGCCATGATTGGAACGATCGAAACGACATTTGCAAGCGGATCAATTACAGAACCCCCAGCCGAAAGGTTATAAGCTGTAGAACCTGTTGAAGTGGAAAAAATCATACCATCACATAATACACGTCCCATTTCCGTACCGTCGATTTTCACTAAAATTTCCATCATATGTGATCTCACGCCACGTTGCACAACAAATTCGTTAAACGCAAACTCTTTCTTTTGAAAAGACTTAGAGATCTCCAAAAAATTTCGCTTCATCACAAAATAGTCACCTTTGAGAATTCCTTTCAGAACATCATCAATTTCGGAGAATTCATAAGGACTTAAGAAACCGAGATGGCCGAAATTGATTCCTATAACGCTCACTTCATGATCTGAAAGAATCTTTGAAGCCCTCAAGACGGTACCATCACCACCAAGAACAAAGGCAATGGTGTTCAAATTAGAAGACTCTAACGGAATGATCTCCAAACCACTTTTCTCAATTTTTTCTTTGATCGTTTTAGAAGCGTCAATTGCTTGCTTGTTCTTTTCATTTCTGATTATTACCGCGCTTTTGAATTTCATCATCTTTTCAAAACCACACTTAGATCAAAAAGTGTATTGACAAAAAAAGCCTGAATGAATATCAAGATAAGAATAGCCACAAATGTTGAAAAATCGAACATACCGTAAGGAGGAATGATTCTTCTTAGTGGTCTCAACATTGGCTCTGCCATGTCATCAAAGATTCTTCTCATAGGAAAGCCGTAAGGAACTATAAAACTTAGCAGAGCATCTATAACAAGAACAAAAATCGCAAAATACACCACAATATTCAAAATAACGGCAATAGCATACACGAAATTTGCAATCACAAACAACTTTCATCCCTCCAAATCTAAATTTTCAAAACCGATCAATGGATTCCCTATCGCGGCATATCCTTTAGGAGTTATTATTCGACCACGTGATGTCCTGGCTACAAATCCACCTTGAAGTAAATAAGGTTCATAAACTTCCCTAACAGTTTCAGCTTCCATTCCAATAGTGGCTGCCAACGAATTCAAACCCACTGGACCTCCATGGTAATCATTGGCAATTTTTGAGAGTATCTTCCGGTCAACATCATCAAGCCCATACGGATCTATTTTCATGGCACGAAACGCTTCATTGATCGTTTCAAGCGTTATTTCATTCTCGGATTTCACGGTTGCAAAATCTCTTATACGCTTGAGCAATCTATTTGCAACTCTTGGCGTACCTCGAGATCTTTTGGCAATCTCAAGCGCACATTCATCGCTTACTTTTACCCCAAGTATACCTGCTGTCCTTTTGACTATTAATGCAATATCTACTACATTATAGAAGTCAAGCTCAAGCACCATACCAAATCGGTTTCTCAGTGGCGGAGTGAGAAGCCCGCTTCTCGTAGTCGCACCAATAAGTGTGAAAGGGCTTAAAGACAGCCTTACGCTTCTAGCTCCTGGCCCTTTCCCCACAAGTATATCTAACTGAAAATCTTCCATCGCACCGTAAAGTATTTCTTCCACCACATGAGGTAGTCTATGTATTTCATCTATAAATAGAATATCACCACTTGAAAGTGACGTCAAAACAGCTGCAAGATCTCCCTGACGTTCTATTACAGGACCACTTGTGGCTCGAAGGTGTCCGCCTGTTTCATGAGCTATTATCATGGCAAGAGTTGTTTTTCCCAATCCGGGTGGTCCGGCTAATAAAACGTGATCAAGCACATCTCCTCGCATTTTCGCAGCTCGAATGGAGATTTCAAGGCGAGATTTTACTTCTTTTTGTCCAATGTATTCACTTAAAGAAATTGGCCTTATACTTATAAAACTTTCATCTTCGTTTTGAGGTTCAGAAGATAGAATTCTACCCATTAAACCACCACATTAGGGACGTATCCTGTAAATGGTTCTTGCAAAAGGTATAGCTTCACGTATGTGATCAAGTTTACAAATCCAAGCTACCAAGCGCTCAATTCCCATCCCAAATCCGCTATGTGGAACTGTTCCATACTTTCTCAAATCTATATACCAGTCGTAAGATTCAACTGGCAAATTGAACTCCTTTATCCTTTCTATCAATAAATCCGGATCATGAATACGCTGCGACGCCCCTATGATCTCTCCGTACCCTTCAGGAGCAAGCATATCGTTACAAAGAACTACTTTGGGATTATCTGGATCTGGTTGCATATAAAAGGCCTTTATGCTTCTCGGATAGTTATACACCATAACAGGTCTGTCAAATTCTTCGCTTATACCAGTTTCTTCATCTCCTCCTATATCATCCCCCCATTTTATATCAAAGTCTTTCTTCTGTAAGAGCTTTATCGCTTCATCGTAACTTATCCTCGGGAAAGGTGTCTGGACTTTTTCGAGCGGCTTAATATCCCTACCGATCGCCATCAAATGTTCTGAAGCCCTTTCTAACACTTTTTTGACAACATACGACACCAACTCTTCTTGAAGAATCATGTTATCATTCGAGTTGTAATAAGCCATCTCGGCCTCATTCATCCAAAACTCTGTGAGATGCCTCCTGGTTTTTGACTTTTCGGCACGAAATGTTGGCCCAAGATTGAAAACCTTGCCAAGCGCCATTATGGCCGCTTCCAAATACAGTTGCCCTGTTTGAGCAAGATAAGCTTTCCCAAGATCGAAATATTTCACACTGAAAAGCTCTCCGGCAGATTCTCCTATTGCCCCTGTGAGTATAGGTGTATCAACAAGCACGAATTTTTTTGAATGATAGAATTCCCGAGTCGCTTTTATTACTTCGTCACGAACACGTAGTACATGAAACTGCCTTTTTGAACGCAGCCAAAGATGGCGGTGAGTCATCAAAAAATCTATTCCATGTTCTTTTTTGGAAATCGGATAATCTTCATCAGGAATTTGAATAACCTTTATATCTTTAATATTCATCTCATATCCGTACGGCGATCTTTTGTCCTCTCGAATCATTCCTCCAACTACCACGCTTGATTCTATTCTTAGCGAGTTAGCTGTTTTGAAAACCTCTTCATCAACAGACGATTTCTCTACAATTGCTTGAATAAATCCAGTTCCATCTCTCAATTGCAAGAAATAAATTTTCCCACTGGAACGCTTGTTGAACATCCAACCTCTTATCTCAACATTTTCACCAACATGATCGGATACATCTTCTAAGTACACCCATTTGGACAAAATTTATCACTCCCTCACTTGTGTACGGGCAAATTCATGAATTGCTCCTATACACGATTTTACCACAAAAAAGCCCTGACACACGGTCAGGGCCTTCAAAAACATCAATTATACTCAGAAACTTACACTTGCAGAAGCTTCAACGTACCAATATGGGCTCGCATTGACAACCGTGTAATTGCCATTACTGTCCTGACTCAAAGTTCCATAAAAACCTGTGTAAGTCCACATATTAGCAGCATATGTAACTTTTGCATAGTACCCACCGTACGTTGGACCAGATGTAACACTGGAAACGTATCCTTCAAGAGTGGTTTTACCAAGAGTGTAATCAGCTTTTACATTCCATGTTGGAGAAGCGATGGAAGTTATAAAATCACTCCACGCGACATTAGCGTCAAGTGAAACGTTACCAACAGAGGTCTTTGCTTCAACATTGGCGGTAGATGTCGTTACAGAATATGATGGAAGCACACTGGCTTCGTAATCAACGGATGGTGTGATGGTAAGTGGGCCAGCAGCAAGAGCTACACTGGATTTGATACCAAATCCTGCGGTTGGAGAAGCTGCGGCAACGTCGTAATTTCCCCAAACCCATGGATTTACCGTAACAATCCCAAAGGTGTTATTGTAGGAAACTTTACCATAAGCATTGTTCTTGTTAACCGGATAATTTGGACTATCAGCGTTTCCGTCACCATCTGTGTCAACAAATTCTTCATATTTTGGCGTGAAGTCCTTGAAGTATTTGTACTCTGCCGATACGCTAACTGTACCCATCTTAGTCAAAGCAAAATCTTTCGCGTAGTTTACGTCCACTCCAATTTGCTGAACCGGAGCAGTAGCTGCAGTAACCGGCAACCACGTACCAATTTCACTCGCAGCAGGAGCTGCTGTTCTGAGAAGGTCAGAACCAAATGCAGCATCAACTGTTAAATCTGGAATTCCAGTGTAATTAAGGCCTACAAAATAACCGTAACCGTAAAGTGATGTATTAGTTGCATCGTAGTACGCCGCTGCTGAAACAGAGTATCCCGTTCCCGCGTAATTAGCAGCAACTTCATCTTTAAAGAAAGGTGTTACGAATAACGGTGTGCTTGGAGATGTCGATGCACCATTATTTGTTGTGTCAAGGTATTGAAGAGTGAGTGCCTTCATCGGTTTGTAAACGTAAGTGATCCCAGCTGCTGAGCCGTTGTCCCATATCATTGGATTGAATGTCCTGTCGTAAGCAGGCTCAAACGTCAACTGCTGAATGGCGGATTCATAAGCTACTTTGCTAATAGACACATTAGGAGTTGCTCCCCAATTAAAAAGCGAAAAATCGAATGTCCAGGTTGCAGGTTGAGTGAAAGTACCAAAATTACTCGACCAAGCCGCACTAACACTTAAATTACTAAAGCTGTTCGTTAAGTCAAACCCTTGGTTGCCAACAACGAAGCCAAAGCTGTAAGAACCGCTCACAGATAGAGACGGTGTCAACGTATAGTCTGCCGCAAACGCACCAATCACCAAAAGTGAGGCGATGGCCATTACAAGAACGAATTTCTTCATTTCCATTCCCCCTTCTTTAAGCCTCTCTGTATTCGCCCTTTTACAGGGAGGATTTCATAATGAGATTTAGTATTGCCAGTAATTCCAAACCCAGTACAGGAATGTTCCAAATCCTATCGCACCTATCGCAATGCCAGCAACGCCAGTCCACATTGCAAGGTTAGCTTTGTTATTAGCTTGAGAGATTTCTTGCTCAAGCGCAACTTTTGTGTTAGAAATTTGACTGGAAAGCTGAGCTTTGCTGTTCTTGAGATCATTCTTAATAAAACCGATCTGGTTGGAAAGAGAATTTCTTACGCTTGGAATTGTTGTGCTAAGAGCAATGTAATCATCAGATTCCTTTTTCTTCAAGGAAGCGAGCTGGGACTGAAGATCTTTAATGGCTTTCGAATTGTCCGCTATTGGTTTTGTAGCAACTGCGATCTTTCTGTACAAGAAAGCACTATCTTGGTTTAACTCAGCCTCGAGCTCCCCTTTTGCCTTTGCAATAAGAGCACTGGCGTTTTGGCTCGCTTTCAAAGCTTTAAGGCTTTGACTGATAGATGCAATCTCTTTAGCTTGATTGGCGATCATGTTATTATTTATATTTGCGAGTTTAACAGCTTTCTCAGCGTTAGCCGCGGCAGCACTAACTTCGTTGGAAAGATCGGTCTTTATGCTGATTAACATGGTTTGAAGAGTGCTAAGCGTTTGATTATTGTTGGCAACGACCTTTGCAAGCTCAGGCACATTTTTGAGTTCGCCAACAACCACCTTAAGAGAATTTACCTCTGTCTGAAGATTGGCGACAATTGAATTCGTATCGCCGAGTTTTTTCACGATCGAGTTCACAACCGTTTGAAGAACTGTTATATCTTGCTCTTTTGCGAGAACTGGATCCTTCTCAATGTAATTGAGGAGATTATACGCCGTCTGCGCGAGTTGATAACGGTTAACGGTTGCCGAACCGTTGAAAAGTCCATTGGAGCCCACCATGATCTTTGCCTTGGAAAGGGCTTCAACGGCCGGGGCGTAGATGCTTGACGAAGGCACATCTGAATAAGCTGCGGCCATAGCAAGAGATGCCACCAACAAAACGGCAACTATAGCACCTACCATCAGGCTTTTTTTCATTTAGACCATCCTCCTTCTTTCTTTGAATAGTAAACTTCGAAGACGTGGGACTGATTAATTCCTTTTAGGATTATACCACCACAATACTAAGATTTCAAGGTTTAATGGATCTTCACCTTGTAGAACTTTAGCTTCCCAACACGAATTATTTCGTTGCCTTTAAAATTCGTCACAAAAAATGGATCCTTGATCGCAACGTTATCAATTTTAACGCCACCTTGATTTATTAATCGTTTGGCTTCACTCGAAGATGAAACTGCACCTATTTGCTTAAGAAAATGAGAAAGTTTTACACCATTAACTGCCAAAATTTCTTTTACATTATCTGGAACCTCATGATTGGAAAAAGTCCTAACAAAACGTTCTTGCGCTTTTTTGGCTTTACCTTCATCATGGAGCCATTTTGTGATTTCAAATGCAAGTTGTTTTTTAAATTCCATTGGGTGCAATTCATTTGAAGCGATTTTTGCTTGAGCCTCTTCAACGTTCAAGTCTGTGAGTAAACGCGCATATTTGAACATCAATTTATCCGGTATAGACATGATCTTTCCATACATATTTTCTGGTGTATCATCGACAGCGACGTAGTTGTTATAACTTTTAGACATTTTAAGCGTCCCATCTGTACCTTCTATAAGCGGCATAGTCATAACTATTTGGGGTTTTTGCCCAAATTCTTCTTGATACTTTCTCCCCACAAGCAAGTTAAACTTCTGATCCGTACCACCCATTTCAACGTCAGCGTGAACCGCAACTGAATCATACGCTTGGGCTATAGGATAAAGAAACTCGGCTATACTGATAGGTTCTCCAGAATGATAGCGCTTTTCAAAGTCATCTCGCTCCAACATACGAGCAATAGTGTATTTTGCTGCAAGTCTTATTACATTCTCAAAGTTCAGTGGTTCTAACCACTCAGAGTTAAAACGCAATTCTGTTTTTGAATGATCAAGAATCTTAAAAGCCTGCTTTTGATAACTCATAGCGTTTTCCTTAGCCTCTTTAGCAGAAAGCATGGGGCGTGTTTTAGATCTACCGGAAGGGTCTCCTATCCTTGCTGTGAAATCTCCTATTATAAGGACAACAGTGTGACCCAGATCCTGGAATTGTCTCAATTTTCTCAAGACTACTGCATGCCCTAAGTGAAGATCGGGTCGAGAAGGATCCACTCCAAGCTTTACACGCAAAGGCCTGCCGGTTTTTATCCTTTCAAGAAGTTCCCCGACAGTTATCAACTCTTCGGTGTTTCTTTTCAAAATCTCTATCTGTTTTTCAGGACTCAATAGATTTCTTCCTTTCTTCAGTGCACCGTTGGAAGATTCACTACATACGCCGTAATCACACTCATAACCATAAAAGTTATGGCTAAAGCAAGCGTGATCCTCCCAAGCGTGTCGAGTCCCTTCTCACGCCCAAAAACGGTGTAAAGAGAGCCAGAACCAAACGCACCTCCAAGCCCCGCATGCTTGGACATTTGCATCATAACGCTCCAGATAAGACTAACAGCCACTGATATGTAGATTGCCACAATTACAATGACTAACGCACTCAAATTTAAACCTCCCTTCAAAAATACCGAATTTGAAAGATTATACCAGAAAAACTATCAATTATTTTCACAATTGGCGATACACTTTTCAACATTTCCTTTCAATTCATTTACCGCTTCTCTCATTGAAGAAACAAAATTTTTGTCCTTTATTGAGCCAAGATTTATTTCCACATTGGCAATTGCAGATTTGAAAGCAGCTTCCAACAATGCCAGTGCACTCTTGGCATCGCTCTTGGCATTTCTGTTTCCAAATTTATTCACAGATTTCGCCAATGGACAAATCTTTGATATCTCACGTGCAAGGTCATATGGAACTTCGCATGCTTTTTTAAGACTCTCTTGTAACTTCTCCGAACGAACTTTTTTATTCTCTACTGTATCCTTTGGAAGTTTAAGTGCATTCATAACTTCATTAAAAGCTTTTATATCTTCATCAGCGATTTCAAGGATTCTTTTTCTCCTATAAGAAGACTCACTGATCACCCTCTCCATTTCAGCTTCGTACTCCTCGTAACCTTTCTTTTCAACAGTCAAAAGTGCTACCATTTCAACAAGCGCTGCACCTAAAGCCGCAACAATAGCACCAACAGCTCCTCCTCCAGGAGTTGGAGATTTTGAAGCAACGTCTTTGATAAAATCGCTAACGCTTTTATCTGATATACTCATTTTATCACCTTCTATTTATATGGATGATTGTAATTATTGATTGCCTATACTTAACTTACAATTTCCACAGAATGAGAAGCGCCTATTCTGGTTGCTCCAGCCTGTATCATTTTGACTGCATCCTCATAAGTATGAATGCCACCAGAAGCCTTAACACCGATTTTATCACCGACAACGAATCTCATCAAAGCAACATCTTCAGCTACAGCTCCACCTTTGGAATATCCAGTTGAAGTTTTCACAAACAGAGCACCGGCTTCTTTGGAAATCACACACGCTGCAATTTTTTCTTCAAAGCTTAACAGAGCACTTTCTATTATAACTTTTACGATCCGACCACTTGCTTCTTCAACAACAGCTTTTATATCATCGTAAACCTTTTCATATTCAGAATCTTTAAGAGCGCCTATATTTATCACCATATCAAATTCATCAGCTCCGTCAGATAACGCCTGTCTGGTTTCTTCGGCTTTAGCTTTTGAAGAGGTAGCACCAAATGGAAAAGCGATCACGCTTGCAACTTTGACATTTGTACCTTCTAATTTTTCAGAGGCAAGAGAAACTCTAAAAGGATTTACACATACAGAATGAAATTTATAATTCACTGCCTCGAGGCATAAATTTTCTATTTGCCTTGCCTTGGCATCTGGAGAAAGTAGAGTATGATCGATTATTGAAGCGACTTCAGATTTGGAAATTTCTTGTTTATGTGGTAAAAATGCAAATCCCCTTGCTCGAATTATTTCGCTTTTAATTTTTTCCAACAGATCTTCCATATATTATCACCACTCCTCAAATAAATCTTTAAATTCATTTTGGCAAGACTTTTCAAGTTAGAAATTAAAACCAAGGTACTATTCCAGCCACCGAAGCTTTAATAGAACCTTTAACTGCGCGGGTTTGACAGTCATAACTGAGTCTTTGACCATAATGTCATTTCGGCCTACGAGCCGGAATCTGAGGATGAGATCCCGGATCAGGTCCGGGACGACCTACGGTCGGTTCAGGATGAAACTATGCTTAAGACTATCACAAATCACAAACCGATTTCTTCATGAATATCTTTCATGGCATTCAAAGACAGGTTCAAAAATTCTTCCAAATCCAATCCAAGATCAGAACAACTCAACATTTGCTCACGACTTGCACCTTTTGCAAATGCCTTTTGCTTAAACTTCTTTAACAAGAAGCTTACATCTAATGGTTCTAAAAGTTTTTCAGGACGTATGAGCGCTGCCGCAACAATAAACCCAGTAGTAGGATCTGCAGCGTATATTGCTTTCTCTATCGGTTTTTCGCGGCTTTTTTTGTCACAATGGGCAAGAATCGCATCATAAATGTCTTGAGGAAGATCATATTTTTTGAGAAGTTTTACGCTCTCAAGACCGTGCCGCGATGATTCTTCTTTCGTTTCCGGATAATCGTAATCATGAAGAATTCCCGCAATTTCCCATAAATCCACGTCATATCCAAACTTTTTTGCCAATGCACGCATAATAGCACCCGTCGCTATCATATGATTCACTAAATTTCTTGAATCGACGTGCGATCTTACCAATGCGATAGCTTCACTTCTTGTCATGCCCATACACCCCTTTACAGCTTCTGTAACCAAAAAACATTCGAATAATGTGATATCTCCGAAGTCTTAAATTAAAGTTTACTTTAGATGGAAGTGTGTTCTTCAACTTTGCAAACTCAAATATAATCCTTCTCAATGAATTGTAGTAATCATCCTTTAACGTTGAAAGTTTCACTCTCAAAAGGGCAGCGTTTTCATCCGCCATTCCAAAGGTCTTAACTCGCTCATTTGACAAAGATAAAGAAAGTACCGATTGTGGCTCTATCTTAAGTATTTCATTAATAGCTGAATTGAAACCATTAGACTCGTCCATGGAAAAATGGCATAAAGCTTCTAAATACAAGAACTCAGGGTCTTTAACTTTGGGAACAGTTCTAAGCGCACCTGAAAAATTTCCATCGACGTACATCTTCAACGCATGAGCATATTCTTCAAGAACACAATAACCATTTCGAATAGAAGAAAGCTCCACTCCATTTTTGGCTTTCACGACATCACAAAAGCCGCAACTGCAAGGATTATAATTTCTCTCGCAAATTCGCTTTGCCAAAGCTTCCATCATAGAAGCTTTATCAGAAAAATCAAACGTACCCACATCTAAAAGATATTTTCGCTGGTCGGTACGCAAAAATTTGACATCACTCGACTTGTTAAAAATTTTCCAGATAAAGCCTGCAACTTGATCCTTTGTCATTGCGATGTAAAGTTTGAAAGACTCTTCCCATCGCGGATCTTCGAGAAAAAACAGAACATGAGCAAGTGCCAAATAACTAAAAGATGAAGTTGGATGAGCGTTTTTCAATTCTACCGCTTTTTCAAGCGCTTCTTTTAATGCACCCGATCCCATTAAAACCATGAAAGTATTGTACATCGATTCAGGATCATCTCGCCTGGAAAATATGTTGAGAGCTTTTTCAAAATTTCCCCGAAGATAAGCTATTATTCCCAACATGTTATTGGAGAACTTAGAATTTTCTATTATGCCAGCTAAAGTTTCATCTGATATGGCAAAGTCCAATTTGTACAAATCATCGATGGTTGAAATTTCACTAAAATCCAAATTATAAGATTTCTGGATTGAAAAAGAAATACGGCTACTCTTATCTTCTTTTTTCCCAGCCTTTGAAGATTCACGACCCAAGTCTTGCTCTATTTTTTTCTTTAATTCAAACACAGCTTTCAATTTGGAATCTTCATCCAACAAGGTTATCAATCCTTGATATATGGAATCCCATCAGAACTCGGTGCGCGACTTTTTCCAACTAAGCCTCCAACAACGATAAGAGTTATTATATAAGGGATCATACCAAATAGATATTGAGTGTTAGTGGCAAGGTGAAGAATTCCTTGACTTTGAAGCTGATCGTTAAATGCAGAGGCCGCTCCAAACAAAATAGATGCCCACATCGCACCAGTTGGACTCCAATTTCCTATGATCATCGCCGCTAATGCGATAAAGCCTCGACCGTTGGACATGTTTTCAGTAAATTGCCCAAGTTCGCCTATACTCAAGAATGCACCACCAAGCGACGCAAAAACCCCACTCATGAGAACGCCAAAATATCTAACATTGTAAACGTTGACTCCCAAGGTATCAGCTGCCTCGGGATTGTTGCCAACTGAACGCATTCTCAATCCAAGCCTGGTTTTATATATGAGAAACCAACTAAAAGCAACAGAAGCAAATGCGATATACACTAACGGAGAAAGAGAATTGAAAATCTTCCCAAAAAACGGAACATTTTCAAATGAACCAAGGTTTACCAAGGGAATAGATCTGACAAGATCAGTGGATCCAGGTTTACCAAAGAGTTCAACAAGGGAAAATCCTGTTATTCCTTGTGCTAACAGAATCAAAGCAGCTCCACTTATGATCTGGTCTCCAGCGTATCGTATAGAAGCCCACGCATGAAGAGCTGCCATAGCTACCCCGAGCAACACGCCAAGCGCAAGACCGTACCAAGGATTGCCAGTAAAATAACTTCCAACAACACCACCAAAAGCTCCTATAAGCATTATACCTTCAAGTGCTATATTAACTACGCCTGTTGTTTCACTGTAAACTCCACCCAACGCTGCCAATATCAAAGGTGTTGATTGATTCAGCGTGGACTTGTAAAAGATTGGATTGATGAATACATTTATTATCGCTTGTATCCAAGCATTCACGCCTCTTCGACCTCTTTTCTCTTCCAGAACATGAACGTTTTCACCAACCTGTTAGTTGCAACGAGGAAGATGATTATACCCTGGATTATTATAACTATATTCTTTGAAACGCCAGCAATTTGCATTTGATTAGAACCAGCTCTTATTGATGAAATTAGAAACGCCGCAAACGCTATACCTATTGGGTCATTTTGCCCTATCAACGCAATCGTTATTCCATCAAAACCCATACTTCCTCCAAGAGCTCCAAGATATCTGTAATACAAACCCATAACCTGCATCGTCCCTGCAAGTCCTGCCAACGCTCCACTTATAGCCATAGCCATAACGGTATTTCTTCCTATGCTTATTCCACCATACTCGGCGGCATAAGGGTTAAAGCCAACTGCTTTAACTTCATATCCCATTTTTGTTTTCTCGATGAGAATATAAACCACTACCACAGCGGTAAGTGCCACGAATATTCCAGCACTAAGCCAAGTTGCTCCAGAAGTAATAAGATTTGGAAATCTCGCAGAGTAGGCTATCTCAGGTGACTTAGGAACCCCGCCAGGTGCTTGAAAGGGACCATTAACCACATAGTTAGCAATAAAAACAGCAACATAGTTAAGCATTATAGTCGTAATAACCTCATGTGCTCCTCTAGCAACCTTGAGCCATCCCGCAATTGCCGCCCACAATGCTCCGCCAACCATTCCGGTTATGAGCATGATAGGTATTGAAAGGTAAAATGGATACGCTATCATCTTTGTTCCAATATAAGTCGATAAAAGTGCCCCAATTATCAGCTGCCCATTAGCTCCTATGTTGAAGAGGCCTGCTCTGAATCCTAACCCAACTGAAAGTCCGGTGAGTATTAAAGGAGTTGCTTTCATCAAGTTATTTATCAAGGCACCTTTTGTTCCAAAAGCCCCAAAAAGCAAGGCTCCGTAAGCCACTATCGGATTTTTACCGATCATGATCATGACAATTGCAGCAATAAATAAAGAAGTAATAACTGCAAATACTGGGACCACTATTTTATCGTTCATGTAGAATTTCTTCAGTCCATTTGCCATCTTTCAAGCCTCCTGAGTCCGCAGATCTTCAAGTCTATGCCCTGCCATCATCAAACCAACTTCTTCAGTTGTCGTCTCTTGAGGGGTAACTTCTCCCATAATTTGTCCTTCATACATAACCAATATTCTATCGCTTAACGAAAAAATTTCTTCGAGCTCCATCGATATCAAAAGCACTCCAACACCTTTATCACGCATAGAAATGATCGTTTTGTGTATGAACTCAATAGCTCCTATATCCAATCCGCGAGTTGGTTGAGAGACAACCATAAAATCCGGACCAAAAGAAATTTCCCGGGCCACTATAACTTTTTGTTGATTCCCACCGCTCAAATTCGCTCCAAGCAAATTTATGAGCGGAGGTCTCACGTCAAAACGTTTCACAAGTTCGTCCGAAAACCGCTTAATATCAGGCATTTTTAAGAATTCTCCATCACAGAACTGTGGATCATCGTGCTTCCCAAGTATAAAATTGTAATAAAGAGGAAAGGCCGTCACTAAGCCATGCTTAAGCCTGTCTTCTGGTATATGGCCCATTCCCATGTCACGCCTTTTCTTTGGCGAAAAATTGGTTATATCTACACCTTTAAAAATTACATGCCCTTCCTCTACTTTTCTCAAACCGGTAATGGCTTCTACCAATTCTGTTTGACCATTCCCAGCAACACCTGCAATACCAACAATTTCACCGCGTTTCACAGAGAGAGTAAGACCTCTTACCGCTTCCAATCCTCTATTCTCATTAACGTGAAGATCTTCAACTCTAAGAATTTCTTTGCCAACCTTTGCTTCTCCTTTCTCTACCCTGAGAAGTACATCCCGACCTACCATCATACGGGCAAGTTCTCTTGGGTTGGTATCAACAGTCTTAACCACACCCGTGACTTTCCCAAGTCGCATGACCGTTACAGAATTGGTTATAGCCATAACCTCGTGAAGTTTATGAGTTATAAATATAATGGTTTTTCCCTGAGATTTTAAAGCTCTTAAAATCTCGAAAAGTTCCTCTGTTTCTTGAGGAGTGAGAACTGCTGTTGGTTCGTCAAGGATAAGTATTTCCGCTCCTCGATACAAAACTTTTATAATTTCCACACGTTGCTGTATTCCAACTGGAAGATCTTCTATAATCGCATCAGGTTCTACAAACAATCCGAATCTTTTGGATAATTCATTGATCTGTTTGCGAGCTTTGTCTCTTGCAAAGAAAGGTCCGTAAACCGGCTCCATTCCTAAAACAATGTTTTCAACCACACTTAGTCTATCGACAAGCATGAAATGTTGATGCACCATTCCAATCTTCGCATTTATCGCATCATTTGGATTCCTAATTTTGATTTCTGCTCCGTTTATGTAAATTTTTCCAGAATCTGAATTTATTAAACCGTAAAGCTGATTCATTAACGTGGTTTTACCCGCACCATTTTCGCCAACTATCGCGTGGATCTCGCCTCGTTCTACAAAAAGATCGACGTGATCGTTGGCGAGAACTCCTGGAAATCTCTTGACGATTTTTTCCATAACAACTGCATATTTGGAATAATCTTTTTTATTCGCTTTATCCACAGTGACGCTCCTTTCAATTAAGAAAGGCACAAAGGGGGAATAGGCCCCCCTTTGCGCTTGTTAGAATTGAATCTGTGGAACTTGGAAAGCTTGAAACGCTTCTTTAGTCCCAGGAACCACCAATTTACCGTCTATTATGGCTTTTTTGAGGACATCCAACTGATGGAAAATTGGTTTAGGAACGAGTTGTTTCGTGTAAGTCATCGGACTCATACCTATACCATTGTCTTTCAACGTCAGAGTGATCGTACCACCTTTAAAAGTTCCTTCAACAACAGATTTAATACCATCAAAAACAGCAACGTTTACTCTCTTCATGGCACTTGTAAGAACATACCCTGGAGCTAAGTAATCTTGATCCTGGTCAACACCAATGGCAAAATGCCCCTTTCCAGCGTCTTTTGCAGCTTCTATTGTTCCAAGTCCGCTCAAACCCGCAGCCGCAAAGACAATATCTGCACCTTCTGAAAACTGACTGTTAGTCATGGATTTCCCAGCAGCGGGATCGTCGAAACTACCGACATACCCCGAGAGAACCTGAACATTAGCCCCATTGAGAACATTGTAGGTCTTAACACCTGCTTCATACCCATATTGGTATCTCAAAACAGGTGGTATTGGAATTCCGCCTACATATCCCACCTTTCCAGTTTTGGTCATCGCAGCTGCAAGGTATCCAACTAAAAACGCTCCCTGTTGTTCCTTAAACAAAAAGTTCTCAACATTTGGTGATTTGACAACACCATCTATGAATATGAACTTCGTATTTGGGAACTGTGGTGCAACTTTTGCGAGCGCGTCTTGCATCATGAATCCAACAGCAACAACCACATCTGAAACTTGGGCAGCGGCTGTAAGATTTGGAATGTAGTCAGCCTGCTCGTAAGACTGAATGACGTTCGCAGTCACATCGTACTTTTTGGCTGCCATTTCCACTCCAGCCCACGCACTGTCGTTAAAGGATTTGTCACCAAGTCCACCTGTGTCCGTGACAAAAAATACTGTGATAGACATGCCGATTGTACCTAAAACAAGCACCAATGCCAGAAAAGCTACAAGATACTTCCTCATACTTCACCCTCCTCTTTCTCAAATTGTTTTTTACCTGAAAGGCGCGTGTACAGCGCCTCGAAGGCCACAAATAGGCTCACAACTACCACGATCCAGATCATAACTACGTTAGGTCCTTCTCCTTTCTGCAGGACGTGCGAATATGTTGGAAATCCATATTCAACAAAGATCTCTATGGCTTTAGGCATCAACAACATGAAAGAACCAACAACAGTGATGATCGAGATAATAAATCTGTAAATCCAATTTTTTCCAAAGAAAGTTATTGAAATGAGTAGCAATGCAACAAGTATAAAAAGCTTTGAACCCTCTCTGGTTTGAAAAAAGAAAATATTTGGCGCCTTCTCTGGAATCATATTTGCCTTTTTTACAATTCCATTGATGGTACTGGAAATCTCTTTTAAATTGCTTGACAGTACTTGATCCTCAATGTGCTTCGAAATTTCATCTCTCAACGCTGGAGCGGCCAAGGTGTATATGCCATCGATAGTATTGGAAAAAATCAATTCTTTGTTGGACATGGCCTTCAAACGATTTTGAATATCTGAAAGTGCCGCATCTGCTCTATCCCTTACTATTTTTAACAGGTTTGTCGACGTTGAAAGATTAGTATACCCAAAATAAGGTGAGTTTCTATCAACGTTAACACGAAGTGCTGCAGGATACTCAATAATTCCACGATAAACTTTCGCCCTTTTCATGGTTGACAGATAAGAAGAAATTGTCTGAGATATGAAGTTGTAAGGATCAAGTCTTAAAGCTGTCAGATCAGAGCTTATACCCTTTAAATGGTAAGTCAATATTCCATTTTGACCGTAAATTTCGCTTTCATATATTTTCGCGTAAGCACTTCTAAGGAAATTATTATTTTTTGACATACGAGTAGATGGAAGATTACTGTATAAAGGCACAAAAAGTAACGATATGAAAAGCACTATCACAGCAGATGAGGAAATCATAAGTAAAACTTTTTTGCTTTTTAGTATGCCAAACCACGAAAGCATTGACAAAAACGCCACCATAACAACCAAAAAACCATATATAGTAGAATCAAAACGACTTAACATCGGATCAATCTCAAACAGAATAATCAGAGATTCAAAAGTTAGAATTGACAGTAGAACGTACTTGACAGCACGGATCTTGTAGAAAATAAAGAAAATTAACACCAAAGCGTAGATTAACCATCGCCAGATTAAGGGAGAAGAAGATGTTTTACTTTGACTTGCCAGTCTATTTTCCAATTTCAACACTCTATTGTTAACTTTCCTTGAAACAGCTCTCTTGACTGTATTAGCAGCAAGCAACTCCTGAATTTTCAAAGAAGAAACCACAGAAGACATCGCATGATCAACTGCTACAGATGTAGACCGACCCGTAGAGATAAAAAGCTTTATGCCTCTCACAGTGCTATCCATAACCCTTGTCATATGATCTTTGAAGTCTTCGATTGCTCCATTAATCTCTTTCTGGCTGAGAGCGTCAAATACCAAACCGGCGAGTGTACTTGGTATTTCTATCTTATCAACTGCTGGCACTTTTAGCTTAAATTTTTTGATCGCATCTGCTATATCTTTCGGAACTACACCACCATAGGATTTTGAAAGAGAAGACAATAAAAGTTTTTTCAGATCAACACTATTATAAGAATAATCGCCTAATACGTTGCCATAAGCCCCCACTGATTTCTGAATGTAGGTTTTGACAAGACTTGCAGCATGTTCACTGACAGTGTTTACGAGATTAAAAACGGCTTCGGCAAAAGTGGGAGATTGTGGAAAATCAGTTGGACCAACGTTTTGTCTGTAAAGATTATCAACCACATAAACAAGAAAAGCAGAAAGTGCCAAATTTTCAACCGGATCTTTCGTTTTGTATCTCTCATATATGTTCTTCGAAATATATTGCATATCAATTTTTTGAAAATTTCCAATAGCTCCTGCTGGAATTTGGAAACTTCTCATTCTGATCCAACGGTAATAAGCCGCAGGTTCTAACTCACCAACTATGGTGTAAACGGCGCGATCGATTCTATTCGTAGGTTGAACATCAAGCTTTCCGGTTTTTTCCACTATGGAAATATAGTTATTGAATGTCTTAACGTATTCTTCGTAGTTGGAAAGAATCCTGGATTCGAAATTTGCGGCGATCATAACAACAGAAACGGTTAGAAGGAGTGTAAACACAAATAGGACTTTTTTCACGCTAACACCTCGCTCAAGAACATCCAACTCTGTAATGTATGCAATTATATCATAAACCAATTTGAAACATTAACGAAAAAGGAATGCAGGGTTAAACCCTGCATTTTGTTCAGATCACTTTTAATTCTTTTCCTACATGTTCAAAACGTTCCAAAGCAAAATCAAGATCATCCTTTGTATGACTCGCGCTAATCATAACACGAATACGCGCTTTTCCTCTTGGAACTGTCGGATAACCTATGGATTGGGCAAAAATCCCGGAATCGAAGAGCTTTCTGCTAAATTCTGTAGAAACTTTTGCATCATAAAGCATAACAGGCGTAATTGGAGTTTGACTGTGACCAACATCAAAGCCCATGCTCTTCATCTCTTTCTTAAAATAATCGGCGTTACTCCAAAGTTTCTTAACTAAGTCATCACTTTCTTCAAGTACTTTAACTGCCGCAAGTACTGCTCCAACATCTGGCGGTGTTGGGGCACTTGAAAAGAGGAATGGTCTGGCTTTTTGCTTTAAATATTCAATCAACGTGGAGTTTCCAGCAACATATCCACCAACAACACCAAATGCTTTGGACATGGTACCTATGTCTATATCAACTTTTCCTTCGAGCTCAAAGTGAGCCACTATTCCACGGCCATATGGTCCAAGCACTCCCTCACCATGCGCATCGTCAACCATAACAAGTGCGTCGTACTTCTCACCCAATTTCACGATATCGGGAAGGGGGGCTATATCTCCATCCATGCTAAAAACACCGTCTGTCACGATTAACTTTCGCCGCGCATCTGTATAACTTTTGAGCCTTTCTTCAAGATCTTTCACATCGAGATGACCCCATCTAATTATCTTAGCTCCAGAAAGTCTGCATCCATCTATTATGGAAGCGTGATTGAGTTCATCACTAAATATAAGATCTTGTTTCCCCACAACAGAAGGAATGACAGCCTGATTAGCATTAAATCCAGATTGGATCAGCAATGCAGCTTCAGCGCCTTTGAATTGTGCCAATTCTTTTTCGGCCTGCTCATGTAAAGACAAGGTGCCAGCTATTGTCCTAACCGCTCCAGGACCAACTCCCCATTTTTCGATGGCTTCAACAGCAGCTTTTTTCAACCTTTCATCATTGGCTAAGCCAAGATAATTGTTGGAACAGAGATTAAGCACCTTCTTACCACTAATTGTCAACCATGAGCCTTGAGGACCTTCCAAAGTACGTATATAAGTGTAAAGCCCCCTATTTCTCAAATCCTCAAGCTCATCTTTAAAAGCTTTCCAATTAAACATATCACAACCTCCTCCTCATTGTTAACGGGCAAACAGTGCCTACCCTTACCTTGCCCCTCTATCTCAGAGAGGAACGATTCATCCATCAAAGTTTTAAAACAATCTTACCACATTTTCCCTCTTCCATAAGGCGAAATCCTTCTTCAAAATTTTCAAAATCCAAAACGTGCGTTATAACATTTGACAAATCAAGTTTTTTGTTTTTGAGAAGTGCTCCCACTTTGTACCAAGTGTCAAACATTTTTCTTCCGGTTATACCGTAAATCCTTATGGCTTTAAAGATCACAAGATCATTGAGATTGATCTTCACGTCATCGTCATTGTAAACACCCAAAAGAGAGGCTCTTCCACCTGGAGTGAGTGAAGCAAGTCCATCAGTAAGAGCCTTTTTATTTCCACTCATTTCTATAAGTACATCCACACCATCTCCATTCGTTTCGCGTTTAACAACATCGATCAAAGATTCTTGTGAAGGGTTCACCACAACATCTGCACCTATTTTTTTTGCAAGGTTTCTTCGATAGGAATTGATCTCACTAACGATTAATTTGGCCACGCCTGCAGTTTTGAGAACTTCGATTCCAAGCAACCCTATTGGACCTGCGCCAGTAACAAGTACATTTTTTCCTGCAACATCTTCAACAAAAATTGTATGTACTGCATTCCCCAATGGTTCTTGAACAGAAGCCCAAATGTGCTCAACAGAAGGATCATTTTTCCAAAGAACCACTTCTGGAACACGAATGTACTCAGCAAATGCACCATCCATATCAACACCAAGAATTTTCAGATGCTGGCATACGTGCATATTTCCAGTCCGACATTGCTTACATTTACCACATGGAATATGCGTTTCGGAAGAAACAAAATCGCCAACTTGAACCATGCTCACTTCTTTCCCAACAGCCACCACTTCACCCGAAAATTCATGTCCCATCGTCTGGGGTGGCTTTATATGTTCTTGAGCCCACTTGTTCCACAAATAAATGTGTAAATCTGTCCCACATATCGACGTAGCATAAATTTTTACGAGCACATCACGTGGGCCGAGAGCCTTTGGAACATTCACAACCGCAAGTTTGGCACCACGCTCAGGTTTCTCTTTTATAATGGCTCTCATCTTATCTGGTATGATCACCATCTTCACCTCTCCTCACCAAAAATAGAAAACAAGTATATATAAAAATTTTACCACCAAACTGCATTTTAGAAATACTGATCTAAAATATAGTATATTTTTGTACCATTAATATGAGCCGGCTCAAAAAATCAATAGAAAGGACTGACGGAAATGGCAGCAGGAGACACTGTAACTGAACTTGATAAGAAAGAGTCGATCGTGGTTTATCTCAACACAGGGAATTTGGACGCTAACGGCAAGCCCATAATCAACAGAGCGACGGTAAACGGCGTCAATCCACAAGCGCAAGAACAGGATAAGTACGATTTCGCTTACACACTCGCAGGCTTAACATCTAAAACTGTTGACGCTGTCGATGTGAGAACCAACACGTCGCTCGGGCCGATAAGCTGATTGGAGGTGGTGTGATATATGGCAACTACAACGACTAAATATTTGAGTATGAAGTTCATAGCATCTTCTGATGGTTCTACAAAGATAATAAGATTAGCGGATCCAAAAGATGGATTGACAGATTCCGAAGTGCAAAATCTTATGAACGCGGCTGTGTCAGCACATCTACTCTACACATCCAAAGGATCACTTTGCGATACGGTAGATTCTGCGAACGTGATAGACAGAAACAACAACGAACTGTTTAACCTCGTACAATAATTGAAGGGGGCGGAAGCCCCCTTTTAAAATGGAGGTGATCGAATGGAAGAAGCCTTAAGTGTTTTAAAAGACGTTAAGTTGATAATAGATTCCGCGGTTGTACTCGTTGAACATCCTGGAGACGGTGAAAACAAAAAGAAAAAAGTCATGGAAATGGTAAACAAATTCATAAAATCAAACAACATAGTTATTCCAATTCCTGCGATGATATTTAACTATATACTCGCCTCTGCGATCGACTGGATAGTGGAATGGTTGAACAATAATGTCTGGAAAAAAGAAGACCAAAAACAACCTGAATGAAATTGAACGTGTTGTACATGTTCTTGCCAAAAAGTACAGCCATTCCGTGTATCATTACGAATTCGAAGATCTATGCCAAACGATCTGGTACTTGGTACTTGTGGCTAAAAAGAAGTACGATCCGTTAAGAGGAACATTCAAAAGATTTGCGTTCTATTTTGCGGATCTGAAGCTCAAAGATCATTTCTGGAGAGGTGCAAATTTTCCAGAAGTAAAAGGGGAATTTTCTCTTTTACACATCAAAGCTTGTTTTATCGATGAGGTGGGAGATTTTTCCAACAAAGGTTCTGAAATCACAGAAGAGCTCCCAGATATCGCACGTTTGAGGGTTGAAGGATATACACTTGTTGAAATATCTCAAAAGTTGAAAATTCCTTATGGAACGTTAAAAAGAAAATGGAGGACTTATACAAAAAGCTTGGGCGCCTGAGGGCGCTCAATTTTGTTTTAAAATTGACAAAAATGAGAAAAAAGAAGAATTCCAGAGCATTTCCACGTTAACAAGCTTAAGAGATTGAAAACAGATGCTATCTAGGGATTTTGGATTTATTTTGCTGTAATTCGTCTGTAATCGAATTTGACTTTTGGACAGCATGAGCATAAAATTTTGTTGAAAACGTTTTCTGGAGGTTTTAAATGGCAAGTATTAAAGATGTCGCTAAAATGGCAGGTGTATCTATTTCAACAGTTTCAAGGGTTATAAACGGAACAGCAAATGTAAGAGAAGATCTTAGCGCTCGAGTTATTGAAGCTATAAAAACTCTTGGATATCATTCAAATCCCCTTGCTCGTGGCTTAAAAGGATTGCCAACAAAAACCATAGGGCTTATCATTCCAGATATAGAAAATCCTTTTTTCCCAGCAATGGTAAGAGGAGTACAAGATGTGGCAAAAGCAAATGGATACGCTATATTTTTATGCAACACAGATGAAGACGCAAAATTAGAGGAAATACAGTATTCTTTATTACTCGAGAAAAAAGTAGATGGGATATTGTTGGTCACATCAACTTCAAATACTCCTTTTTTGCAAAAAAAGCTCACTATTCCGGTGGTTCTATTAGATAGATATGTTAAAGGAGCTAATTTATCTGATTTATCTTATGTTGTCGTAGATCACACATTTGGAATGAATTTAATCCTTAATCATTTGAGAGATGTAGGAAGGCAGAAAACTGTATTTTTAGGCTCAAAACCGATAACCTCTGGAGCTAGAGAACGTTTTCAAACCTTTCTGGCTTACCATAAGGGAGATCCGAAGATTAGATCTCGCGTTTTCTTTGGAAAATATACAGAAGAAAGCGGTTTTGAAATGGCTGAAAAACTTTTGAAAAGCGGGATCGATTTTGATTCCGTGGTGTGTGGAAACGACTTGATTGCTTTTGGAGCCATAGAGGTGTTGGAAAAAAACGGAATAAATGTTCCAAATGACGTCTCGATTGTTGGTTACGATGATATATCATTTTCTCTCTATCATTCTCCAAAGCTCACCACGATCCATCAGCCAGTTTATGAAATTGGAGAAATAGCATCCCATCTGATAATAGATGCCATCGAAAAAGGATATTCTGAACCTAAACACATAAAATTAGAACCGAGGTTGGTCATTCGCGAAACCAGTGTTCCAAGGAGTGTGAAAAATGCCAATACTTAGAGTTGAGAATATCCATAAATCTTTTTCCGGGGTTGAGGTTCTTAAGAACATTAATTTGGGGATCGAAAAGGGAGAAATACACGCCATTGTTGGAGAAAATGGAGCAGGAAAGTCTACTCTCATGAAAATCATTGCCGGAGAGTATGAGCCGACTGAGGGGAAATTATTCATAAACGATGAAGAAAAACATTTTGCTTCTCCATTAGATGCTATAAACAGCGGAATTGCCCTCATCCATCAGGAATTTAGTTTGGTACCTCAATTAACCGTATATGAAAATATACATCTTGGTAGAGAACCATCTCGAAGATTTATTGGTATTGAATTCGTTGACAAAAAGAAGATGAAAAGGGAAACCACAGAAGTGCTATCAAAACTCGAAGCTCTTCATATTTCTTCTGAATCACGAATCAGAGATTTAAGTGTGGCAGACAAACAACTTGTTGAAATAGCAAAAGCTCTTTCAGTTAATTCAAGAATCCTAATAATGGATGAGCCAACTGCTGCGTTGACGCTGAAAGAAACTGAAAATCTTTTTACAATATTAAAAAATCTCAAAAATCATGGTGTAACAATCATCTTCATATCTCACCGACTGGAAGAAATATTTGAAATAGCCGACAGAGTAAGCGTTTTAAGAAACGGCGAACTGATAGGGACTAAGAATATAGAAAAAGTTGTTATGGAAGACGTTGTTAGCATGATGGTAGGAAGGAGTTTAAAACACAGGTTTCCTGAAAAAGTTAAACACAACATTGGTGAAGTTATATTAAAAGTTGAGAAAGCATCGTCAGAGTCATTCTTTAAAAATGTAAGTTTTGAGCTTCACAAGGGTGAAATACTTGGAATAGCGGGACTTGTGGGATGTGGAAATTCACAATTAGGAGAAGCCATTTTCGGGTTGAGGGAGTTAAATGGCACTGTCAAATTCGAGGGTCAGAATTTAAAAATCAAGAATCCAACTGATGCTATAAAGCATGGTATTCTGCTTGTTCCAGAAGATAGACACACTTTAGGGCTTGTACTTCAACGCAACATAAAGGAGAATCACGCACTTCCAAATCTGGATTTCCTGACCAAACTTGGTTTTATCCGCTCAAAAAGAGAGAAGAAATCTGTTCTCTCAACAATAGGTTACCTCAACACTCAAGTCAGAGGAATAGGGCAAAGAGTTGAAACTCTCAGTGGTGGCAATCAGCAAAAGGTTGTATTAGGGAAATGGATTGCTCGTTCCCCAAAAATATTAATACTTGACGAGCCAACGAGGGGAATAGACGTTGGAGCGAAATTCGAAATATACAAATTCATATATGATCAGGCAGCAAAGGGGGTATCAATCATCATCATATCATCTGAGATTGCAGAAATTCTGAACCTTAGCGATAGAGTATTGGTCATGAGCGAGGGTCGAATAACAGGTGAGCTCGATCCTAAAGAATCAACACAAGAAGATGTTCTATCACTTGCGGTAAAACGAAAGGAGAGTTAGAATGTCAAAAACAATGAACTCGGACTTTATAAGAAAATATGGTGTCATTTTTGGATTAGGTGGAATTATTGTATTCTTCGCGATTGAATCCCCACAGTACTTTTTTACAATCTCTAACTTTATGTTGATATCCAAGCAATCTTCTATAAACGCTCTCCTTGCTATAGGACAAATGTTCGTGATACTGACGGCAGGTATTGATCTGTCTGTAGGCTCAATGGCAGGATTGACAGGAGCTATTGCTGCTGGTGTCACGATCTTAACGGGTAGTGTCTTTTGGGGATTTCTCGCCGGACTAGCAGTAGGTGCGGGACTTGGAGCGGTTAATGGAATCATAGTTGCTCTGGCAAAAGTTCCAGCTTTTATAGCCACACTTGCGACCATGTCCGCCATTGCCGGTATTACTTTAATATACACGCAAGGACAGCCAATTTGGAATTTACCAAAAGAATTTACCTTTGCGGGTCAAGGAGAAATTGGTGATATTCCCTTTCCCATTATACTGATGGCCATAGTTTTCATAATTGCATGGATCATTCTCACTTTCACTAAATATGGTCGACATGTCTACGCCGTTGGTGGCAATATTCGGGCATCTCGCGCAGCTGGAATAAAAATAAAATCTGTTTTGATCAGTGTTTATACCATAAGCGGCTTTCTCGCAGCACTGGGTGGAATTGTACTCGCTTCCAGACTTGGAACTGCAGAACCAACAGCTGGCACCGGCTACGAGTTAGATGCTATAGCAGCTGTTGTTTTAGGAGGAACAAGCCTTTTTGGGGGCGAGGGATGGATAGTTGGAACAATAGTTGGAGCTTACATAATAGGTGTCCTAAACAACGGCATGACTATTATGAACATATCACCGTATTATCAAGAAGTGGTAAAAGGTGTTGTTATCTTGTTAGCTGTTATGCTAACGAGTTTTGGAAAGAAATTCTGGAATGAGTGATGTGGGGGGAGAATCCCCTTAAAATCTTAGGAGGTGTTCGTGCATGAAAAGGTATCTGATTCTATTAGCGGTGATGTTGGTTGGCGTTACAGCCATCTCTGTAGCTTTAACAATCGGATTCTGTGTTTCAACTCTCAACAATCCTTTCTTTGTTTCTTTTACAAATGGAGCAAAAGCTGAAGCGCAGATCCTCGGTATTAATCTGATCGTCGAGAATGCTAGAAACAGCAACAGCACTCAGTACAGTCAAGTAGAAGATCTCATACAAAGGAAAGTAGATGCTATAATTCTCAACCCAACAGATGCTGATGCACTCGTTCCCGCAGTTAAAGACGCAAATAAAGCGGGGATTCCAGTAATTACTCTGGACAGATCTGTCAATGGCGGAGAGGTAGCGGTTTTCATAGCATCCGATAATGTAGCAGGTGGAAGAATGGCAGCCAATTATATAGCAAAGATACTGAAAGGAAAAGGAGATATCGTTCTGCTAACAGGAATCCCAGGAGCATCCGCAACTAGGGAAAGAACAAAGGGTTTCATGGAAGTCATATCAAAGTACCCAAATATCCACATTGTGGCAAACCAAACAGCCAACTTCGACATGGCTCAAGGGTTAACCGTTACTGAATCAATACTTGTGGCCCACCCCAAAATAGATGCCATCTTTGCCGAAAATGATTCAATGGCTCTCGGAGCAATTCAAGCAATAAAATCAGCAGGCAGAAAGGGAATAATCGTTGTAGGTTTTGACGGAATTCCACAAGGCGTCCAAGCTGTGAAAGAGGGCACGGAGGCCCTTGATGTTGCTCAACAACCATACAGAATGGGAGCCCTTGGTGTATCAGCAGCCTTTTTCACTGTTAATGGACTAAAATTCACTCCCGCTCACCTTGCAATGCCACTTTTCCCTCTTACCAAAAATAACGTTGATGCGTGGATTGCAGCTCATCCATCTCATTAAAGTAAAATATTCTTAACTAATTGAAAAGCCCCCAATGGGGGCTTTTACCTATCTTTTACCTATCCCTTAACTGCTCCACCAAGCAATCCTTTGATGAAATATTTCCCCATTATAAGATAAACGATAATAGTTGGTAAGGCCGTCAAAAGCGCACCAGCCATTAATGTATTCCACTGTGATATCATCGAACCCTTGAGATTGTTAAGCATAACCGTTACAGGCCGTATGTTGGGCATAGATCCGAGAGTTAAACCGAAAAGAAAATTGTTCCATATATTTGTGAATTGCCATATTACTGCAACTACTATACCTGGAACGGATATGGGTATCATGATTTTGGTGTATATCTGCCACACATTAGCTCCGTCAACTTTTCCCGCTTCTATCAAACTTGTCGGCACAGAGCTGTAAAAATTTCTAAAAATCAACGTTGTTATGGGTATCCCATAAGCTGTGTGCGTAACGATCAGAGACCATATATTACCGTAAAGGTGTACTGTTGCCATGAATTTCACTAACGGTATCAGTACTACCTGATATGGCAAAAACATTCCGAATAAAATGAAGAGAAAAACCGTATTCGCTCCCTTGAATCTGATCTTTGTCAGAGCAAATCCTCCCAACGACCCCAAAAAGACAGAGAATATAACAGCGGGTATGGTAAACTCAAAACTATTGATGAAACCCTGTTTCAACCCATGCCATGCTACTACAAATCCAGACCAATCTATGTGAGTTGGAAAGCTCCACGAACTTGTTGAGTATATTTCTGAAAGTGACTTCAAGGATGTAACTACCAAAAAATATATAGGAAAAAGAAAAAAGATTGTTGCCACAATTAAAATCACATATACTCCTACCCTTGATAATTTCATGATTCTTCCTCCGTTATTTTTCCAGCTATAAACAAATACGGAATGACTACTGCGAGTGTCAATAAAAAGACTATAACAGCGATCGCTGCACCTTGAGCCACAAAGTTCTGTTTGAAAGCTGCGATAAACATATAAACTGCTGGCATATCTGTTGCAAATGCAGGCCCTCCGGATGTCATAACCCAAATAATATCAAACATCTGCAAAGAAAGTTGAACCATCAACACAAAAGCGGTAACGGTCGAAGATTGAACCATTGGAATTATTATATTCCAATAGAGTCTGAATCCATGAGCTCCATCCAACTTTGCTGCTTCTATTATTTCTTGAGGAATGCCTCTCAGACCAGCGAGATATATCGATGTTGTAAAACCGGTGTACTGCCATATCGTTGCTATTATAATCGCAGGAAGGGCAAAGGACATACTTCCCAGCCAATTTATCGTTGGCAACCTTATTGCTTTTAAAAGTACATCTATAGCTCCATTTGTGGGATCGTAAAGCCACACCCAAATGGTTCCTGACACCACAAGCGATATAGCCATGGGAAGAAGGAATACTGTTCTGAAAAAGCTTTCGAACTTCACACCTTTGTTGAGCAAGGATGCAAGAAAAAAACCAAGTACCATTGATCCCAAAACAAAAAAAGGCAAAAAAGTGAAGTTGTTTATGAGATCCATCCGAAATCTCAAATTATTTGTAAAAAGTGAAAAGTAGTTACTCAATCCAGCAAAAGACCAATTGGGTAGTAACGTGTTCCAATTTGTGAAAGAAACTGCCACTGTCCATGCTATGAAAGCATAAACGAAAGTTCCAACTATTATAACTGACGGTAGAATGAATCCAATCCATTCAAATGATCTCTTATTCATCAACAATCCTCCAAAAAATTAAAGGGAGGAGAGAATTATCTCCTCCCGTAGTTATTTTCTGCTCAGTGAACCAACTTTTGGGGTGTCAAGTATTGAGCATTAATGGCATTGAGATAGTTAACAGCCTGCTCAATTGACATACTTGGATGATACTGAACAACGGTCAGTGCATTCTCCCACGCTGTTACAAATGGCGCCGGAGCTTCACTGCCGTGAACAGCAGAAGCAACAAGTATATCTGTTTTGAGTTCTTTCATATTAGCAACCTGTACAGAATTAAATCCAGTAGTTGGCACATCTATTCTTGCCGGGATAGAGCCTTTTATTTGGTTGAATATTGCTTGGCCCTTTACGCTTGCTATCGTTTTAAGCCAGTCGTACGCGTACTTTTTTTGAGTTGTGGATAATCCTTTTGGAACCGGAAACGCATCTATAACGAGATTGTACACACCTTGGCTTCCGGGAACAGCTACAGCACCATAATCAATGCCGGCTTTAAGACCTAATCCCATGAAGTATCCATTTGCCCAGTCTCCCATGATCGTCATGGCAGCTTTACCATTTGCGACCAAGCCACATGCTTGATCCCATGTGAGAGAAGCATGATTTTCATTTACATAATTTTCCATTATGTATCTGAAATCCTCAAGCGCTTTCTGAACTTTTGAATTGGAATAATTCACTTTTCCTTGAAAGAAATCATCATAAGTTTTGGGTCCTGCAATGGCAAGTAATCCTTCTTCAAAAACCATAGCTGCTGGCCATTGGTACCTATCGCCAACCGCAAGTGGTGTGTATCCAGCGGCCTTTATTTTTTTCATGGTATTCATGAGACCTTGAAATGTCGTAGGCACTTTTAACCCCAACTTTTTGAAGATCGACATGTTATACCACAACATGTTAGCTCTGTGGATATCCATTGGAACAGCATAAAATTTCCCACCGTAACTACAAAGTTCCTGAATTCTCTTTGGAAAAACTTTTGTCCACCCTTCAGATTGCCAAAGATTAGTTATAGGGTCTAAAAGTTTGGCACTGGTATATTCATACATCTCCCATCCAGCATGAACTTGGAACGTTGTTGGTGGAAGACCAGCAAATATCAACGACTTTATAACTGCATGCATATTAACACCAGCACCACCTGCAACTGGATTTTGCGTAATTTTAATCTCCGGATAGAGTTGATGGAAGTAATTAAGCTCAGCCGTTATGGCCTGCTTCTCCCCACCTGCAGTCCACCAATCGTAAATGGAAAACTGTGCTGCAATAACCGCGAGAGATCCAACAAGCGTTAGGATCACGAACAGAATCCCTATTTTCTTCATTACCATCCCTCCTTAAAAATTAAAATGTTGGCCAATGGCCGCAATTGGAAAATTCATAACACTTTCAATGTTTCTATCATGTGCTCTATCGCCATGATATTTCCACCAACAATGGAAGCTGTTCTTCCACTGAAAACGGTATCTCTGAAGATCACACCATCTAAAGTTTTAGGCATTGACCGTTCAGAAATTCTTTCATACAACTCTTCTCCAAAGTTTCTCCATATCGAATCTGAATCTCCACCCATAATGATTATTTTGGGATTGAAAGTATTTACAATATTAATAATACCTATCGACAAATAATAGAGAAAGTCCTTCAAAGCTCTTCGTGCTTTTTGTTCTCCACGTTTGTTTGCTTTCACCAGTGAATCAAATTTTTCAGCAAGTGTCTTTCCGGTCAATTTTTTACCACTTTTCTCATACTCAGCAACAGGTAAAGACAAAGAGGCAAAACGTTCAAGGCATCCATAATTTCCACAATGGCATTTCACATCAGATCTCGCTTCGACAACCGTGTGACCTACCTCAGCACCTGCAAATCTTTCACCCCTCAAAATTTGGTGATTGATCATCACTCCTCCACCTATGCCTTGACTTACATAAAGAAAAAAAGCATTTCCGGATTTTTTCACATCTTCTGAAATGGCACTCTCTGCAAGTATTGAAAGATTCGCCTCATTGTCAGCAAAAATAGGTTGACGACAATGGATCAAATCGCGTAATCTCACATTTCTCCAATTGAGGTTTGGAGCATATACGATTTCTGCTTTTCGAGGATCTACAATACCCGGGAATGCAAAAACGACTGATGTACGTTCCGGATCAACTGGTTGCTCTTTCTCAATTAATTCTAAAAAATCATTGACATGGACTATGAATTTCGAGAGTGTTTCTGTTGGAAATTCGTACAACTTTTCAGTTGACTTGTCAAGATAGCCAATCGCCACTTCAGTTTGTTCAACCCCAACATTAAAAACAACACTCGAGCAAAATTTTTTGGTCAAGAACAAACTTGTTGCCTTTCTACCAAGTGGGCTTGTTTGTACTTGAGCACCTTCTTCGACAAAACCCATTTCGACAAGATCATAAATGATCCTTCCTATTGTGCTTGGAGTTAACCCCGTTGTTCGAGAAAGTTCTATACGAGTAAGAAAGCCCTTTTCAACAAGAGTTTTTAGAATCAAGCGTTCATTTAGTAATTTCATACTCTGAGAATTTATTTTCATGGACAACTCCTAATATTTTTTTCGTTAAAATAATAAACTCCTCTTACCATAAAAACAAGCCTCATTTTTGTCGAATTTTTGCTGTTATAGTTGGTTGTGAGAAATTAGCGGATATTAGAAGCCTGATGCTCAAATTCTCTTGAATTTGCTTAAAAAAACTTTGTTTTTGGGCTAAACAAAGTAATATTTACACTTTCAAGCTGAGATTTTCCGATTTCTTTCACGATTGGAACAACAATCTTGGAACCTTCGCGTTTTTTATCCATATCAAGCCATTTTTCGAGAATCGGGATCTCGATTTTTTTAAAATTTAGCATCTCAACAACGTTTCTTATTCTGTCAACAATTGAAGGGCTGAATTTTTCAGACTCTACGATCATACCAATAGCAACAGCATGTCCATGCGAAATTCTGTTCTGACTTGCACTTTCTATCGCATGTGCAATCGTATGCCCAAAGTTCAAAATATGTCTGAATTTTTTATCGAACGGATCTTTACTTACCACTTCTATTTTATCTTTCACAGCAAGTTTCACCATTTCATCAACGCTTTCAAGATTTCTCTTCAGGATTCTTTTTATATTATTTTCTATGTATTCGAAGAGTTTTTTATCGTAAACGATTCCCATCTTCAACGCTTCGACAATTCCTTCTTTGAATTTTTCATCGCTTAAACTCAGTGAAAATATTGGATTCACGAAAACCTTTGGTTTTCCAAAAGCGCCTATCAAGTTTTTAGCTCCCTTAAAATTGATTGCGAACTTCCCACCGATCGATGCATCGACCATCCCAAGTAAAGTCGTTGGCACCAGTTCAAAAGGAACTCCACGCATAAACGTTAGAGACGCAAACCCAACCGCGTCGGTAAGAGTTCCTCCACCGATTGCACGAATTCGAGATGTTCTGGAAATTCCGAAGTTTAAAAATTTCTCCCATAGTTCCTCTATACGGTTAACACTTTTGAGATCTTCTCCATCCTCAACAACAATGCCTGATGCTCCCCAAATTCTATTGACGTTTTTTGCCAAAACAACTACGCCATCATTCGGAGGCAACGAACCATGAAAGATCTTGACTTCCTGAAAAGTATCCATTTTCTCAATTATCTTGTCAGATACGACCTTATTCACTATCTTAGCCGCTACTTCATAAGGTGAAAGTTTGTCCGCATTGATTGTTTCAAAGAGCTTGTACAAATTCCTTCTCTTTTTTTGAAGAGACATAAAGTATGCTTTCCCTTTTTTAACCAACGGTCGCGAAGAATTTTTAACTCTTCTCCATAGCTCTTCTGGTTGAATTTCAAGGTAAAAAGTTCTCATTGCTTTGAGAATTTCCAGATTTTTCGGCTTTTCAATGACTCCTCCTCCTGTCGAAATAACAATGTTTTTGCGTCTACAAAATTTCTCAAGCAATTCCTCTTCCTTTTCTCTAAACTTCCCTTCACCATGAGTCTCAAAAAAAATAGATATCGATCCGTATCTTTTTTCAAATTCTTCATCCAAATCCACTTGAGTGAATCCAAGCATGTCAGCAAGCTTTTTCCCAATTTCACTCTTTCCACTCCCCATCATGCCAACTAAAGCAATCCTGTCATCCATTTATCCTCACACGCCTTCTGTAAAGATCAACTCTCTCACAAAGTTCCTCAAATGTAGAACTGCCAAATTCCTTCATGAGTTCTGAAAACAAAACGGTTGAAAGTATCGCTCTCGATACAATGGCAACAGCTGCTACCACACATGTATCAGATCTTACGTAATTCGTGATGGTTTCCAAACCATCATTCATATCGATCGTAGTTACTCCTCTCTTTTGTGTTGGAACGGGTTTTACGAGCAGATCGATCGAAATAAGCTGACCATTCGACATTCCTCCTTCTATTCCACCTGCATGATTGGTCCTTCTCATACCTACTTTGCGTATTTCATCGATCGTTTCATAACCCTCAAGTTTGTAGGTCTCCAAAATATCTCCAAATAAAACTCCGCGTACGGAAGGTATATCAAAGAGTGCATGAGCGATCTTGGAAGTAAATCTACCTTGATAGGTATTGAACGTTCCTAACCCAATTGGAACACCACTTGCCATTACTCTGATTTTCCCGCCCAAGGAACTTCCGTTTTTTTCAGCTTCATCTATCTTTGTGATCATGAGTTTCTCAATTCTCGAATCCGGACATAACAAAGGATGTTCTTCGATCAAAGGTGTTTGTAGCGTTTCCTCATCCGTTTCAAAATTTCCAATTCCAACAGTGTATCCCCACACCTTGATCCCCACCTTTTCAAGTGCTTGCCGAAAAAATTCTCCAATTGCCACATCCATTGCGGTCCTTCTTGCACTTGCACGTTCTGTCACAATTCTTGCATCGTTAAAATCATACTTAAGCATGCCAGCAAAATCCGCGTGGCCAGGGCGTGGAACAGAAGTTTTTCGATTTGGTGGCGTCGTGGAAACGTTCTTTATAAAAAATGTTAATGGGGCACCTGATGTTTCACCATTCCACATCCCAGAAAGTATCTCTACATGATCAGATTCGAGCTTCATTCTTGCGCCTCTGCCATAAACTAATCGTCTCAATTTTAGCGCACGGTTTATGCCTGACAAGTCAGGCTTAAAATGAGCCGGAAATCCCTCTACAATCCCAAAGAGTCCTTTCCCGTGCGAATCACCCGCTGTTGTTATTCTCATTTTGCAACCATCCTTTCAAGATCAGAATAAAATGAAGGATAGCTAATGGAAACACTTTCAGCTTCCCTAACATTCACACCTTGAGAACAAATTCCAGCGATACTTGCGAGCATCGCCATTCTATGATCATTAAAAGTTTCTACCGTACCATTATGTAATAGGTGTCCACCTTCGACAACAAATCCATCTTCATGTTCTTCAACATTGGCCCCCATTTTGGACAATATTTGTACGGTAGTTTTTATCCTGTCCGATTCTTTTTTCCTGATTTCAGAAGCTCCATGTACCACCGTTTTTCCAGCCGCAAAAGCGCCTGCAAGAGCAATAAGAGGTATTTCATCTATCATTGAAGGTATTTCTTCGGCATTCACATCGATCCCATAAAGTTCGGAACTTTCGACAATGATTGTGCCATACGGTTCAACATCTTGGTGAAAATCCACAATTTCAAATTTCGCTCCCATTCTCTTCAAAACTTCCAAAAATTTTGTTCTCGTTGGATTCAATCCCACATTTTCTATCTTAATGCGTGCATTTGGATGGCAAACTCCAAGGGTCAAAAAGAACGATGCAGATGAAAAATCCCCCACAATATTTGTACTGAACGCAGGAACAACTGAGGGAGTCACTATCACAGAGTTGCCTTTCACTTCAACAGCATCAAATTGTTCAAGGAATCTCTCTGTGTGATCTCGACTTTTTAGAGGTTCTGTATATATAGAAACATCATCTCCGGCAAGAGCAGCAATGATGAATGAAGTCTTAACCTGAGCACTCGCAACTTCAGAAGTGTATTCGGCAGAATGCAAATTTCCTCCCATCACCGACATCGGAAGGTTTAAAGAACCATTTCTGCCATTTAACTTCGCTCCTAATGTTTTCAAGGGCCTCACAACCCTACCCATTGGCCTTTTCGAAAGAGAATTATCCCCATAAAGCACCACAAAAATGGGGCTTCGCGCGATCAATCCTAGAGATATCCTAGCAGTCGTACCAGAATTTCCACAAAATAAAGGAATAGAAGGTTCAGAAAACTTAGAGGGTTGCACAACGATCTTTCCATCGTCTTCATTTACAACAGCTCCCAATTTTTTTATCACATCTATTGTCCTTCTGATATCGTCTGATATTAGTGGATTGTATATTTTACACGTTCCAGCTGCGATCGACGCAAAGAACACGGTTCTATGCGTTATAGACTTATCCGGAGGTGGGACAACCGTTCCTCTTATTTCTTTTGCAGCTTCTATTTTCAGCTCCATATGAACTCCCCTATCATTTGGTACAATTTCATGCTTGCTCTGTATGTAACCTCAAACTCTTCAAAATTCAAACTTTGTTGCCCATCTGATAATGCTTTTTCTGGATCGGGATGAACTTCTATCATTGCTCCATCTGCACCGGAAACAACTACTACTTTTGAAAGCGGCCTAATAAGATCTCTGCGGCCAGTGGAATGGCTTAGATCCACAATAACAGGTAAGTGTGAAAGATTCTTGACAAGAGGAATTGCCGATATATCTAAAGTATTCCTTGTATACTTTTCAAATGTTCTTATTCCTCTTTCACAGAGAATCACTCGATCATTCCCATGATGAAAAAGATATTCTGCAGCTAATAACCATTCCTCAATGGTTGACATAAAACCCCGCTTTAAGAGAATCGGTTTTGTCGATCCTCCTAATTTTTCCAACAGCCTAAAATTTTGCATACTGCGTGCTCCTACCTGAATCACGTCCACATATTCTTCAAAAAGGTCCAAATCTTGCTCAGACATTATTTCACTAACAACCTTCATGCCATGCTCATTGGCAACTTTCCTTAAGATTTTTAAACCCTTAACACCTAATCCTCGAAACGAATATGGAGATGTTCTCGGTTTAAAAGCACCACCTCTGAGAAACTTCACACCTAAACCAGATAAAAACTCTGCTTCCATTTCCATTTGTTTCATCGATTCAACCGAACAAGGTCCTGCAATGAATTCAAAATTTCCATTTCCAATTTCCGCATCTCCTATGTTGATTACCGTATCTCCTGGATGAAATTCTCTCGAAACAAGTTTGAATGGTTTAAGCACAGCCACAATTTTTTCCACACAGCTGAGAGCTTCAAAAGAGTCACGTCTTTCATACACGTTGTCGCCTATTATTCCTATGATCGTTTTCTCTGCTCCTTTGGATATGTTTACATCAAAACCAAATTCTTTTGCAAGTTTCACGACCTTTGATATGTCTTCATCAGTGGTTCTAGGTTTTAAAACTACTATCATTTACCTCATCCCCTTTCAAATAAAAAAATCGGGGATTCCTTTGAAGGAGTCCCCGATTTATGGTTGAATTAGTGCAAAACTAAACTTCGCACACCATAAATCGGGTGCGATGATAATACCAAAAATTGTATTCAAATATCGTTGAAATCAAAAACAAAGCCATACACATCACTTTCTTCTCAAAATAAAGAACTATTGTTTTTCATTTTACACCAAAGAAGAACTCTTGTCAAATTAAAGTCAAGAAAAAAATCACGTTGCCTTTTTGATATTTTTAAAGCGACCTTCAAAGCGGATAATTACCTTTCAATTCTTCTGCTAATTCTTTAAATGACCACAAGCTCAGATTCAAAATTGCCTGTTGAATGAGCATTTCATATCCATCTATTGTCCTCATACCAAGTTTCTGGGCTTGACGAAGAAATTTAGTTGGTCTTGGATTGTATACAACATCGTAAACGAGGCACTTTTTGGAAAACCGTGAAAGATCAAGATCGGGCATTGAATCAACATTTGGATACATTCCTAAAGGAGTTGCGTTAACGATGATCGCCACTTCAGATGGAGCAGGTATTCCAACCTGAGCATCAAACTGCTTTGCTAAAATTACAGCCTTTTCACGGGTACGATTTTCCACATACACGTTCAATCCCATATCTTTAAGGGCATAGCACACAGCGCGTGCTGCTCCACCCGCACCTATGATCACGGCACTGCTCCCATACAGTTTTCGACTTTTCACACTTTCAAGAAAGCCTTTCCAATCCGTGTTGAACCCCATTTTCCTGGAATTTACAACGTTGACAGCACCAATTTTTTCCGAATCTTCAGATACGTATTTCAAATACGACATTATCCGCGTCTTGTACGGTATGGTAATATTAAATCCATCAAGATTCTTGATAACATCCTTGATGAGAGAATCAAAACTATTTTGAGGAATTTCTATGACTCTGTACTCCGCGTTTATTTTGTATCTTTTGAAAAGGGAGTTGTAAATTTTGGGCGACAAAGTGTGTGGAAGATGTTCTCCTATTATTCCATAGTTCAACATTTTCTCATCTCATCCGCAATTTTTCTTATCTCGACAGCAACTTTTTCAAGAACATTAGCAACATTCTGAGAGTTATATTTTTTAAAAACTCTTCCGAGTTTCGGATTTTGATTCGCAAGTCTTGTCATAGAAGCATAACCCGGTCCGGACAGCTCTTCATAAGGAGTTCCAAGTTTTTTCAAAACGGCGGAGATGAAATATGGAGCATGACTAGTATAAGCGAGAGCTACATCGTGTTTGAAAGCTTCTGTCCATACTGCACGTGCACCAAGAATTCCAACAAATTTTTCAACAATCTCCTTCTCACTCTCAGAGGCACTAACACTTATAAGAGCAAATGGCTTCCCGTTAAACATTTCGCTGTCCCACGAATCTGGTCCAACTCTTTCATTTCCTGCAATTGGATGCCCACCAATAAAATTCAAACCCATCTTTCTTACTTTCTCCATAATTGGGAACTTTATCGATGCAGTATCAAGATAAAGATTATCTTTTGGAAGTTTTTCAATTTTCCTCAACAGTACAGGAACATGTAATGCAAGAATCACGAGATCGTACCCATGTCCATTAAATTCCTCACATTTGGCATTTAACAAAGCACATACTTTTGGGTCAATATCGAAAAGTTCCGGCCGTAATCCCATTTTTTGTAACTTGAGTGCTATTGAACCACCTATCTGTCCAAGACCAACTATCGCAATTTGCAAATCATCCACTCCTTTCATTGTATTTTTATTGTACCAAAGAATGTTTGATGTAGTTAAAAATCTTTCTTGTGATAGGATATAGATCAGAATCAAAATACTTATGAGGGGAGGAATCAAATTGCTGGCAATAAGAGGAGCCATCTTTGTGGATAAAGATACGCCTCAAGAGATAGAGAAAAGAACAAACCAGCTCATGAATAAGATTTTCAGCGTTAACTCTATAGAATCTGAAGAAGTAGTGGCTGTTATTTTTAGCGTAACACCTGATTTGAGATCCATGAATCCCGCTACAGTTTTCAGAAAATCTGGTCGTGCTTTCTCTTCAATGTGCTTTCAGGAAGCAGACTTTTCTCACTCTCCTAAACGAGTTTTAAGGGTGATGGTGTTACTCGAGAGAAACCGTTTTGGCAATGTGGTACACGTATACGAAAATGGTGCAGAATCTCTCAAGGAATGGAGGTGGAGTGATTGAAAGTTCATATAATAAATGGACCTAATTTGAATGTACTTTCGAGGCGCGATTCAAAGGTATATGGTACATTAGGATATGATGAAATCATAAAACACATAAGGGAATGGGCAAAACTTGAAGGAATAGAAGTCGACTTTTTTCAGTCAAATTATGAAGGAAGTCTTGTGGACCATATTCAAAATATTTCTGACACAGATGCCATTGTCATAAATCCAGGAGCACTTGCACACTACAGTTATGCGCTTCGGGATGCGTTGGAATTTTTTAAAGGCCCAAAGGTAGAAGTACACATTTCCAATATCTTCAAGCGTGAAGAATTTCGTTCTCATAGCGTAACTGCTCCTGTTTGTAATGGTATTGTATCTGGTTTCGGAGGTTACGGCTACATTCTCGCTATTCAATTTATTATTCAAAAAGGTAAGACTAACCACCATCTTTGACAATTTTCGATTCTCCACGATATTGCGCAGTACGCAATATCTTTCCCGCTTTTCTGGACGAAACGAAGTTAAGAGCAACGTCTTTTCCACCCCCTTTGTGTCTGAGGTGGCAACCGAGTAGTAGGCGCCAGCGATAGCTGAGTGGGATTGCACGGTGTGCAATGTCTTTCCCACTTCCATGACCGAAGCGATAGCTGAGAAGGGGGACCGCATAGCGGTGGAAAGTGTTAGGTATGCAGTGTGCTTTAACAGAATCCTTGACCATAATGTCATACCGGCCTACGAGCCGGAATCTGAGGATGAGATCCCGGATCAGGTCCGGGATGACATGTCGGTTTAAGACTCTATCAGATGTATCAAGTACAGCATGATCTGCGGTCGGTCCGGGACGACCTACGGTCGGCTCAGGATAACGCTTGATAAAACTTCGAAAAAAATTCTTTTATCGCTTGAAAAGCGATACTCATTTGATAAATATTCATAGGTTGTAAAGTTGATGCACAACGTGAGTGAGTTGGAAAAAACAAACCGTTATTTAATATAACTGTTACAAACTATTATGCTTTGTATGTGTTGAAATATGATAGAATTTGGTAAAGCGTTTGCTCAACGAGGTGCTTATATGGTAACAATAAACGATATAGCCAAAATGGCAAATGTTTCGATTTCTACGGTTTCCCGGGTTCTTAATGGAAAAGGAAGAATAAGCAAAGCAAAAAGAGAAGAAATACTAAAAATTGCGAATGATCTCAGTTACATTCCAAATTATCATGCAAGATGCATGACGAAGGAAAGCACCATTACTATTGGATTCATAGTTCCCGACATTACCAATCCATTTTTTGCAGAAGTCACAAGAGGAATAGAAATTGCCCTTTCGAGCAAGGCTTTGCTCATGTTAATGGATTCTTTCAGAGATTCAAAAAGAGAAGAAGAGATGGCCGAACGGCTCAAAACAAATGGTGCAAAAGGGATAATATTTGGAAATTCCAGAGTCGAGGATAACTTTGTCAAGTATATCTCTAATTTTTTGCCCATTGTGGTTTTCGATAAAGAGTATGAATCTAATAACATCGCATCTGTTCTTTTGGACAATTATTATGGTGCCTATACGGCAACTAAACATCTTTTGAACAACGGTTGTAAAGAGATCGTCCATTTTGGAGGTACGGATGAGCTTCTTGTTTCTATTCAAAGAGCTCAAGGTTATGAAGAAGCTATGAAGCAAGCTGGACTACAGCCAAAAACTTTAAAGATTGGATATGACGAAAAAGCTGGATACGAGAAGATGAAAAAAATAATAAAGAAATCCGAAAAAGTCGAAGTTGACGGTGTTTTCTGTATGAATGACCTTGTCGCAATAGGTGTGATCAAAGCTTTAAAGGAGGAAGGGCTGAGAATTCCACAAGATGTGGCTGTCGTTGGATTTGATGATACCAATTTGTGTGACTTTATCTTTCCTTCTCTAACTTCTGTTAAACAACCTGCTGAAGAAATGGGGAAAGTTGCTGCCAAAATGCTTATTGAGCTTATTGAGAAAAGAGCCAATATTCGAAAATATGTATTTTCTCCTACTCTTGTGGTTAGAGAATCGAGTTTGAAAGCGAAAGGTTGAACTGCATGGATATAATGCAAAAATACGAAAAATTGAAGGAAGAAATTGGGAAAATGAAAAAAGTTGTGGTCGCTTTTTCGGGAGGTGTGGACAGTACATTTTTGCTTAGGGTGTGTAAGGATACACTCGGCATTCAAAACGTCATAGCTGTCACGATAACATCACGCATAAGATTTCAAGAAGATCTTGAAAATTCTAAGCTCTTGGCAAAAGAAATGGGTGTCAGACATCTTGAAATAGAAATGGATGAACTCAAAGATGAACGTTTCACCAAAAATGATGAATTGAGATGTTACTATTGCAAATTGGGCCTTCTCTCAAAAATCAAAGAAATTGCAAAATTCAACAAAGTGAATTATATATTAGACGGGACAAACTACGATGATGTAAGAACGGATTATCGTCCAGGCATAAGAGCTCTTGAGGAATTGGGAATCTCAAGTCCTCTTAAAGATTACAAATTCACAAAAGAGGAAATAAGAGAACTTTCAAAAAAACTCAAACTTAAAACTTGGAATAGACCACCGTTGGGTTGTTGTATAGCAACGCGATTTCGCTATGATCTTGAAATAAATAAGGAAAGACTTGAAAAACTGCGAAAAATTGAAAATTATTTACGTTCGCTTGAATTAACTTTGGACAGGGCAAGATATCACGATGAACACACGATAAGGATCGAAGTTTTGCCTCAAGAAATGGATGTGATCATGAGGAATAGAGAGCAAATCGTGAAAATGGTAAAAAGTCTTGGTTTCAAATACGTTTCCTTGGATCTCCAAGGTTACAGAACAGGAAGCATGAATGAGGTGTTGAAGTGAATTTGATAGAGCTTTTAAAGAATTTTAAAAATGGAAAGATGTCTTTAGAAAATGTTGCCAAAGCGATAGAAAATATTGGATATGAAGATCTCGGATTTGCCAAGATCGACCATTTACGTGAGAGAAGAAGAGGATTTCCAGAGGTGTTGCTTTGCCAAGGAAAAACCATTGAACAGATAGTCAAAATCATGAAAAGTTTGACTCAGCAACACGAAAATATTTTAGCGACACGAGCTGAACAAGAAGCTTATGAAAAAGTTAAGGAATCCATAAGTGATGTTAGGTACAATCCTATTGCAAAAACAATGGTAGTTGAGAGAAATCCTTTGCCTAAAGTTGGAAGGATCCTTGTTGTCAGTGCGGGTACATCAGATCAGGCAGTTGTAGAAGAAATTCGAGAAAGCGCTAACGTAATGGGAAACAACGTCGAGATATTGTTGGATGTTGGAGTAGCAGGTATCCATAGGCTCTTAAGAAATGTCGAAAAGCTTAGGGAAGCCAAAGTAATCGTTGTGGTAGCTGGTATGGATGGAGCACTTCCAAGTGTTGTGGCAGGTCTTGTAGATAAACCCATTATCGCTGTTCCCACAAGCGTGGGATATGGTGCGAATTTCAACGGAATTGCACCACTTTTGGCAATGTTAAATAATTGCTCAGGGGGCATTGGTGTGGTGAACATAGACAACGGTTTTGGTGCAGCACATCTCGCTTCTCTGATAAACAAGATAAAGGAGTGATAAAAGTTGGACGCTTATTTTGATATCTTTTCTGGTATCAGTGGAAATATGGTGTTGGGAGCTTTGATCGACGCTGGCCTTTCACTTGAAATCCTCAAAAAGGAGCTTTCCAAGCTTGGAATGGATGAAGAGTACAGAATCGAGTCAAAAAAAGTCCTGAAAAACGGAATATCTGCCACTTATGTCAATATGGAGTTGAAAAAACATGAACATACACATAGAAGTCTTCGTGATATTCAAGAGTTGATAGACAAGAGCAGCATCTCAAAGAATGTAAAAGAAAAAAGCAAAAATATATTTTTTCAACTTGCGAAAGCTGAGTCAAAAATACATGGTGTTGATATAAATGAAATCCATTTTCACGAGGTTGGTGCCACAGATGCAATTGTCGACATTGTCGGATCGGTTATTGGCATGGAACTCTTATCGATAGAACGAATAAAAGCTTCCCCCATTCACGTGGGGAATGGATTCGTTGAAAGCGCACATGGCAAAATACCCGTTCCGGCTCCGGCAACAATGGAACTTCTCAAAGGGATCCCCATCTATTCCATAGGCATAAAATCTGAACTCACAACACCAACTGGGGCAGCGATAATATCAACTCTTGCTGAAGATTTTGGTCCAAGGCCCGAAATGCAGATATCAAGTACTTCTTACGGTGCGGGAACTCGTGATCTCAAAATTCCCAATCTGCTGAGGTTGAATTTAGGAGAATTCGTTGAATCAAATTTTAAAATGGACTTCGTTGATGTAGTTGAGGCTAATATCGACGATTTGAACCCACAATTTTACGACTACGTTATGGAAAAACTCTTTGAAGCTGGAGCGTTAGACGTGTTTCTGACTCCCATTCAGATGAAAAAAAACAGACCCGCCTCAAGAATTACGGTGTTAGTCACAGATGAACTTCTTGAGGAAATCGTAAAGATCCTTCTAACAGAAACCACGACACTTGGTGTAAGAGTAACAAGGAAAATCCAAAGATATTGCCTCGAAAGGGAAAGTAAAATTGTTGAAACCAAATGGGGAAAGATCAGGATAAAGATTGCAAAAGATCGAGATTCCATCCTAAACATTTCCCCAGAATACGAAGATTGCAGAAAGGTGTCTTTGGAAAACAATATTCCGTTGAAAGTCGTTTACAATTCTGCCCTAAAAGCCTGTATAGAAGAGATGGAGTGAAAAAAAGTGAATACTCTGCATAAGCGTATGTGGAGCTTACTTGGAGTTGTTTTCGTTTTCAACACAGTTGTGTGGTTTCTACCGTTTTTAATGAGATTTTCCGGAACTTTTTTAGCCATAGGGGCACTTGCGTATTTTTTCGGGCTCAGACATGCATTCGACGCAGATCACATAGCCGCCATTGACAACGTAACGAGAAAGTTAAGGCAAGACGGGAAAAAACCTGTGGCGGTTGGTTTTTTCTTCTCGATGGGACATTCAACAGTTGTAATATTGTTATCGTTGGCGTTGATCTTGATTACAAAAGAAGTGCAAGGACAGATGGGGGCTTTAAAAGAGATCGGTGGTTTAATCGGAACTATTGTCTCAGCAAGCTTTTTAACCTTCATAGGACTCATCAATTTTTTTATTTTTTGGAAAGTGTATCGCGTTTTCAAAGACTACAAAGAAACGAAAGAAATCAGTGAAGATATTCAAAAAAGTGTGGATAATGTCCTTCAAAAACGGGGATTAATGGGAAATTTTTTTAAATTCTTGTACAAAAAAATGGATGTCAGCTGGAAGATGTATCCAATAGGATTTTTGTTTGGTTTGGGTTTTGACACGGCAACAGAAATAGCAATATTGGGAATATCCGCAACGATGGCGCAAAATGGCCAGGCCGTATGGCAGATCATGATTTTCCCTTTGCTTTTCACGGCAGGTATGAGCATGATGGATACATTAGATGGGATCGCGATGATGAAGATCTACGATTGGGCAATGGTAGATGTGATAAGAAAACTTTTTTTCAACATGACAATCACTGGCCTTTCTGTTTTTATAGCTTTAATCGTTGGAATGATCGAATGGCTTCAGGTTTTCGCAAGTCGTCTTAAACTCAACGGTATATTTTGGAATTACGTTGAAAATATCAACTTTGGCGTACTCGGAATCGTGATTGCGGTTTCGATGATTTTCGTATGGCTTTTCTCTTATCTTTACTACAGAAAAGTTTTAGCTCCAAATAAGGGGGAGTGATTTATGAATCATAGAAAATTTGGAAAACACGGTTTTGAAGTTTCGGTGCTTGGTTTTGGATGTATGAGACTTCCCATCATCAATGATGACTATTCCAAAATAGACGAAAGAGAAGCTTTCAAAATGGTGAGATATGCAATCGACAACGGAGTTAATTACGTAGATACGGCATATCCTTATCACAAAGGAAACAGCGAATTATTCGTTGCCAAGGTTTTAAAAGATGGGTATAGGCAAAAAGTATATCTTGCCACGAAATCACCAGTTTGGCTTGTAAAATCTCACAAAGATTTTGATAAATATCTCGATGAACAGCTTTCAAAGTTGGAAACAGATCACGTCGACATGTATCTCCTCCATGCGTTGAACAAAGACAGATGGGCAAAATTGAAAGAATACAAAGTTTTTGATTTCATAAAACGAGCCTTGTCTGATGGAAGAATTCGATACATAGGTTTCTCATTTCATGACGATTTGAAAACATTTAAAGAAATTGTCGATTCATACAATTGGGATTTTTGCCAGATCCAATTCAACTACATGGATGAGCACTATCAGGCAGGAATCACCGGACTCAAATATGCGCATAAAAAGGGCATGGCTGTCATTGTAATGGAACCTATAAAAGGTGGAAAACTCGCGAATCGAGTTTCGAAAGAAGCTATGGAAGTTTTTAAAAGTGCATCTACCGAGAGGAGTGCGGCTGAATGGGCACTAAGATGGGTCTGGTCTCATCCTGAGGTAACACTCCTTCTAAGCGGAATGAGTACCTTGGAACAAGTTGTAGAGAACGTGAAAATCGCAAGCAATCCTGACTACACACTTAGAAGAGAGGAAATGAAAACGATCGATACCGTGAAAAAAATATACAGAGACAAGGTAAAAGTCGATTGCACAGGTTGTGGATACTGCGTTCCATGTCCAAGTGGTGTTGCCATTCCAGATGTTTTTCAGCTTTACAACGACGCTTTCATTTTCAACAACTTGAAAGATTCGAAAGCAGAATACAAATTTCTGATTGATCAAAAGTCAGATGCTTCTCAATGTGTTGAATGCGGTCAGTGTGAGAGTGTTTGTCCACAACATCTTTCAATAATAGCATCCTTGAAAGAAGCAAGAGCAATTCTTGAAAGTTAGGGAGAGTGGAAAAATGGAAAAACGGATACTTGGAAAAACCGGAATTGAAGTTTCGATATTGGGTCTTGGTGGCTTTCACATGCTCGAAATTTCAAAAGAGCTTGTGTCACAACTCGTCGATATCTACCTCGATCACGGTGGGAACTACATCGAAACTGCAGCGGAATATGGAGATGGAGAATCAGAAAAGAAACTATCTTATGCCATCAAAAACAGAAGAAACGACGTGGTCTTGGTAAGTAAGTGCCATATCAGAGACAGAGAAGGAGCCAGAAAATTCGTTGAAAGGACTTTAAGAAACCTTAAAACGGATCATCTTGACATTCTTTTTTTACATCATGTCACAATGCAAGAAGATGTTGATGTCCTTTTGAAAAGGCCGTCCGCACTTGATTATGTTTTTGAGGCAAAAGAAAAGGGAATGATCAGGGCAATTGGTGTATCTTTTCACGGTTTACCGGATTACGCTTTGAAATTGTTGAAAGCACAAGAGCTGGATGTGGCTATGACGGGATTTAACTATTACGACAGATTCAACTTTCCATCTATTTTTGAAGAATTCTTGCCCTACGCTCGATCAAAAAACATGGGAATAGTTGGAATGAAGGCAGTAGCAGACGGATATCTTTACAGATCAACTGAAGACGCATTCAGATATGCACTCTCCCAAGATATAGATATCATGGTCGCTGGGACTAATTCTAAAGAAATACTTCTCAAAGACATTTCTATTGTCGACAATTTTAAGCCCATGAGCAAAAAAAGTATGGAAAATTTGTACTTCAGAGCTCCCGAATTGAACAGCTATGTTTGCAGACAGTGCAATAAGTGCCTGCCGTGTCCAGAAGGAATAAATATACCAAAAATATTCGAATATGAAGGTTGGTACGATAGACAAATGAGGGATTACAAACCACATGAAGCGCCAGATTACGCCTTGAGAGAAAGGTTGGCATTTTGGTTTGGAAATCAAAATGAAGCGAAGGAAGCGTACAAAAGCATGGACAAAAATTACACAGACTGCACAAACTGTGGCTTGTGTGAAGAAAGATGTCCTTACGACTTGCAAGTTATTGATAAGCTCAGACTTGTGCATTTTAAACTCGCTAATGGTGATATATTTTGAAACGGAGGGAGAAAGAATTGTCCACAGTTTATTTCACCGACTTGACAACAACTCCCGGAATGGGATTAATGAAAAAAGTTGAAATTCTTCTAAAAGAGGTAGGCATAAGTAAAATTGTTAAAAAAGGTGATCTGGTGGCAATAAAAATTCACTTTGGAGAATATGGAAATCTTGCTTACATAAGACCTAACTATGTTAGAGTGGTAACTGATATGGTCAAAAAGCTGGGAGGTAAACCTTTCGTCACGGATGCCAACACTCTTTACAAAGGAAGTAGATCCAACGCAGTCGATCATTTGCAAACCGCCACTTTGAATGGTTTTACCTCAGAAGTTATTGGGGCCCCAATAATAATCGCAGATGGTTTGCGTGGTAGTGATGAAGTTGAAGTGGAAATAGACGGTGAATACGTCAAAAAAGCAAAAATAGGATCTGCAATAGCACTTTCAGATGCTTTAATCGTCATGACACATTTTAAAGGGCACGAGCAAACGGGCTTTGGAGGAACTTTGAAAAACATTGGAATGGGATCGGCAGCAAGAGCTGGAAAGCTTGAGCAACACTCAACTTCCAAACCGATTGTAATGACAGAAAATTGTGTAGCATGTGGAATGTGTGAAAAATACTGTCCAACCGGTGCCGTTAAAGTTAGCGATCACGCCATCATAGATTACAACGCATGCATTGGTTGTGGACAATGTGTGGCAATGTGCAATTATGGGGCCATGGTACCAGAATGGAACGCATCCTCAGAACTTTTGAGTAGAAAAATTGCTGAGTACTCGAAAGCCGTTTTGAAAAGCAAAAAAGCAATTTTCATATCTTTTATAACCCAAGTTTCTCCAGATTGTGATTGCTGGTCCATAAACAGACCTCCAATCGCTCCGGATATAGGCATAGCTGCAAGCGCGGATCCCGTTGCTTTAGATCAAGCTTGCGTTGATCTCGTCATAAACTCTGTTGGTGAAGACCCGTTTCACAAGGCTCATCCGGGTATTTCGTGGAACGAACAATTGAAGCACGCACAGAAAATAGGTTTGGGAAATAGGAAATATGAATTAAAAAAGGTAGCCATTTTCCTTGGAAAAGGATAACAAGACAAGTATCTTAGTTTGATTCATACACAGTTTCTCCGTTCAAATAAGTTCTGATAACGTTCAATTCCTTATCCAAAAGAACTATATTGGCTTTGTAACCTTCTTCTATTCTTGCAACATCTTCAATTGCAAGGTTTCTTGCTGCGTTGTAAGAAGAAACCTTTGCTAACTCTCTTAACGAGCAGTTGGTGAACTTCTTGAAATTTTTTATTGCTTTGTTGAAAAGCAACGTACTTCCAGCAAGCGTTCCATCTGGAAGAGTAGCCTTTCCATTCTTAACTGTGACATCCAGCCCCCCAAGATTGTATTTTCCATCTTCCAACCCAGCAGCATCTATTGAGTCGGTTATGAGCATTATTTTGTCCGCACCTTTTATTCTGTAAATCATATCCACAAATTCAGGAGCAAGGTGAATGCCATCAACTATCATCTCTATCTCAAAATCAAGATAAAGTCCTGCCCCAACCCCACCAAGTTCTCTGTGATGAAGTCCTTTTATGGCATTTGGAAAATGTGTTATTCTATTTACACCATACAAAAATGCACGTCTCATGTCTTTAAAACCTGCATTCGTATGTCCTAAAGACACAACTGTTTTGTTTTCTTTTAAAACAGTAAGTACATCGTAAAATCCTTCAACTTCAGGAGCCATCGTGATGAGTTTTACCACTGAAGAAATGACTTCTCTTATTTCTTCTGTTGTGGCAGCACGTATCATGTCAGAATTCTGGGCACCCTTTTTCTCTATGTTTATGTAAGGTCCTTCGTAGTGAATTCCATACACAGACGTATATGCTCTTTCGTGAACGTACTCATCAACGAATTTCGAAACTCGAAGCATATCTTCTTTCTTCGCTGAAACGGTTGTGGGAAGAAATGCGGTCACACCTTGAGAATACAGAAATTTTTCCCATCCTTCAAGATCTTCAGCCGAAAGTCTCATCGTGTCTTTCCCTATACACCCATGAGTGTGTAAATCAATAAAACCGGGCATAGCTATATATTTGTAAACATCGGAATTTTTTGGGATTACACTTTCAATTCTTCCACCGTCTACCAACACATTACCAACGAATTCACCTTTTATGGGATCAACTATCAAAATATTACCTATCTTTTTCACGATCTTCTGCCTTCTTTCTCGGAACTTTCCATTAATATATTTTGCCACAAATGATCAAATGAAAAAAATTATTCGTAACAGATCTTGAGTGCACGATCTCTTTTGTGATATACTACATCACGGGCTCAGAGGTATTTACTGTTAGATAAATAGCAGGTTTTTTCGAGACTTTCAATGAAATGGAGAGATGGCCGAGTGGTCGAAGGCGCTTGCCTGCTAAGCAAGTGTAGGATTTTCCTACCGTGGGTTCAAATCCCACTCTCTCCGCCAGAACTGTGCCCGTAGCTCAGCTGGATAGAGCGATAGATTGCGGATCTATAGGCCGGGAGTTCAAATCTCCCCGGGCACGCCAGGTGTTGAAAATGCTAAAAATAAAACTTGAAAGCTTAAAACATGAGAAAATCGTACGAATAAATGAAAGCCTCGATTGGAAAGGAATAGATTTAGAAGGTGAATTTTATCCGTACGATAAACCAGTAAATGTAAATTTGAAAGCCGAATTTTTCCAGAACAGAATAAGGATTTCTGGCTTTGTAAAAACGGTGCTAATTCATCCATGTGATAGATGTTTAGAACCTGTCTATTTGGAGATTAATGGAAAAATAGACGCTTTGTATCTTCCAAAAGAAAAAAAATCAAATTATTTTGAAAAGAGCATTGAACTTGTATCTCTTGATAACACGTTTGATTACGATCAAAACGAAGAATTCATAGATGTAGAAGATAGGATTGTTGAAGCAATTGTGGTTGAAATACCAATAAAGGTTCTATGCAAAGAGGATTGTAAGGGACTGTGTCCATATTGTGGTATAAATCTTAATGAGCATCCTGATCATGTGTGCGAACAAAAAACGGAAAAGGTTTTACCGTTTTCCGTGCTTAAAGGTAAGTTCAAATAGAATCCGAAGGGAGAGTTTGTAAGTGGCTGTACCAAAGAAGAAACCTTCTAAGGCTAGAACAAGTCGGAGAAGAGCAACATATTATAGAGCGATAAAGATCAAAGTTGTGAAATGCCCAAATTGTGGAGAACCTATGCTTCCCCATCATGTTTGTTTGCATTGTGGATATTACAATGGCAAGCAAATTCTTGAAGTCAAGGAGTGACTCGTTCACTTGGCAAAAATAGCCCTCGACGCTTTTGGCAGTGATCACGCTCCCTACGAAGAGGCGAAGGGAGCGCTTTTGTTCGTGGAGAGAACGCAACATAGCGTTGTTCTGGTTGGTGACAAAGAAAAAATAAAGCCTTTAATTCCGAAAGGGACAG
>Ga0256840_1000171_pt1 | contig 61324 bp, 64 predicted proteins | sample 355202metaG_FD_185969 | JGI IMG/M metagenome (GOLD analysis project Ga0256840, IMG submission 185969) | Hydrothermal vent microbial communities from Mid Atlantic Ridge, Atlantic Ocean - 355-202 | ecosystem: Environmental > Aquatic > Marine > Hydrothermal vents | place: Atlantic Ocean: Mid...
CAACCAGACTACACCCTTATGCAAACCCTCATCTCTGCTATACAAAAACTTGTGATAAAAGATGTGGTGTTATACCTCGATAAAAAAGCGGTTTCAAAATGAAAAAGCTAAGCCTAAAAGATGAACTCACAGAGTTTTTACTCTACACTACTCCCTCAAGTGAGATAAAAGTAGAAATTTTTATGCACAATGAGACAGTTTGGTTGCCTCAAAAAAGGATGGCTGAACTCTTTGGTGTCGATGTCTCAACCATAAACGAACATCTAAAAAACATCTACAAAAGTCATGAACTCGAAGAAGAAGCAACTATTGGGAAATTCCCAATAGTTCAAATGGAAGGTAAAAGGGAAGTAAAAAGAGAGATTAATGTTTACAATCTTGATGCTATTTTGTCAGTAGGCTATAGAGTAAACTCATCAAAAGCGACACAGTTTCGTATCTGGGCTACAAAGATTTTAAAAGAGTATATCATCAAAGGCTTTGCTATGGATGATGATAGACTTAAAAATGGTCGCTACTTTGGCAAAGACTACTTTAAAGAACTTCTAGAACGTGTCCGCTCTATTCGAGCGAGTGAAAGACGTATCTACCAACAAATCACTGATATATTTGCAGAGTGTAGTTTTGATTATGATAAAAACTCTCAAACTACAAAAGATTTTTATGCTACCGTTCAAAACAAGTTTCACTTTGCCATCACAGGAAAAACTGCCGCTGAAATAGTCTATGAACATGCAGATATTAAGAAGCCAAATATGGGACTAACATCTTGGAAAAACTCACCTGATGGAAGAGTACTAAAATCAGATACATTCATAGCTAAAAATTATCTACAAGAAGATGAGATTAAAAAACTTGAGCGAACTATTGGGGCGTATTTTGATTATATTGAGAGAATTATTGAAAACCGTCAAGAGTTAAGTATGCAAGATATAAGTGAATCGGTCAATAGATTTTTAGAATTTAATGAGTTTAAAGTGCTTGAAGGAAAAGGTAGTGTTTCACACCTACAGGCTAAAGAGAAAGCTTCAAAAGAGTATGAAGAGTTTAATAAAATACAAAAAATCGAATCAGACTTTGATAAAGAGATGAAGAAGTTACACAATTTATGATAATAAATCCTCTTTTGTACCTTTTTACTCTTGCGCTTATTGTTACTGCGTTTCATCTTCTTGAAAGCAAAACAAATCTCAAATTTTTGAAGTATTTTCCTGCTGTCGTGTTAATATATGCTTTTTCTATGCTTCTCGCTTCGTTTGGTGTATTTGACTACAACGAGGCTATAAACAACATCTATAAAGTAACGAAATCAAATCTTCTGCCTGCCATGCTTTTTTTAATGCTTTTAGAAGTTGACTTGAGACACTTTATAAAACTTGGAAAAAAACTCATCATCGCCTACATTTTAGCGGTGTTCTCCATCGCTTTTGGCTTTATCGTGGTTGCTTCTCTCTTTCATTTTAAGCCAGATATGGCTGGCGCGTTTGGCGCACTTGCTGGGAGCTGGATGGGAGGCACTGCAAACATGATAGCTGTAGGCTCTGCCTTAAATGTAACACCAGATGCTTTTGCTTATGCTCTTGTTGTGGATAGTGTGGATTATACTTTATGGGTTATGCTTTTGCTTTTTGTTGTACCTTTTGCGAAGGTTTTTAACAAGTTTACGAAAAGCGAAGAACACCTTGCTTATCTTGGTGACATAGGCTGTGCTTGTTCTATGGGAGCAAAAAGATACTGGCTTTTGATAGCCTTAGCACTCGGGGTTTCTTTAGTTTCACAACTCCTTGCAAATCAGCTCGTTATTCTTAACACAACAACAAGTGTAGTACTTTTTGCCACACTTTTTGGCATCCTAGGCTCTTTTACAAAACTAAGATATCTTAACGGCTCAAGTGAAGTAGCCACAACTATGCTCTATATGCTTATAGCGCTTATCGGTTCAAAAGCTATGATAGAAGAGTTTTCAGGTTTAGGCATATATGTGCTTGCTGGTCTTGCTATCTTGCTCATTCATCTCTTGATCATGCTAGTAGGAGCGAGGATTTTTAAACTTGACCTCTTTAGTATCTCCGTTGCATCTCTCTCAAATATAGGTGGTGTAGCCTCAGCTCCAATCCTTGCAGCAACCTACAATAAATCTCTTGTTAGCGTAGGTGTTTTGATGGCAATTATGGGTTACCTCATAGGAACATTTGGCGGTTTATTGGTTGGAAATATCTTGCTTGTTCTGCATCCTATGTAAGATAGGGTATAATAAATTAAGATAATAAAGAGAATAATTGAGGTGAGAGTATGAAATCAAGATTTGAAGAATTGCTTGACGTTGCATATGAAAATTTACGACTCTCTTCTCTCATTGTTATTGGAATTGCTACGGTGTTGTTGGTAGTTTTTTTTGGACATGTAGAGAACTCTTTACTCTTTATATGGTATTTTTTCGTTGTTGTTGTCTCCGGTTTTCGTTTTGTTGCACAAGCTGTTTACAAGAAGCAAAAAAAGAGATTTACAATAAAACAATGGAAAAACATCTTTTCTGTTGCCTTACTTTCGATTGCTTTATTATTTGGTATCACCCCATTTTTATTTTTTATACAAGAGAGCCCTGCTTACCAAATGATACTCTTTGTAATTATTGCAGGTTTAACAGCTGGAGGAGCGAGTAGTTTTGCTTCTATGAGGAAGATAACTCAAGTATATTTAGTCATTATTATATTTCCATTAATAATAGAGTTAGTAATGCAAAACACACTGATATACTACTCTCTAGCATTTTTAACTTTTATATATTTAGTTTTACTGATTTTTATTGTTAATACTTCCTACAGAAATTATTTTGAACTTTTAAACTCAAAAAGAATGTACCAAAAAGAAAAAGAAAAGTTTCTTCTCTCTCAAGAACATTTTCAAGCAGTTTTTAGGCAAGCACCTTTGGGCATATTTATGTATGACACCAAATTTGTTATACAAGAAGTAAACCAAGAGTTTACGGAGTTCCTAGAAGCACCAATGGATTTTTTAATAGGCTTAAATCTTACAATGTTACCTGATACAAGAATCCTTCCAGCCATCAGCGTAACGGAGTATGGAATTGAAGGCTTTTATGAGGGAGAGTATAACAGCAAATACAAAAACAAAGATTTGTGGATAAGTATGCATACCTCACCGCTTAAAGATACAAAAGGAGAAGTGATAGGTGGCATCGGCATAGTCGCTGATATCACACAAAGAATGCGTACACAGATGGACTTTGAGCATCAAGCAAAATATGATACTTTGACAAATATTCCTAATCGTACTTTTTTACTCGAAAAAATGGCTATAGAAATTAGTCGTTACAAAAGGCACACGACACTTTTTGGTCTACTTTTTTTAGATTTAGATCATTTTAAAAATGTGAATGATTCTCTTGGGCATGCAGTAGGAGATAAACTTCTTGTAAAAACTGCGCAAAGATTAGGTAAAATTATCAGAGAGGGAGACACTCTTGCTCGACTCGGTGGAGATGAGTTTATCATTTTATTGGCGGATTTGGGTACAGAAGAACATGATGCAGCAAGAAAAGCTGAAGTAATAGCGCAAAAAATTCATACAACATTACAAACACCATTTGTGCTAGATAAACATACATTAAGTATCTCTTCAAGCATTGGCGTTGCCATAGTTGGCGAGAAAAATGAGGATATAGATGACCTTTTAAAACACGCTGACATTGCAATGTATGAAGCGAAAAAAATGGGGCGAAACACTACGAAATTTTATAAATTGGAAATGGATAGTTGGATTAGCAGAAGAGTAAGTATAGAAAATGGTTTACGCAGTGCTATTGAAAATGGCGAACTTGAACTATATTATCAACCTATTGTTGAATTTTCCACCTCTAATATCATTGGTGCTGAGGCATTACTACGATGGAATACTACAAAAGTAAAAGATGTATTTCCTGATGAATTTATACCGATTGCAGAAGAGAGTGGTTTGATTTTTGAGATAGGAAAGTGGGTTTTAGAAAATGCACTGCGACAATTTATGCAGTGGCGAGATGAGTTTAAAGATTTAGATACACTTGAGAAGATTGCAGTCAATATCAGTGCGCACCAATTTGATAATACTTCATGCGTAGCTGACATCGCTTCCACGATCAAAACAAGTAAAATTCCTGAGGGTTGTTTAGACCTAGAACTCGTAGAATCAGCACTGGTTGCTAATGTTCAAAGTGTACAAACAAAGATGCAGGAGTTTAGAGATCTTGGTGTAGGGATCTCCATAGATGATTTTGGTACGGGATACTCATCGCTCTCATATCTGAAAAAACTCCCTTTTACGAAGTTGAAGATTGATAAATCTTTTACTATGGATATTCAAGATGATGTTGATGACAAAGAGTTAATAAGTGCGATTTTGATGATAGCGCAAACTTTTGATTTTGAAGTTGTTGCTGAGGGAGTAGAAACATATGAACAGTACCTTTTCCTTAAAGAGAAAAACTGTAAGTATATGCAGGGATATTTATGTTCTAAACCACTAAGCGCAGTAGAATTTGCAAAACTTTTAAGAGAAAATGGGGGAAAATGTACACTAAACTCAAATCTATAAGCACGACAATACAAAAGATTCCCCTTAAAACGCCTTTTATCACTGCCTTGCGTAGAGTAGAGAATGTCGAGTTTGTTCGTGTGGAAGTTGTTTGTGAGAATGGTCTTACTGCGTTTGGAGAGGCTCCTGCTACAAAGGCTATAACAGGTGAAGATTTAGAGTCTATCACTCGCTCCATAGCGAAGGTAAAAGAAGAACTACTCGGACTAGATGTGCGTGATGCCCTCTTTTTACTGCATACATTTAAGATAGGTTCAAGTGCAAAAGCAGCACTTGATATGGCATTTGTCACGCTAAACGCAGCGCAGAGCAAACAAACACTGCTACAGTACCTTGGTACGCAAGATTATAGCCCTATACAAACAGATATTACCATCAGTCTAAACACAGTAGATACAATGCTTAAAGATGCAGATGAAGCCTTACAAAATGGCTATGACATTTTAAAAGTAAAGCTTGGTGAGGATATCTCTCATGCGATAGAGGTCACAAAAAGAGTAGCAAAAGAGTTGCCAAAGGCAAGGCTTCTCATAGATGCAAATCAGGCGTGGAGTTTAGAGAACTCTCTTTTGTATGTTGCAGCGGTACAAGATTTAAAGATAGAACTTATAGAGCAGCCTGTCGCAGCAGAGGACTTACAAAGTCTTAAAATTATCTCTAAGGCATCCAAGATTCCTATTTTGGCAGATGAAGCTGCCTTTACTCTTGAAGATGTGAAATACATCTATGAAAATAGCTGTGCAGATATGATAAATATCAAGCTGATGAAGTGTGGTGGTGTAAGTAAAGCAGTGGAGATTTTGGAGTATGCAAGAGAGAAAAACATCACTTGTATGTTAGGTTCTATGCTTGAGGGTCCTATCTCCATAAGCGCTGCGTTTAGTCTTGCTTTTGCTTATCGTGATGTTATCAAGTATGTTGATTTAGACTCCCCTTTGCTTTATAAATCTTCCTCTTCCTCTTTATGTGGTTTTGCGATAAAACGCAACCAGATAAAACCAAGTGTTCCTGCTAAAAGTGAAGCTGAGAGTATGCCTACTTTTGCTTGAAAGATTAACTCATCATTGCCTACAAATGCTAAGTCAGCTACGAAGATACTCATAGTAAAGCCTATCCCACCAAGGGCTGCAACACCAAATATTTGACTCATTGAGCTATCTTGTGGTAGTTTTGCTATGCCTGATTTTATGGCAAGAAAAGCGACTCCGGCAATGCCTATAATCTTTCCAAGAACGAGTCCTAGCATGATTCCAAGAGAGACAGGCTCAAAGACAACATCGCTAAAAGAGGAGAAGTTGATCTTGATGCCTGCATTGGCTAAGGCAAAAAGTGGAATAACAATCAAACTCACAGGCAGATGCAAAGAACGCTCGAGTCTTGCAGCGGGTGAGCCAACTGCATCAATACGGTCTTTAATATTTTGCAGTATTGCTTTTTGCTGTTCATGCATTGTATGGTCGGTTGCCACAGGATAGTTGTCATACTCATCAAGGAGATTTTTTGTTTGTTGGGTAAAATCAATAGGCGGGATTTTTGGTTTTGAGGGAATACTAAACGCAGCGATTACCCCAGCAATAGTTGCGTGAACGCCTGATTCTAGCATAAAAAACCACATCAAAAGACCAACAAAGAAGTAAGGCAGTGTGGCATGAATACCAAAGCGGTTAAAACTCACCATGATAAGAAACATCCCTCCAGCTAAAAGAAGATATTCAAAATGGATTTGTGAAGTGTAAAACAGGGCGATAACTAAAACGGCTCCGAGGTCATCAACGATGGCAAGGGCTACTAAAAAAGTAACAAGAGCAGGAGAGACACGGTTTCCAAGAAGGACAAGGGCGCTAATAGCAAAAGCAATATCTGTCGCCATAGGAATTCCCCAGCCATCAGCACCGAGACTGTGAGCGTTGATACCCATGTAAATAAGTGCAGGAACTGCCATACCCCCGATGGCTGAAAGTATGGGAAGGATGGCTACTTTTATATTGGAGAGTTCCCCCACAAGTATCTCACGTTTTATCTCAAGTCCTATCATAAAGAAAAAGATTGCCATAAGTCCATCATTGATCCAGTGGTGCAAAGAATTAATGACTTGCAAAGAACCTATGTCAAACTCAATTTTTGTATGAATTATGTGTTGATATGCTTCATAGAGAGGAGAATTTGCAAGTATAAGAGCAACAATCGTCATACCAATAAGAATGAGACCAGTAGTCGTTTGCGCGTGTAAAAAATGTTCAAATGGTGTGTAGACTCGCTTAAAAGCTCTCTCCCATGGTGCATATAAAATCATAACTCCAAACTCCTCCTGTAAAATATGAGAATATATTAACATAATTCTAGTACTAACCATATGACTTAACAACTAAGTTACGGTAAATCAAAACTCAAGTCATTCTCAGCTTGACTGGGAATCTAGCTTATAATTTCATATAAACTAGACCCTGAATCAAGTTCAGGGTGACTTAAATTTTTATGTAGTGTATGTCTGACAACTAAGTCTATTTAAGTTTTTGCATATATTGAGTTATGTTATAATATTTGTATGAATAAAGAATACATACTTAATTACCTTACAGATATTAAAAATAAGTATCAGGACGAGGGTTTTTTAATAAAAGCCTTGTTTGGCTCTTATTCTCGTGATGAAGCGGATGTTAATAGTGATGTGGATATTTTAATTGAAGCTACCCCTGTATTTGCAAATAAGTATGGTTTTCGTGCTATTTCTCGTATTCATGAAATTCAAACAGAATTGAGTGACGCACTTGGAGTACCAGTGGATTTGGCTGACAGTAGTGGTATGAGTAAAACAGGAAAAAAGTTTATTATAGACAGAGCTATTTATGTCTAAAGAGTCTATCAGTAAGGTGTATCTCATCTTAGAAAAGATTGATTATATAAATCAGATAGTTAGCAATAGCGGTAGTATTACTCAAGCACTTGAAGATTCAATCACAAAAAGACCAGCAATTCTTATGCATCTTACAGCAATTGCTGAACAATTTAACAAACTTAAGCAAGAACATGCAAATAACATTTTAAGTGTGTTTGACGATGGCGATGTTAAAGGTATGTATGATGTTAGGACTTATATAGCCCATGACTATGAAGGTGTTAACCTTGCTATCGTTGAATGGATAATAAGAAATGGTCTTCCTAAGTTTAAAAAGCAGTGCAATTTTATCATTAATAATGTAGGTAATGAGATTTAAAACACAAATTAAAAAAGTTGAGTATAATTTGGCTATGAATTTACAAGATTTAAAAGATAAAACTATACTATTTTTAGGCAAGAGTCGTGCTTTTAGTGAAGAAGAGTTTGCTTCTCAGTTGGAGTTTCATCATATCTCTGTGACACAAGAGATAAATGATACTGTTTCTTTGATAGTTGAGGGGCGGATGATGACTCCTTATGAGCAAAATCTCAGTGAAGAGCTGTATGCACTTGAAAAGTATGAATTTATGCAAGTAGCTGCGTTTGAGGGGATGTTAGCATCTGAGATAGACAATGATACTCTGCTGATGAGCCTTAAACTCTCTCATGATAAGAAAAGACTCAAAAGCTTTTTGCAAAATCCCATGATAGCAGATGAACTTTTTTTCAAACTTTTAAAAATGTACTCGTGGAATAAAGAAGACTTTTTTGAAAATGATGATAACCGTGATGTGACAGCTGCGTTTATCTCTCGTTTTTATGAAAATATAGAGAGAAACCACAATGTTCAGTATGCAACTACAGGACTTTTTCATCTTGTCTCACAAACAAAAAATGAAGAACTACTTGAAGCTATCGCACTGCTAGAACCAACAAAAATGCATCCAAAACTTATCCAAGCATTAGCTCGACATGAGAAGATACCAAAACGGGTACTTAAAAAATATATCAAAGAAGATAACTTTGTCGCAAAAGAGGCAATGGCATATAATGCGAAGATAGATAAGAGCATCATCAAAGAGCTTGCTAAGTCTCAAGATTTACTTGAGGTTTTAGCTAAAAATGTTCAACTTGATGCAGAAATTTTTGCACTACTGTTTGAATATAAAACGCTTTTGGCAAGTAATGAATCGCTTACAAATGAGATGCAAAAAGAGCTTTTTTCTTTAAATAATGCTGAGGTAAATACTATACTAGCTAAAAACCCAAGTCTTAATGAATCACTGCGTTTAGAGTTGTTAAAACTTAACAATGCAGAGCTAAACGCAGCGATATATACAAATCCATCCATAAGCAAAGAGATGCTCTGTGACGCTTATGAGGATGAAAACAATCATCTCAGCCTAGCTAAAAACCCAGCAACACCACCAAAACTGCTTGAAGCGATGTTTCATACGGCAGACGAGAAGATTTTAGATGCTTTGGCTAGAAATGAGAGTACACCAGTGGAAGTTTTGTACCAGTTGCAACTTGACAGTCGGTTTGATAGAGCCGTTAAAACAAATGCTGCGTTTGGCAAGCATATACAAAGTGAAAATATAGGGTGGTTAGTATGAAAGCAAGTGATTTGACAAAGAGTTTAGCTGCTTTGATTGAGCAAAAAGTACCGACGTTTCTTTGGGGTGCTCCGGGGATTGGAAAGTCTTCTATTGTTAAGCAAATAGCACAAAAAAATAAAATTGACTTTATAGATTTGCGTTTGGCACTTATGGATCCGACAGATCTCAAAGGCATACCATTTTATGATAAAGAGAGTCATACTGCACTCTGGGCACCACCGGCATTTTTGCCAGGTAAAGGAGAGGGCATACTCTTTTTAGATGAGCTAAACTCCGCTGCACCTGCGGTGCAATCCTCAGCATATCAGCTCATCCTTGACAGACGAGTAGGTGAGTATGAACTCCCTGAAGGTTGGGCGATAGTAGCTGCAGGAAATCGTGAAGGGGATAGAGGTGTGACTTACAGAATGCCAGCACCACTCGCCAATAGATTTGTTCATTTTGAGCTAGAGGTAAGTGTGCAAGACTGGAAAGAGTGGGCATATATGTCAGGGCTTGATTCTAGGATTATTGCTTACATTAGTTATAAGAATGAACACTTGTTCACGTTTGAGTCAAAGAGTGAACTGAAAAGCTTTGCGACACCGAGAAGCTGGGAGTATGTGGATAGTATTTTAAAGAGTAATATTGATAAAACACTGCTACTTGATACGCTGAGTGGAGCGGTTGGAAAAGAGGTCGGTGTTGGGTTTTTGAGCTTTATCAAGGTGATGGACAGACTGCCAAATATGGAGGATATTCTTGAAGGAACTGCGTTTGAATATCCAGAAGAAGTAGATGTTTTATATGCATTGAGTTCAGGGCTTGTGAGTCACTATCTTATCAATCCTAGCGAGGAGAGATTAAATAATCTGCTTGCTTATACATTGGAGCTTAAAGGTGAATTTGCCGTGATGATTGTGCAGGATTTACAAGGTGCGGGTGTGAGGATGGAAGGGTGTGAAGTCTTCAAAAAATGGGTAAGAGAATTTTCTTATCTTCTCGCATGAATGTAAATAAAAAAATCTCACAGGCTAAAGCCAAACTCTTAGTGGATTATCCTTACTTTGGGACATTGGCAACAAAACTTGAGCTTGTACTCAACGATGATATAGAAGCTTTTAAAAGTGATGGACGAAAGTTAGAGATAAACAGTGACTATCTTGAGGAGCTTGAGCTTAGTGAGATGGAGTTTGTGTTTGCCAATGGTGCGATGCACGCTTCACTTGCCCACGAAGCACGAAAAAACAATCGTAGCGGATGGTTGTGGCAGATGGCAACCGATATGGCGATCAATGATATGCTGGTACAAAATGGTTTGGATATGCCCTATGGTGCGCAGTACAGAGAGCGTTTTAGTGGGATGTATGCGGAGGAGATTTACGCTGAGCTTAAAGATGATATCTTACGTGATGATGAAGAGTTAGAATATGAAGCTGATAATGCTGATGATGTAGAAAAAAATGAGGACAACAAAGAGCAAAAAGAGAAAGAGGAGCAAAATCAAACGCCCCAAGAGCTTGAAGAGGAGATACTTCAAGAGCAACTTTTAGCTGAGGAGGCGATAGCTCTTTTAGAGTCAAAAATGCAAAAAGGTGAAGCTCCCCAAACCATAGAGCGTTTTTTCGTGCTTGAAGATTTTGCAAAAGTAGACTGGCGCGAAGAGTTGAGAATCGCACTTGATAAGTATTTTCGAGATGATTATGTCGTGATGCCACCCTCAAAAAAGCTACTCTATGCTGGTATATATTTGCCCTCAAATATTTCACAGACCTTTCGACTCGTCATCGCCGTTGATAGCTCTGGCTCCATAGATGAGATGCAACTCAACGAGTTTTTAAGCGAAGTGAACTTTTTAATGACTTTGGTGCAAAACTATCAGATAGAACTCTTAGTCTGCGATGATAAAATACAATCGCATGAGACTTTTTACAGTGGGGATACTTTGGATGTAGATGTAAAAGGTGGAGGTGCAACAGATTTCCGTCCTGTTTTTTCATATATTAAGAAACATTTTGATGAGGTGAAGTTGCTTTTATATTTTACAGATTTGGATGGATTTTTCCCAGAAGAAGTACCAAATTATGAAGTGAAATGGATCGTTCCAAAAGAAAAAGAAGTAGTTTTTGGAAAAGTAATAGTGTTAGATTAGCACGAGTTTGTCATAACTTTGGTTACTTGTTCCCATATTTTGTTATGAGCTCAACCTTGTGATCAGTTCTTTTAGCTCTAAGTCTAAAATATTTTCTTTTTCTGATTTTGAATAAATGGTTACTAAAGACACTTCTTTTATATCATTTATACAATATGTAATAATCCTATATCCTACACTTTTACCTTTATTATTATCACTGTTTTTTATCCTAATTTTAAAGGTATTATTTCCTAAATCTATCCCCATAGTTGGATTATTTTCAAGCTCATTAGCTAATTCTAAAACATCATTTGTAATATTTTTATACTTCTTTTTTAAAGTTTTAAGATTTTTAATAAATTCAGGAGTTGGAATAACTTTATAGTTCATCTAAAATATGCTTCAATTCTCTTTTTTCCAATTGACCACTATTTTGAAGTTTAACTTCTTCTAGTCCTCGTTTTACACTTTGTTTAATGTTATAAGTTTCGATGTAGTGCATAATACTGTTGATAAATTTACTTTCATCATTGTTACACTCTTTCTTATAAAAATTTTCTACTGTTGGATTATTTATATTTAAAGATAACATAATAAACTCCTCATTTCTGTTTATTTTAGCATAAAACCTTATAAACTTTCTTTATCATTTATAAAATTTGTCTTCTAATAACAATCCTGTAAACGTTGATATTGCCCACGAACTCATTGCAAATACCCAAATACATCATGACATAATTCATGCAAAAACGAGCCTATTCCTTCCCCCATTTTTCGCATTATAAAGGTGCATATCGGCTCTGTTGATTGTCTCTTCTAGTGTTTCTTCTGGATCAAACATTGTCGCACCGATGGAGATTGTTATATCAAGATATTTGTCATCGCCGATAGGGAAAGAAAAAGATGCTACCTCTTTTCTTATGCGTTCGTAGGTCTCTTGGGCGATGCGGTTATCTACATCCTTGAGTAGTACACAAAACTCTTCTCCTCCAAATCTTGAGACTAAGTCTTTAGCATCTGTTGCGCTGCGTAGGATGTCAGAGAGGGAGGTTATGACTTTGTCTCCAGCATCATGCCCGTAACTGTCATTGACTTTTTTAAAGTGGTCAATATCTACTATGGCAATAGCAAACTTCTCTCCATTATGTTTTACTTGCTCCATATACTCATGCATGGCATTGTAAAAATATCTTCGGTTGTAGAGTCCTGTAAGATAGTCACGGTTGGCATGGTTTGTAAGCATATGAATATTTTCTAAAGCTTCGATGGAGTTGTTAATACGGCAAGAAAAGGTTTCTTTGGAAAAGGGTTTGTTGACATAGTCATTTGCGCCATGTTTTAAAAACAGCGCTGTTACTTCATCATCATTGTTTGAAGAGATGGCTAGGATGCACAGTTCATCTTTGGTGTAACTTTTTCGTATCTCAATAGTGAGTTCAAGCCCGTTGATTACGGGCATATTGTAGTCTGTAAGTACAAGTGAGATGTCAGGTTTTGCCTGTAACATACCTAAGGCTTCTTCTCCATGTGCAACTGTGATGACTTCAAAAAAGAGATTTTCAAGTAAATTTTGCATATGTTTTCTAAATACGAGAGAGTCATCTACAACAAGGACTTTATGTTTTTGGTTTTTTTTCAATCTTTCGATGGTTTTTATGATGTAGTTTATGTCATCAACCCCACCTTTATTTATATAGTCAATAATATTTTTCTTTAAAATATTTTGACGAAATTCTTTGTCAATATTTCCACTTAAAACGATAACACGGTTTCCCTTGCTTATAGAGTAGTCTACTATTTCACCATTTGGAGCGTCGGGGAGGTTAATGTCTAAAAGTGTGATGAAGTACTTGTAACGCTTGATAAAAAGTTTTGCTTCAGCCATATTGTAAGCTATATCTATCTCCATATCTAGTGCTGAATGTAATTTTTTTGAGATGAGTTTTACAAGTGTTTTATTGTCGTCTACGATGAGTATTCTATCTTTTGTCATTATCTTTTATCCATCAAGTTTATGTTGTGTGAAATTATATATCATTAACCTAAAATTATAGCAATTATGGATATTATCCGCCTATGAATTTTACAAAGATAACCTTAGAAAAACTCAAGCAAAATAGACACGTTTTTTTAACGGGTGGCGCTGGTGTTGGAAAGACTACTATTACAAGAAAGATCATCAAAGCCTATGAGTCTGAGGCAAAAAAAGTTGCAAAGTTGGCATCAACAGGTATGGCAGCAACGCTTATCGGTGGGCAAACACTGCACAGTTTTTTTGATCTTGGTATCGCTTCAAATGTAGAAGAGCTTGAGAGAAATCTCAAATTTGAGATAAAGAAAAAGATTAAAAAAGTGATACTTTCCATGGACTTAGTCGTGATAGATGAGATCTCTATGGTAAGTGATACACTTTTTGAGATGATAGAGCTGCGTTTGAATCAAGCGGGCTTTACTGGTGTACTTTTGGTTGTGGGAGATTTTTTACAACTTCCCCCTGTTGTTCGAGGATATGGTGAAGTGAAGTTTGCTTTTGAATCACCTGCATGGAAACGCTTTGATTTTGAGAAGATAGAGCTCACCCATATCTACCGTACTGATGACAAGCGCTTTATCGAGCTTCTAAACGCAGTAAGGTTTGGTGTGATAAATGAAGAGGTGCATAATCATCTCAATGAATATATAAAAGCACTACCGCAAGACTTGAGCCAGTTTACTTTTTTGTTTGGTAAAAATGTTTCAGCAGCCAGACACAATACAATGCAACTCGAGTTTATAGATGAAGAACTTGTTCTTAAAGAAGCACAAGTGATTAAACATCTGAAATCTACGCAAGATAAAGAGATAGAACGCTTTATGGATGATGCAAGAATTGATAAAACACTTGCTCTTAAAGTCGGTGCTCCAGTACTTTTTACACGAAACTCATGGAACTACTTTAATGGGGAACGTGGCGTGATTATAAACATTGATGCCGGTTATGTTTATGTTCAAAAGAGTGATGCTAAAGTAATCAAACTTGAAACAGTAGCCCAAAGTAAAAGTGTCTGGAAGGAAAAAACTCTCAAGGGAAAAAAGGAGATGCTTGAAGAAGATATCTTTAGTGTGTATCAGTATCCTATCAAACTTGCTTTTGCTATTACCATTCATAAGTCACAAGGTATGAGTATAGAAGATCTTATCATCGATACAAATGAAATCTTTGCTCCTTCTCAGTTTTATGTAGCGCTCTCACGTGCCTCTAATCCTTCAAGGCTCACTCTCATTGCTCCAAAACGGCAGTGGTATGAACTTGCCTTTGTCAATGAAAAAGCTATGAAATTTGTCAAAAGTGAAACTGTGTGCTAAAAAAAATTGATAGCGGCATCTTGTTTATGCTTGGTGCTGCGCTTATTTCTGCACTTAATGGGGCATTGACAAAGATACTATCTCAAGATATTTCAGCTCTTGAGATAGTGTTCTTTCGTAATCTTATAGGAATTTTTCTGATACTTTATACGCTCAAACATACTGCACCAAAACTAACAGGTGGAAAAATCCATCTGCTTTTTACTCGAGGACTCTTTGGCTTTATGGCAATGATTTTGTTTTTTTACACTATTACCGTCATTCCACTTGGAGAAGCGATAGCATTGAACAAAACCTCGCCTTTTTTTGTCACTATTTTAGCCTTTTTTCTACTCAAAGAAGGGCTGAGCAGTAGGGTCGTTTTTGCTCTTTTAGTTGGGTTTCTTGGTACGGTTTTGATTACAAAGCCATTTGCTATGAGTTTTTCTTATGTGCATCTGCTCGGTATACTTGGTGGTTTTTTTGCAGCAGCGGCATATACGACGATAAAGAAGATAAAAGATATATATGATTCTCGTATTATTGTTCTCTCTTTTGTGAGTGTCGGTACGCTTTTTCCAGCACTTCTTTTTTTACTAGCGCCATACTTGCATCTACCTGAGTATTTAAGATTTTTATTTCCAGAGTTTATTGTACCTGTTGGGATGCGGATTTGGTTGCTGATCATCGTCATGGCTATAATTTCTACACTTTCACAATGGTTGCTGACAAAAGCCTACAGTGCAAAAAACCTAAGTGTTATTGGTGTGATAAGCTATACAAATATTCCTTTTGCGATAGGTTTTGGGGCTATGCTTGGAGATGCCTTTCCTGACACTTTAACTTTTATAGGGATCCTTTTGATAGTTACCGGAGGTGTCTTAGTGAGTAAAAAAAGTAAATAAAAGTTATTTAAAGTGAGAAAAAGTACGCAATTAGTTTAAATTTATGTATAATCTCTCCATGAGGAATAAAATGTGCAAGGGATAAGTGATGCTGATTTTAAAGATGCTTTATTAGAGCTCTTAAATGTAGACTCAAAAGATGTACATGCTGCGTTTGAAAAGATTGCAAAGCTTGCATCAAAACCTTTAAATGTAGTTCATTCAAGTATTTGGGTATGCAGTGAAGATAACACTGTGCTTGAATGTATCGCGCAATGCGCAAGTGCAGAGATTGAACTTGATGACTACATCTCTTGTAAACATACGCCAAAGTTTAAGAGACCTCTTTTGTTAGACCTTCAAAAAGAAGAATTGTCACACTATAAACGTTTTCATAACTATGTTAGGAGTTATGGTTTATCCTCCCTACTGCTAACTCCCTTAGTAATCGAGAATGAAATTGTCGGTGTTTTAGCACAAAGTTCTGTACTAAACGTAGCTGCTTGGGGCGATAGAGAAGTGAGTTTTGCTATCTCTGTTGCAAACAGTATTTCCTTACATCTTGAGATGCAAAAAAAACAGCAAACGCAGCAACAACTACTAAACTTTACACAGCTCCTCAGTACCTCTCAAACTGTAATCTTACATTGGGAAAACAAAGAAAATTGGCCAGTTAAATATATTACGAGTAATATTTCTCAGTTTGGCTACTCTCGTGAAGATTTTTTGAGTGCTAAGATTAGTTACTTTTCTATTATTTGCAAAGAAGATGCTAAAAGATTAACTGTTGAGATGAAAAAGTACATAAAAGATGGCATAGATAAATTTTCACAAGTCTATAGAATTAGAACGAGTGAGGGGTTGCTTCGATGGGTTGATGTGCGTATCATAGCTCAAAGAAATAAAGTGGGAGAAGTAGCGGCATATTTGAGCACTATTAATGACATTACCTATCTTATAGAAAAAGAACAAAAAGTTGAACTCTTAGCAAAAGCACTTGAGCAAACAAACCATATGGTTTTTATTACAGATAAAAATGCCATCATTACTTATGCAAATGATTCAGTTGTCAAACAAACTGGATACAGTATGGATGAACTTATAGGGCAAAAAACAAGTATATTTAAGTCTGGAGAATATGATGAGGCTTTTTACAAAAAGCTTTGGGACACAGTGCTAAGAGGTGAAAACTATAGTAACATCATTATAAATAAAAAGAAAAATGGTGGACTTGTTTATAATGATATAAACATAACCCCAATACTAGATGAAAGCGCTAAAGTGCAGCACTTTGTTGTTACGTATAAAGATGTTACCATTCAGATGAAATTAGAGCAAAAATTAGAGAATCTTGCAACAACAGATAGCTTAACTCAAGTTAATAATAGATATAAGATAAATATGGAGATAGATCTTCGTATAGCAAGAGCAAAACGCTACAATGAACCTTTTGCTCTTGTAATGCTTGATATAGATAATTTTAAAAAAGTAAATGATACCTATGGACATTATGTGGGGGATATTGTACTGAAAGATTTGAGTCATATTGTACATCAAAACATCCGTCAGGTAGATAGTTTTGGGCGTTGGGGCGGTGAAGAGTTTATGTTGATCTTGGATAATGCTACAAAAGAGGAAGCGCTTAAAATTGCTGAGAAGCTGAGACATATTATCAGTGTGACGACTATTGCTGATCATTATAAGATTACTGTTAGTATTGGAGTGAGTACCTATAGGATGAATGAGCCAAAGTCGCTACTGTTGCAACGAGTAGACGATGCTTTATATAAAGCAAAAGAGAACGGAAAGAATCAAGTGAGGTTTCAGTAGTTATGAAAATATTATTTTTTAGTTTGTTTGTTGTTTTTGGTTTGAGTGCTTGTGCTTCGCATGAAGATAGTGCTTACTATGATAGAGCAAATACAGCGAGCCAAAAAGCTTTAGAGCAGTTAGATAAAGAGTAAAAGTCAGAATTTGTTCTGACTTTTACTAGTGAGTTGTGACTAGAGTTCTGACTCGTGTTTTGCTAAGTATTCAGCAACACCTTCAGCATCAGCTTTCATACCTTCGTCACCTTTTTGCCAACCAGCAGGGCAAACTTCACCGAACTCGTCAGTAAATTGTTGAGCGTCAATCATTCTTAACATCTCATCAACATTACGTCCAAGTGGTAAATCATTTACTACTGCGTGACGAACAATCCCTTTGTCATCAATTAAGAATGAACCACGAAGTGCAACAGCATTGTTTAAAAGAACATCATAATCACGAGCGATGTCTTTTGTTAAGTCTGCTACTAATGGAAAATTGATACGGCCAATTCCACCTTTTTCAACTGGAGTTTCTCTCCAAGCAAAGTGAGAAAATTGAGAATCAACTGAAACACCTACAACATTTACACCACGATTTTGAAATTCTTCATATCTGTGAGAGAATGCAATAATTTCTGATGGACAAACAAAAGTAAAATCTAATGGGTAAAAGAATAGAACTGTACCTTTTTTACCGAAATTTTCACTTAATTTGAAGTCTTCAACGATTGAACCATCAGCTAAAACTGCTGTAGCTGTAAAATCTGGAGCTGGATTTGTTACTAACATATATATGTCCTTGTGTTTTATTTGTGATGATTTTATCAAAGTTTTACTAATAGTAAAATAAAGATAATTGCTAGCTTTTAGTTTATAACTTTTGATTTTGCTAGGGCTGCTTCAATCTCTTCTTTACTTACATCTCCAGTAAGATTAAGTTCAACTGCTCCATCATCGCCACTGACTTGCATATTGGATATTTTTTGCTTTGTTTCATCGCTCATACACTCACATTTTCCCGTTGAACAATTTTCGACCATAGAGACAATATTTTTCTTTTTTACCTCTCCCATAAATGAGATTTTAACGCCTTGCTCTGTTTTATTTACTGATTTTTCCATAATTTTTCCTTTGTAATATTTGGGTTAGCATAGTTCATTTTTGATGATTGGTAGCAGTTTAGCTTCTATAAGCGTGAGAGTTTTTGCATACTCTTCATCTTCTTTACCACTTGGGTCTTCAAAACCCATATGGATTGTTTTTACTGCGTTTGGAAACACAGGACAGGTCTCTTTTGCTGCGTCACAGACAGTGACAACCAAATCAAATGGCGTGTCTAAAACAGTCTCTATAACTTTGGAGTGATATTCATCTCTCCAGTATCCTTTTTTTTCTAAGAGTGCTTTGGCGTGAGGGTTTACTTGTCCACTTGCTTTGACACCAGAACTCTGCGCATGCATACAATCACCTAGCTTCGCATTGACCAAAGCTTCAGCCATTATCGAGCGACAACTGTTGCCGGTGCATAGGATTAAGACTTCTTTTTTTTGTTTCATATTTTACATTCTCCATCAGATGATTTTGTTAAAGGGGGCAGTTGAATATCTAAATGTTTTATCTCTTCTAAGGCTTCTTGACGAAATCTGTCAAGTGGCGAGCGAATAGAGTAAAACCCCCAAGTTCCTTTTCTTTGTACTTTTAAAAAACCAGCATCTTTTAATAGTTTCAGATGGCGGGAAAGTCGTGACTGAATCATCCCCAAAGAGTTTTGCAAATCACAAACGCAGCACTCACCATTTTCATCTAAAAAGCGTAAGATCAAAACTCTTGTTTCATCATTTAATGCTGAAACTGTTTTTAGAAATATTTCCATATTTAAGTACCTCCGTTTATGAAATTATAGCAGAAAAAATATAAATATCAAGATATATTGATTTATTGATTGTATTTAGTTATAGTTTCGTTATTAGTATATGAAAGAGGTGTATGTATGATATTAGCATTTGGTCTGTTTTTAGTGACATTGGTATTTATTATCTGGCAGCCTAGGGGTTTGCAGATAGGAACAACGGCAGTTGTTGGGGCTGTGATGGCACTTGTTATAGGGGTAGTAGATTTTAATGATGTGCTCACTGTTATTGACATTGTTTGGGATGCGACCTTGGCGTTTATCGGGATTATCATCCTCTCTATGGTGCTTGATGAGATAGGGTTTTTTGAGTGGGCTGCCATCAAAATGGCAAAGCTTAGTGGTGGAAGTGGAAATAAGATGTTTGTTTATATCTTGCTTCTTGGTGCTCTAGTCGCAGCTTTTTTTGCCAATGATGGAGCAGCTTTAATCCTTACTCCAATTTTATTAGCAAAGATGAAATACCTAAAAATGAAACCTTTAGCTATCTTTGCTTTTTTAATGGCGGGAGGTTTCATCGGGGATGCTGCTTCAAATCCACTTGTGATCTCAAATCTGACAAACATTGTAACTGTTGGTTATTTTGATATAGGTTTTGTAGAGTATGCAAAACATATGTTTTTACCAAATCTTTTGAGTATTTTTGCCTCTATTGTAGTTTTATGGATCTATTTTCGTAAAGATATTCCTCTTAAAGTAGATGTAAGCCAACTCCCAGAAGCAGCATCCGTCATTAAAAATCAAACAATGTTTAAAATTTCTTGGTTTTTTTTAGCACTTTTAATGCTTGGGTACTTTGTAGGAGATAGATTTCATCTTCCAGTTTCTGTTTTTGCTTTGGGTGGTGCTTTAGTATTTTTAGCTATTGCAAATCATTATAAGGCTGTTAAACCTCTTATAACGATAAAAGCTGCACCATGGCAGGTGGTGTGGTTTAGTATAGGTTTGTATGTTGTTGTGTATGGTCTAAAAAATGCAGGGCTAACAGATAGTGTGGCTTCTTGGATAGAACTTTTAAAAGCACAAGGAGATGTCGTGGCTATCATAGGTACGGGCTTTCTCTCAGCATTTATTAGCTCAGTGATGAATAATATGCCAACGATTATGATTATGGACATAGCCATAGATAAAGTTGGCTATGTTGGGAATGAAGCACTCGTTTATGCAAATATATTAGGCTCAAATCTAGGTCCTAAGATGACACCTATCGGTTCGCTCGCAACACTTCTTTGGCTCCATGTTCTTGCACAAAAAGGTGTAAAAATAGGCTGGGGAGAATATATGAGGGTAGGAGTAGTGGTCACTCCTCTTGTACTTTTTGTGGCTTTATTAGGTCTGCTTTAAAGGCTAAAAAAGCTCAAATTGAATATACTTGTATAATTATATAAATTTAAAATTATGAGTATGTATGAACAAAGATAAAATTGCAATAGTAGGTTTAGGTTATGTAGGTCTTCCTCTAGCACACGCTTTTAGTGAAAAGTATGAAGTTGTGGGTTATGACATTAACCAAGCTAGAGTGGATGAACTTGAAAATAGTTTTGACAGAACACAGGAACTTACTTCTGTGCAACTTCAAGAAGCAAAAAAGAATGGCATCAAGTTTACGACAGCATTTGAGGAGATGAAAAACTCAAATATTTATATCGTAACAGTGCCAACTCCCATAGATAAAAAAAACGAACCAGATTTAACTCCCATTTTAAAATCAACCCAAAGTGTCGCAAAAGTCCTAAAAAAAGGTGACATCGTCATCTATGAGTCTACAGTGTATCCTGGTGTGACAGAAGAGGTCTGCGTACCCATCTTAGAAGAGGGAAGTGGACTCAAATTTAATGAGACTTTCTTTTGTGGTTACTCTCCTGAGCGAATCAATCCGGGAGATAAAGAACATACTGTTACAAAAATCCTTAAAATCACTTCAGGCTCTACCCCTGAGATAGCTAAAAAAGTAGATGAACTTTATAAAAGTATCATTACAGCTGGAACCTACTTAGCAGCCAATATCAAAGTAGCAGAAGCGGCTAAAGTCATTGAAAACACTCAAAGAGATGTCAACATCGCATTGATGAATGAACTTGCTATGATCTTTGATACTATGGGTATAGATACAAACGCAGTGCTTGAAGCAGCAGCAACAAAGTGGAACTTTATAAAACTCTCCCCTGGACTTGTAGGTGGACACTGTATAGGCATCGATCCATACTATCTTGTGCATAAAGCACAAAGCCTTGGTTATACACCAAACCTTATCCTCGGTGCCCGTCATATCAATAATGGTATGAGTAAACTCATCGCTGATAAAGCTATCAAGTTTATGATAAAAGAGGATAAAAAACTTAAAGGGGCAAATGTCTTAGTGCTTGGTATCACCTTTAAAGAGAACTGCCCTGATATGCGTAACACAAAAGTTGTTGATATTATCAGTGAACTCAGAGAGTATGAGTGTAATGTAGATGTTTATGACTACTGGGTAGATGAGAGTGATAAAAAAACTAAAGATGTTCCTTTTATAGATGAACTGTCATATGGTTCAAACAAATATGACTCTATCATTGTAGCTGTAGGACATGATAAGTTTAAAACAATCACGCAAGAAGAGTTTACAAGCCTTTCAAATGGCAAGCCTATCATCATTGATGTTAAAGGCATAGTAGAAAATCCAACATGGAGACTGTAATAATGCAAAAGAAAAAATTCGCACTCATCGGAGCAGCAGGCTACATTGCTCCAAGACATATGAAAGCTATAAAAGAGACAGGAAATGATCTCGTAGCAGCTTATGATATCTATGATGGTATAGGCATTATGGATAGCAACTTCCCTCAGGCTGATTTCTTTACCGAACTAGAGAGATTTGAAGACTTTTTAACCTCGTATAAACGCAGTAACAAGCTGGACTACATTAGTATTGCAAGTCCAAACTATCTACATAAAAGCCATATCCGTTTGACACTAGAACAGGGTGCCGATGCCATTTGTGAAAAACCACTTGTGCTAAATCCTGCAGATATTGATGAGCTAAAAATTATAGAACAAGAGACAGGCAAACGTGTCTATAACATCTTGCAACTGCGTTTACATGACTCTATCATTGCGCTTAAAGAGAGAGTCACAAAAGAGTTGCAAGAAAACCCAGATAAAATCTATGACATAGATTTAACTTACCTTACAAGCCGTGGGAAATGGTACTTTGAGTCTTGGAAAGGTAAAGAAGATAAATCAGGTGGTATCGCATCAAACATTGGTGTACACTTCTATGATATGCTCTGCTGGATATTTGGCGATGTTGAAGAAAACATCGTTCATGTAAAAACAGCAGATACAAATGCAGGATACTTTAAACTCAAAAATGCAACTGTGAGATGGTTTCTCTCTGTAAACTATGACTATATCCCAGAAGAGATACGTGAGAGAGGTTTAAGAACATACCGCTCTATCACAGTGGATGGTGATGAGATAGAGTTTAGTGGTGGATTTACAGACTTGCATACTAAAAGTTACGAGCATATCTTAAATGGTGGAGGATTTGGACTTGATGAGGCCTATGGTTCTATCCGAACGGTTTCAACTATTCGTCATCTTCCAGCTATTAGCTTAGAAGGTGATTTTCACCCTTTTTGTAAAAAAGTTTTAGCACAATAGCCATGAAATTCTTTGCACATGAATCAGCCTATCTAGATGAGAATGTAACTATAGGAGATGGCACTAAGATATGGCACTTCTCCCATATACTCAGTCAAACAACCATAGGCAAAAATTGCTCTTTTGGACAAAACTGTGTCGTTGGTCCAAAAGTAAAAGTGGGCAATGGTGTCAAAGTGCAAAACAACATATCCATCTATGAAGGTGTAGAGGTCGAAGATGATGTTTTTTTAGGACCCTCTATGGTCTTTACCAATGTCATTAATCCAAGAGCTTTCATACAAAGAAAAGATGAGTTTAAAAAGACACTACTCAAAAAAGGCTGCTCTATAGGTGCAAACGCAACAGTAGTCTGTGGTGTCACCATAGGTGAGTATGCACTCATTGGCAGTGGTGCGGTGATAAATAAAGATGTAAAACCCTATGCGCTTATGGTGGGTGTTCCTGCGAAGCAAATAGGCTGGGTAGGCATCAGTGGCAATACACTCAAGTTTAGTGACAATAAAGCTGAAGATGAGTTTGCTTTTTATGAGATAGTAGATGATACTCTAAAGGTTACAGATAAATGAAAATAGATTTCGCAAATTTACAATACCAGTACAAACTCTATAAAGAAGAGATAGACAAAGCAATGCAAGATGTGCTTGATAGAGCAAACTACATCATGGGTGATGCAGTCAAAGAGTTAGAAGAGAACTTACAATCTTTTACAGGTGCAAAGCATGCCATAACATGTGGTAGTGGAACAGATGCCCTTATCTTAGCTATGATGGCACTTGATATTAAACCAGGTGATGAGATAATAACTACGCCTTTTACTTTTATAGCTACGGCTGAGACGATTGCTTTTTTAGGTGCTGTGCCGGTATTTGTAGATATAGATGAAAAGACATACAACATCGATCCAAACCAAATAGAAGCAAAAATCACTGCAAAAACAAAGGCCATTATCCCTGTAAGTTTGTATGGACAACCAGCAGATATGGATGCCATTGGGGCAATTGCAAACAAACACAGTCTCAAAGTCATCATTGATGGTGCACAATCTTTTGGCAGTACCTATAAAGGAAAAACTGACTCAAACCTAGGTGATATCTCAACAACAAGCTTTTTCCCCGCAAAACCACTTGGATGCTTTGGAGATGGCGGAGCAGTCTTTACCGATGATGACGCATTGGCCCAAAAGATGAAAATGCTCAGAGTCCATGGACAAAACAAACGCTACCACCATAAATACATCGGTATGGGTGGAAGAATGGATACACTTCAATGTGCAGTAGTCAATGTTAAACTCAAACACTACAAAAACGATCTCGCCCTTCGTCAAGAAGTAGCAGCCAAATATACAACAGCTTTACAAAACAAAGAACTTGTTCTCCCCTTTGTAGATCTAAACGCAACATCAGCATGGGCACAGTACTCAGTGAGAGTTCAAAACAGAGATGCACTCCAAGCCAAACTCAAAGAGCAAGGCATTCCAACCGCAGTGCATTATCCTATGCCACTGCATTTGCAAGAGTGTTTTAGTTACTTAGGGTATAAAGAGGGTGACTTTCCTATAGCTGAGAGAGTGAGTAAAGAGATTATGTCTTTGCCTATGAATCCTTATGTTAGTGATGATGAGATTGAGTACATTTGTGAGCGTTTATGATTAAAATTTTTCTCTTTTTTCTCCTACCATTCATACTTTTAGCAGATAAACCAAATCTCCTGCTTTTAAAGACCTATAAAGACCAAAACATTAGCGGATGGGTGATGAGTGAAAAGCTTGATGGAATTCGGGCGTATTGGGATGGGAAGTATCTCCTCAGTAGAGGGGGAAAAATCATTCATGCTCCTGCGTACTTTACCAAAGAGTTTCCACCCTTTGCCATAGATGGTGAGCTTTGGAGTAAACGCAGTGATTTTAGTCATATCTCCTCAATTGTCCGAGATAGAGTTCCCTCAAGAGAGTGGAGTCAAATAAGCTACAATATATTTGAAGTTCCAAACGCAGTAGGAGGACTTTTTGAAAGATTAGAAAAAGTGCAACCTTATAAGAGTAATATTCTTAAAATCATTCCACAAATAGCTGTGAAATCCAAAGAAAATATGCGAAAATTTTTAAAAAGTGTTGAAGCAAAAGGTGGAGAAGGTCTTGTTGTTCGCGATCCAAACGCAGTATATATCGCCAAAAGAACAAGTAAAGCACTGAAAGTAAAATCTTTTTTAGATGCAGAGTGTAGAGTTATCGGCTACACAAAAGGCAAAGGAAAATATAGCGGTAAACTTGGTGCGCTGAAGTGCCAACTTAATAATGGGGAAATCTTTAAAATCGGTTCTGGCTTTAGTGATGTCCAAAGAGAAAACCCTCCTGCCATTGGAAGTAGAGTTACTTTCAAATATAAAGAACTGACAAAAAATGGCAAGCCTCGATTTCCAGTTTATATGAGACTCTTTCATGAGTAAAAAATTACTAAAAAATTCATTTATATTTATTTTAGGTGATATCTTAAATCGTTCTGTTCCTTTTTTTATGTTGCCTATACTTACTCGTTATTTAACTCCAGATGATTATGGAATTATTTCCATATTTAGTGTTAGTGTTGGTATATTGTCTGTATTTATAGGTTTGAGTGTCGAAGGTGCCATTAATGTTAATTTTTTTCAATTAACAAAAGAGAAACTCAAAGAGTATATTGGCAATACTATCATTATTTTAAATATTTCAACCATTTTAGTTTTGTTGATAGTTCTACTCTTTTTTCCCTATATTTTACAACACTTAAAACTAGAAAAAGAGTGGCTAATTGTCGCAGTTTTTCTTGCTTTTTCTCAATTTTTTACCACGATAAATATGCTTTTGTGGACAGCAGAACAAAATCCAAAGGCTTATAGTTTTTATAAAATAGTGCAAACTTTAATAACAACAATTTTATCTATTTTATTGGTTGTTGGCTTAGGACTTGGCTGGGAAGGGCAACTCTTAGCAACGAGTATAGCAAGTGTATTGTTTTCTATGATAAGTTTTATATTTATCCTTAAAAGAGGGTATTTAATCTTTAAATTCAATAAAAACTATCTTGAAGATGCCCTGAAATTTGGCGTTCCTCTTGTTCCTCATGCTCTGTCTGGCTGGATTAAAACAGGTGCAGATAGAGTAGTGCTTATGAGCCTTTTAGGAGCAACTGCAACGGGTATCTACTCTGTTGGGTATCAGCTTGGTATGGTGATTAGTATCATAGTTACTGCGTTTAACAAGGCATGGAGTCCCTATCTGTTTAAAATTCTTGCTAATAATCCGAGTCAAAAACAAAAAAAACAACTTGTTTTTTATTCGTATATTTATTTTATAGCTATCTTTTTTTTAGCTATTGTTGTAAGTTATATTTTAGAACTTATCATTCCCTATTTTTTAGGTGAAAGGTTTATACAATCTTCTAAATACATTCTTTATTTTTCTTTAGCCTTTGCTTTTGGCGGGATGTATTTTATGGTGACAAATTATATATTTTTTGTAAAAAAAACACATATCTTAGCGATGATAACATTTGCTACGGCAATTATTCACATAGCTCTTTTGTATATCCTTATTAGTTTACACGGTGCAATTGGGGCGGCAGAAGCTACTTTGTTGTCATATATCATCACATTTATAGTCACTTGGTGGCTGAGTAACAAAGTCTATGCAATGCCATGGAAGTTTTGGAAAAGCGATGTTTAATACTTTTAAAAACATTGAATCGACATATGATGTTGAAAATATCTCTTATAAAGGTGAGCAGGTTTGGGCATATCTGAGAAATCACTATTTTGCAGAAACTATTAAGTCTATAACAACAACGTATAATGATAAAAATAAAAGTATTTTCTTTAGAAAGGGATTAGGTATAGTGCAAAAATCTTTGTATGGTTTTGGGCATTGGTTTAGATCTTATGAGTATTTGGTATTTAGTAGCAGTAACAATAGGCAATACATTGATGGGAATTATAGAGAAAAAAGTTTTGAAAAGATGATGGAAATAGTGGGTCAGGATAAATTTTTACTTATTGAAGAGGCATCGACTGCGTATTATCCAAAAAAACTTGTGCCAACAAAACACATTGTTTCAAGAAACTTACTTTCTCTCTTTTCAAGCCTATTAACAAGAACAGTTACTCCTTTTTATAAGCAAGATATCTCAATTAAATTGCTTGATGCAATGAATGATAATGAGAACTGCAAAGTTGATTATCAAAGTATTATAATACGTTTTATCATTGTGAAAAATTTTATGAAGTTTTTTTTAAAAATTTATAAACCCAAAGTTATTTTTGTAAGCTGTTATTATGGAAAACAAGAGATTATAAAAGCGGCACATGAGCTCAATATAAAAGTAGTTGAAGCACAGCATGGGATGATAGGCTCAAAGCATTTTGCATATAACTTAAATAAAAAGTTACAAAGCGCTTATTTTCCAGATGTATTGTTAAGCTATGGAACGTACGAGAAGTGTATTATAGAGCAAAATAAAAATAATCCTTTTACTCAGATATATGCTCTTGGCAGTGATGCGCTTGAGCAAATATTACAAGAGAGTATTCCTAAAGATTTACAAGGTTTAGTTAGTAAATATAGATACTCTTTATCAGTTTCTACACAATACACAGTAGAAGAGGAAGTTGCTTTATTCGTTAAATCACTTGCTTTAAAACACAAAGACGTATGTTTTATGTTTTCATTAAGGCATTTTGAAAAGGTTTATTATGAAAAACTTGATTTGCCAAAAAACATTTACCTCTTTAAAGGTGAATTTTCATGTTATGATATTTTAAGAGTTAGCAACGCACATCTTAGTGCTTATTCAACATGCGCGCTTGAAGCATTGTTTTTTGATAAAAAATCGATATTGTACAACATCCATAATCTGGCAACACAAATAATGGGGGAGATAACAAATGAAAATCTTTATATTATAGAAAATGAAAATGATTTTACAAAGATATATGACAAGTCTTTAAAAGAGAAACAAAACGAGTTGTATAAAAAAAATTATGAAAAAAATATCAAAAAATTTATAGAAAAAGAATTGTAAAATGACGAAAAAAATATTAATACTAATTCCTAAAAATATAAAAAAGGGTCAACCATCTTTTGAAAGGATTCATGCATATATAGAATTTTATACATCGCATAATATTGAAGTAATACAATGGAGTTTACCCAATACCTTTAGTGAAAAAATAAAATTAATAATTTTAATATATAAACATCAAATAAAAAATATTTTTATTAGTATGCCTCCATTTAGAAACTGGTTTTTGTTTTTATTGTTTAATGTGCACATTATTATAGATATCAGAGACGGTTGGTCAATTGCAATGAAAACTGGGTATGGAGGAACTGCAAAAAAGAATATTATCAAAGCTTCTCTTGCTTCTTATTATGAAAGACTTGCAATAAAAAGAGCATCATTAGCAATAACATGTACAGGTGGATTACAAAGCTATCTAGAAGACCTTACAAAAAAGAAAATTCTATTAATTACAAATGGATATAGTAAACATGATTTAGAACTTGTAAATAAAATATATACTCAGGGAATTACTAAAAATAATGCATTAGACTCTATTGTTGTCTGTGCAGGACAATTTTCTGAATATGGACAAGATAAGGTGAAAAAAATCTTAAAAAATCTTAATCGGAAGACAAAGCCTACTCTTTTGAAATTAATTGGTTCCAATATAGGAAAAAATAAATGGATTCAAGACTGGATAATAAAGAACAGTTTAAATAATATAAAAATAGAATTTTTGCCAAGGATGAATCGTAAGGAAATGTACGAAGAGATTCTATTAGCTGATTATGGTATTGCAGTAATAAGGGATCCAAATTATGATTTTGGCACAAAAGTATTTGACTATATCTTATGTAGGATTCCTATATTGGATTATTTTGAAAGTAAAAATAATTTTGTAGATTTTTTTCAAGATCAGTTGACATCAAGTAATAATAAATCTTTTAATAGATCCTTTTTACGTAATGAATTAATTGAAAAACAAAAGAAGTTATTATTAGGTGTGTTAAAATGAAATTAATTCTCTTAGGTGACCCAAATTCTGTACATATTATAAAATGGGCTAAACTGCTTTCTGAAAATAAAATTGATATTTTGATTTTTGGATTAAACCCTTGTATAGTAGATGATTATCAACATATTTCAAATATTGAAATTTTTACTTTAAATGAAAATACAACTCTGCATGAAGGGGCTCTGGGTAAATTAAAATACATTAAAGCGGTGCCTGAGCTTAAAAAGATTGTAAAACAATTTAAGCCTGATATTTTACATGCACATTATGCAACGAGTTATGGTTTGCTTGGAGCATTAAGTAGGTTTCATCCATTTGTTTTGTCTGTTTGGGGGTCAGATGTCTTTAGTTTTCCAAATAAATCTTTTTTGCATCGATTGATTTTAAAATATAATTTAAAACAAGCAGATAAAATTCTATCTACTTCACATATAATGGCGAAAGAAACAAATTTATATACAGATAAAGAGATAGAAATTACTCCATTTGGAATTGATATGGAGCAGTTTAAGCCAATGTATACTAAAGAAAACTTATTTAGAAAAAATGACATTATAATAGGGACAGTAAAAGCATTAGAAGAAGAATATGGGATAGAATATCTCATAAAAGCATTTAAGATAGTGAGTGACAAGCATAAAGAACTACCCTTAAAACTTTTAATAGTTGGAGGAGGCAGCTTAGAAAATAATTTAAAAGGATTAGTGAAAAAGTTAGAATTGGAGAATGATACTCTTTTTGTAGGAAAAGTACATTTTTCGGAAGTTCCTAAATATCAAAATATGTTATCAGTATCAGTGTCAGTATCAGATAGCGAAAGTTTTGGAGTGGCAATTATAGAGGCATCTGCATGTGCTAAACCTGTTGTCGTTTCTAATGTTGGAGGCTTGCCTGAAGTTGTTAAAGATGGAGTTACAGGCATTATAGTTCTTTCAAGAGATGAATTTTCTACAGCCGATGCAATTGAGAAGTTAATATTAGATAAAGAGTTGAGAGATAAAATGGGTGAAAATGGAAGGGAAAGAATTAAAAAATTTTACAATTTGAATGATAATGTAGACCAAATGATAAATATTTATGAAGGTATATTGAAATGAAAATACTAACAATACTAGGCGCAAGACCACAGTTTATCAAAGCAGGTACAGTCAGTCGCGAAATTGCAAAACATAAAGAGATACAAGAAGTCATCGTTCATACAGGACAACATTATGATGCAAATATGAGTGATATATTTTTTGATGAGATGCAGATACCAAAACCAGACTATTTTTTAGGAATTGGCGGTAAAACACATGGTGCTATGACCGGACAGATGATAGAGAAGATTGAAGAGGTCTGTTTGAAAGAAAATCCTGATTGGGTTATGGTCTATGGCGATACCAACTCAACACTTGCAGGGGCAATAGTAGCGAGTAAACTACACATAAAACTAGCACATATAGAAGCAGGTCTGAGAAGTTTTAATATGAAGATGCCAGAAGAGGTGAACAGAATACTGACAGATAGAGTCAGTCAGATACTTTTTTGTCCTACTGATACTGCTGTACAAAATCTTAAAAATGAAGGCTTTACTGCGTTTGATATTAAGATAATACAATCAGGTGACGTAATGCAAGATGGGGCAATGTTTTATAAGTCTTTAGCCATTAAACCACAGTGTAAACTCTCTGAGGATTATCTGCTATGTACTATTCATAGAGCTGAAAATACAGATGATGAACAAAGAATACAATCTATTTTCAAAGCTCTCAATAGAATTGCAAAAGAGAAACAAATTATTTTGCCACTACACCCAAGAACAAAAAAGATCCTTGATAACTTAGCAATAGATACAAAAAATTTAACTATTATAGACCCCGTTGGTTACCTTGAAATGGTTTGGCTCATCGATCACTGCTCTTTGGTTATGACAGATAGTGGAGGACTCCAAAAAGAGGCTTACTTTTTTGAAAAACAGTGTATCACTCTGCGTGATGAAACCGAATGGATAGAGCTTGTAGAAAATGGTTTCAATATTTTAGTAGGTGCAGAGTATGAGAAGATACTTACTGCGTTTAAAAACAGAAGTGCCTTTGAAGCCAAAACCTTAGATCTTTATGGTGGTGGTAAGGCTAGTCAAAATATTATACAAGAATTATTAGCCTATGAAGCCTAAAAATATTTGGATTATAAATGAGTACGCTGGAACGCCGTATCATGGGATGGAGTTTCGTCATTATTATCTTGGCAAAGAGCTTGTCAAGCTTGGCAATAGCGTCACAGTTGTCTCTTCATCATATTCGCATCTTTTTAAAAATCTTCCAAAGCAAAAAAAAGAGAATATTGATGGGGTAGATTATCTTTGGCTTCCTACTTTAAACTATGGAACTTCGCATGATAAACGTAGAGTCTTAAAATGGTTTATTTTTATGTTTAAAGTCTTTTTTTTACCTTTGAGTTTGAGACGACCTGATGTTATCATCGTCTCTCCTATGGCACCCTTTCCAATTTTTCCTGCTTGGATTTTGTCAAAAATATATAAGGCAAAACTTATCTATGAAGTCAAAGATATTTGGCCTTTGAGTTTAGTAGAACTTGGCGGTTTTAAGCCAAGCCACCCATTTATAAAATTGATGGCTTGGTTTGAGCGTTTTGCGCTTTTAAAGTCTAATGTTATTGTCTCAAATTTGCAAAATTATGGTGAACATATGCAAAAAGATTTGGGTATTGATAGAGATTTTGAGTGGATAAGTAACGGGGTTGATTTGGATGAACTCTCTCAAATAGAGCCCTTAGATGAAAACATAAAACAAGTGATGCCAAAAGATAAATTTATTGTAGGGTATACGGGAACTGTTGGGGTTGCTAATGCATTAGAAAGCTTTTGTGAAGCCGCAAAACTACTAGAACAAAACAAAGAGATACTTTTTGTGATAGTAGGAGATGGACAAGAAAAACAAAATCTAATGAAACGATATCTAAACGCAGTAAATATACTTTTTATAGATTCCATTCCTAAAAAACAGGTGCAGAGTATGCTTGGCTTATTTGATGCTTGTTATATCGGGCTTCAAAAAGAGAACCTTTTTAAGTATGGTGTTTCACCAAATAAGCTGTATGACTATATGTATAGCGCTAAACCCGTTGTGTATGCTATAGACTCGGGAGAGAACAACATCGTAAAGACAGCAAAATGTGGGGTGAGTGTCGAAGCTCAAGATGCGGCTTCCATAGCTGATGGAATAAAGAAAATTTATGCAATGAAAACGCAAGAGAGAGAACAAATTGGTGAAAATGCCAAGCAATATATCTTGCAGTATTTTACTTATGATAAACTTGCACAAAAATATCAAAACCTAATGGAGAAATAAATTATGATACATGTTTTTAAGAAATTTGATGTCTATTTTTATATGATTTTTGCCTACTTTTTTAGTTTGGCATGCAGATATATCTGGGTATATCAGTTTGGAGGATATGATCCTTTTTACTGGGATGGACAGTTGATGATAAATACCAATGACGGGTATTTCTTTGCTACGGTTGTAAAGGATATGCTCACAGGTTCAAACCCTGACAATCAACTCCTACAAACTGCCATAGATACCTATCCGGGAACGGTGTATAGTGTTTATTATCTAGCGAAATTTCTACCTTTTTCTCTTGATACGATTATACTGTATATCCCTGCCTTTGTGTCGAGTCTGATTGTGATTCCTATCATATTGATCATGCGTTTGTGTAAACTTGAGTTTGTTGGTTTTTTGGCGGCTCTTTTAGCTTCTATCACTTGGAGTTTTTACAACCGTACGATGGTAGGTTACTTTGATACGGATATGTATGCTTTAGTATTTCCGGTATTTATTCTTTATTATATTATGAAATTTGTTCAAGATGATAAACTTGTAACGATACTCACAGCTTCTCTTATTACCTCTTTTTATGTTGTCTTTTATCCTCAAGGATATGCGGCTATTACAGCACTTTTTGTTGCATATACTTTATATGGTATTGCATTTATAAAAGATAAAAAGCAGTTTTATCTCTCTTTGGTTTTTATGAGTATTGCACTTGTTAAAATCATACTTGTAGTAAAACTTGCAGTACTTATCGCTTTTTATTTTTTGAGTAAACAGGCTTTTGTTCTTAAAGATAAAAACCCTTTGTATATTGCTATTGCCTCCATTGCTATATTTATTTTAACAGGTGATGGTTACGCGTTGATACTTTCAAAAATAAGCTGGTACACTAAAACGGGTGTTGAGGGTGGCGTGCTTCACTTTTACGATGTTGCACAAACTATTCGCGAAGCTGGCAAGATCCCATTTGAAACCTTTGCAAACAGGATTTCTGGTTCAGTATTTACCTTTGTGCTTGCACTTGGTGGGTATGGACTGCTTGTGTTTAAGAAAAAAGAATTTTTACTTTTTTTACCGCTTATTGCCATTGGTTTTTTTGCTTACATGGGCGGTCTAAGATTTACTGTGTATGCTATTCCTGCGATGGCTATCGGTGCAGTTTATTTGATTTATTTTATTGTTGATAAATTAATCGTAAAAGAGACAACAAAATACTTTGCCATAGTTATGGCAACAGCAGCTCTGCTTTATCCAAATATTCAACATATACTTGCCTACAAAGTACCTACGGTTTTTAATAAAGAAGAAGTGAAGGTGCTAGATCAACTCAAAAAGATTGCGACTCCTAAAGATTATACACTGACATGGTGGGATTATGGCTATCCAATCTGGTACTATAGTGATACAAATACACTTATAGATGGTGGAAAACATCATCATGATAATTTTATAATTTCTAAAATTTTGACAACTGACTCACAAACACAGGCAGCTAATCTTGCACGTAAATCGGTTGAACTTTATGCAAAAAAACATCTTGCATATACGCCAGTAGCAAACTCTATCTTTGAGCATAATGCAACTGCGCTTGATGCTAATAGTGTTCTTGATGAGATGCAGTTGAGTGATTATCCATTACCGAAAAAAACACGAGATATTTATCTTTATCTTCCAAACAGAATGCTCAATATCTTTCCAACAGTGGCAGTATTTTCCAATCTTGATCTCAATAGTGGACAAAAGTACAGACAACAGCTCTTTTTTGTTTCAAAAAACTTTAGAGAGAGTGGCAATAAGATTTTACTAGGTAATGGAGTGAGTTTTCTTAAAAATACGGGAGAATTAGTACTAGGTTCTCAAAAAGTTAAGTTGCATCATTTTAGTGTTGTAGAGTATGATAAGCAAGGAAAAATTCAAAAACAAGATCAAGTTTTGGATTATAACTCCAATGTAAATCTTGTCTATATGCGAAACTATCATACTTTTCTTGTCTTAGATAATGCTATGTACAATTCTGTGTTTATTCAGCTTTTTGTTTTTGAAAACTATGATAAAAGTCTCTTTGAACCTGTGATTTTAAATCCACTTGTAAAAGTCTATAAACTAAAGAAGTAAAAATGCAAATACCATTTCATAAAACACATACAACAGATGAAGAGATAAACGCAGTAGTTGGCGCCATGAAGTCTGGTTGGCTCACTATGGGTCCTAAAACGCTAGAGTTTGAAAAGGCTTTTAAAGCGTTTATAGGCTCTAGTGAAGCGATCAGTGTAAATAGTGCAACAGCGGCACTGCATTTGGCACTCAAAGCAGTTGGTATCAAACGCAGTGATGAGGTTATCGTGCCTACAAATACTTTTGTAGCAACGGCAGAAGTCGTCACTTATTTTGACGCTGTGCCTGTGCTTTGCGATATTGAAGAAGATACGCATAATATAGATGTTAAAAAGATTGAAGCACTCATCACAGAAAAAACCAAAGCCATCATGCCCGTTCATTTTGGGGGACAAGCTTGTGATATGGATGAGATTTATGCTATTGCAAAAAAATATAATTTAAAAGTTATAGAAGATGCAGCCCATGCAATGCCGAGTAGTTATAAGGGTGTAAAGATTGGAAATCTCAAAGGAACTGATGTAACATGTTTTAGTTTTTATGCTACAAAAACACTCTCAACAGGTGAGGGTGGTATGGCTACAACAAACAATGAAATTTATGCAAAAAGTATGCGGATTAACAGACTCCACGGCATTAGTCGTGATGCTTGGGATAGATACACCACTAAAGGCGCTTGGTATTATGAGATAGTTGATAATGGCTGTAAATATAATACAACAGATATAAATTCTGCAATTGGCTTAGTACAGTTAAAAAAACAAGAGATACTTTGTAAAAAAAGAGCAAATATCGCACAAAAATATACTACTGCGTTTAAAAACAACAATAATATAACTCTTCCCTTTGTAAAAGAGGATAGAGAAACATCATGGCATTTGTATGTAATAAAAATCGACAATCGTGATAGTGTTATAGAGCAGTTAAAAGAAGCTGGTGTTGGATGTAGTGTGCATTTTATTCCTATACATAAACATCCTTACTACAAAGAGAGATATCACTATAAAAATGAAGATTATCCTGTGGCAAACGCAGTGTTTGAGCAATCGCTTTCACTTCCTATTTATCCTGATATGAGTGATGAAGAAGTTGCTTTTGTTATTGAAAAAGTACAAGAAATAGTTGGCTAATGTATAAAAAATACTTCAAAAGAGTTTTTGATGTTCTTGCATCATTTTTGGGCTTATTACTTTTATCTCCACTTTTACTTGTAATAGCTTTGTGGATAAAACTAAGCTCAAGGGGTCCGATTTTTTATATGCAAAAAAGAGTAGGCAAAGATTTTCAAGAGTTTAACATTTATAAGTTTCGCTCAATGGTCGAGGGTGCTGATAAAATTGGTCCAAGTGTTACAAGTGGGGATGATGTCCGCATTACAAAAGTTGGAAAATTTATACGAAAATCGAAGATAGATGAACTCCCGCAACTCTTCAATGTACTTAAAGGAGATATGTCACTCGTTGGACCTCGTCCTGAGGTTATGCAGTTTGTTGCACAAAAAAGAGATGAATATACTAAAGTTTTAGCTGTGAAACCCGGTATAACGGATAATGCAGCCATAGAGTTTAGAGATGAAGAGGAGATAATGAATCAGTATGAAGATAAAGAAAAAGCTTATCTTGATATTGTTCTTCCACAAAAGATAGAGTTGTATTATAATTATGTTGATACTATCTCTTTTATAAATGACATAAAATTAATTTTGAAAACTTTAAAGGTACTCTAAGTTGCATATATTTACCCCGACAAATTTAAAACGAACACTTTTTTTTATACTGACAGACTTATTTGCCATAGGATTAGCAGTCTATATCGCTTTTTTACTGCGTTTTGATTTTGAAATTCCTGCACAATACATTTCAGATATATACAAGAGCTTTGCACTTTTAGCTTTTATGCGTATTACACTTTTTTACCTAAGAGATATATACAAAGTTTCATGGAGATATTTTAGTTTTAAAGATCAGGTACAAATTACTTACATCTTACTTTTTTCAACGCTTCTTTTTACTGCCTTTGTCTATATCTTTCGTACAAACCTGTTTTTAGGATTTCCAAGATCAATTATCCCTATAGAGTTTTTACTCTCTTTTTTGATGATTTTATTTTCTCGTAGTAGCAAACGCTTTTTTCTAGAAGTCTATAAACAACAATCACTTGGAAGACCTACTCTTATCATCGCTTCTCCTCAATATGCTGAAGAGATTACAAGAAAGTTGATGAAATATTCTCATGAAAATTGGCCTGTTGCTATTTGGAATGATGCTGCTGCAGGACTAAAGATAAATGGTGTGAGCATAAAAACATACAGTGATATTCAAAAGTATCATAAAGGCTTGGAAAGTGTTGTAGTCTCTGATGAATTTAAAGTCAAAGATATCTACGAAGATGTAAAAGCTTTAGGGATTCATGATATCAAAGTTTTTAATCCCATTAGTAGTTACGACAAAGATATTTTACTCAATATCTCAGTAGAAGACCTTTTAGCTCGGCATCCAAAAGACCTTGATAAAAAGACAATTAAAACTTTTCTTACAAACAAAACAGTTTTAGTGACAGGTGCAGGTGGAAGTATAGGAAGTGAAATTTGCCGTCAGTGTGAAAAATATGGTGTGAAAAAACTCATCTTGCTTGATCATAGCGAATACAATCTTTATGCGATTGATCAAGAGATACAAGAGGTGCCTACGGTTACAGTGCTTGAGAGTATTAAAGACTTGAGCTTTATAGATACAACATTTGCAAAGCATAAACCAGATATAGTCATCCATGCAGCAGCGTATAAGCATGTCCCCCTTGTTGAAGCAAATATACAAGAGGCAATTGTAAATAATGTTGTGGGGACAAAAAATGTTATCGATATGGCTATCAAATATGGTGTAGAAAAATTTGTAATGATTTCTACGGATAAAGCTGTACGCCCGACAAATGTGATGGGAACTACAAAAAGGATTTGTGAACTTTATGCGCAAAATTCAAATGGTAAGGGTACTGACATTGTCGCTGTGCGTTTTGGAAATGTTTTAGGTTCAAGTGGCAGTGTGATACCGAAGTTTAAAGCACAAATTGAAGCAGGTGGCCCCATAACTGTAACTCATCCAGATATCACAAGATACTTTATGCTGATTCCTGAAGCCTGTGAACTTGTTTTGCAAGCTGGTGCTATTGGGAGTGGAGGAGAGATATTTATTCTTGATATGGGAGAGCCTGTAAAGATTGTAGATTTGGCACGTAAAATGATAGAACTCAGTGGACAAGAGGGCATTGAGATAAAGTTCACAGGGCTTCGTCCGGGTGAAAAACTCTATGAAGAACTACTTATAGATGATGCAGATGCTAGGACAGCGTATGAGTCCATCACGGTTGCAAAACCTACAGCTTATGATATAGAAAAACTCAATGCAGATATAAAAGAACTTGTACAAATAGAAGATAAAATAGCTAAATTACAAGATATAGTTCCTGAGTTTAATCATCAACAAAATGAAAGCTAAGTAAGATTTTGTTAAAGTGCTAAAAAATAAATAAAAAGGCTAGATATGAGAGATTTTTTTCAGTATGGTGAAAAAGTTCCGGGTTATGATGTTAGGGTTTTAAACGAAAGAGAGGCAAGAGCTGCTGCTGCTATACTTTTTGTTGGAGCTTTTTTAGGTCTTACAAATGGCGTTATGCTAGGAACAGCAGTCTTCTCAGAATATTTTGTGACATTTTTTGCCATTGATTTTACTATGAGAGTGCTACAACCACGGTATGCCCCTAGTTTAATGCTTGGGCGTTTTTTTGTAAGAGATCAAACACCTGAATATGTGGGCGCTGCACAAAAAAGATTTGCTTGGGCATTAGGGATGATTATTGCATGGCCTATGTTTTATTATCTTGTGATTGATTTTCAGCCAAATCCTATAAAAGTACTTGTTTGTCTTATCTGTATGGCACTGCTTTTTTTTGAGGCTGCATTTTCTATCTGTTTAGGTTGTAAAATTTTTAATCTTGTAAAAAAAGAAAAAGCGACACACTGCCCGGGTGGTGTGTGCGAGATGAAGATAAAAGAGCCTATCCAAACTTTTAACCCTGTGCAAAAGGTCATTTTGATTGTGACGGTGATTGTTATGGTGTATGGTGCATATGCGTATATGACAAAACTACCAGATAGAACAAATCTGACCAAGAAACTTAAAATCATGATGATGAGCGATGAAGAGTTACAGCGAATTGAAGATGAAAAAGCTGATCAAGAGTTTGAAATGGATGATTTTTAGTTTATGTGGGATATCCTGAGTTTTTTTATTGATGTTTGAAGCTATGATAGGGTATTTTGATATGCATGATTATCTCTATGAAATTTCTAAAAATATAAAATAAGGGGTCCTAGTGTCTGAACATCACCATCATCACGATGTAAGTGGAAAAAACCTTTTTCTAACGATAATTCTAAATATAATTATTACACTCTCTCAGATAATTGGGGGAATTTTTTCAGGTTCACTTGCACTACTCAGTGATGCGATGCATAATTTTAGTGATGTTTTGGCACTGCTTATTGCCTATGTCGCAAATAGACTTGCAGCAAAAGAGAGTACAAAAGAGCGAACATTTGGGTATAAAAGAGCAGAAGTTATTGCAGCGCTTTTTAATGCTTCTGTGCTTATCGGAATTGCTATTTTTTTAATCATAGAAGCCTCTCATAAATTTTATCATCCTGAAGCGATTAATTCTGTGTGGGTGATTGGACTTGGAATGTTAAGTATTGTGCTAAACGCAGCAAGTGTATTACTTATAAAAAATGATGCGCATTCAAATATGAATATAAAAGCAGCCTATCTTCATCTTTTGACAGATGTTATGACCTCTGTAGCTGTAGTTGGTGGTGGACTTTTGATGTATTATTTTGGACTTTTTTGGATAGATCCATTTATATCTGCGCTTATCGCACTCTATCTTATCTGGGCATCATTTGGACTTGTGATGGAGTCAAGTGCAATTTTAATGCAGTTTACACCTAAAGGCATTGACATTGATACTGTTGCTGCGTTTATAGAAGAGGATGTAAAGATAAAAAATGTGCATCACATGCATATATGGAAGCTCGATGACCATCGTATCCATCTTGAAGCACACCTTGATTTTAAACAAAACCTAACACTGAGTGAGTCAAACGCAGTGATAGAGACTTTTGAACATAAACTCCATGATACTTTTTCGATAGAACACACGACTTTTCAATGTGAATATAATCGAGACGATAACAAAAAACGCGTAGTATAGAAGCTTCAACAGATATTTAATATACTAAGCTATAATTCGCTTGATTTATGGAGCTTGACTCTGTACTTCAATAAGGAAAATCGATGACGAAAGAGTATATATTTACTTCAGAGTCTGTAACAGAAGGGCACCCTGATAAGATGGCAGATCAGATCAGTGACGCAATTCTGGATTATATTATTGAAAATGATAAAAATGCTAGAGTAGCGTGTGAAACTTTAGTATCTAATGGTTTTTGTGTAATTGCAGGCGAACTGAAAACTACGGCTTATGCCCCTATGCAAGAGATTGCAAGAAAAGTAATTCAAGAGATTGGATACACAGATGCACAGTATGGCTTTGACTATAGAGCTGCAGCAGTTCTCAATGGAATAGGTGAACAATCAGCTGACATCAACCAAGGTGTTGACCAAGCTAATGGTGAGATCGGTGCAGGTGATCAAGGCTTGATGTTTGGATACGCTTGTCGTGAAACAGATGTTTTGATGCCTTTACCTATTCATTTGGCACATCGTCTAACGCAAAGATTAGCATTTGTACGTAAAGAGGGCATTGTTCCTTATCTTCGTCCAGATGGTAAAGCGCAAATAAGTGTAAAATATGTAGGGGATAAACCAGTTTCTATTGATACGGTAGTTATCTCCACACAACACCATGATGGAATTTCTCAAGAACAAATCCATAAGGATATGATTGAAGAGGTTATCAAACATGTTATTCCAGCTGATATGATGAATGATAAGACTATCTTTCACATCAATCCAACTGGTAAATTTGTCATTGGTGGACCACAAGGTGATGCTGGTCTTACAGGTCGTAAAATAATCGTTGATACCTATGGTGGAAGTTGTCCTCACGGTGGTGGAGCATTTTCAGGGAAAGATCCAACCAAGGTTGATCGTTCAGCTGCTTATGCTGCTCGTTGGGTCGCAAAAAACCTTGTAGCAAGTGGTGCATGTGGTAGAGCGACTATTCAAGTGGCGTATGCTATTGGCGTTGTTCAGCCTGTTTCTATTATGGTTGATACACATGCAACCGCTGTTGTAAGTGAAGAAAAAATAGAAGCCTGCGTAAAAGAGATCTTTGACCTTTCTCCAGCAGGTATTATTAAGTCTTTAGATTTATTAAGACCAATATATAGAAAAACAGCTGCTTACGGTCATTTTGGGCGTGAAGAAGAGGGCTTTAACTGGGAAAGAACAGATAAGGTCGAGGAAATAAAGAGTTATTTAGACATTAAGTAAAAGTTGAAAATGTAACGATATGGTACACTTTTTTGTGTATTTTTGCACTTTTAGCTTTGTTTAAAAGTCTAAAGTGTATAGTTACTTTTATTAAAAATTAGGAGAAGAAAATGTCAGTATATATTAATGATACATGTATTAACTGTGGAGCTTGTATAGATGAGTGTCCAGTAGAGGCAATTGTTGACGAAGATGATAATCCAACAGGTGAAGAGATTTATTATGTTTACGCAGATAAATGTGTAGAGTGTGTTGGTCATCATGACGAACCAGCTTGTGCTACTGCATGTCCAACTGAGGGATGTATTGTATGGGATGAAGTAAAAGAAAGCCCAGAACATCGTGAAGATATTACTGAAGAGCAACGTTTAGCTCACGAACCAGTAGTAGAATAGTTTTTAGAGTATCTTTATGATACTCTAAAAAAGCCCCTTTCTTGCAAGACAAAATCAACAAATTTATTTTTTAAACTAAAAACAATCTTTTTTTCGGTATAATTCCACTCTAATTTTATATTTTCAGAGGAGATTTGATGGAACGTACACTATCAATAATAAAGCCAGATGCAGTAGCAAAAGGTGTTATAGGCAAAATTTTAGATCGTTTTGAAAGCAATGGTCTTAGAATTGCAGCAACAAAAAAGCTACAACTTTCTCGTGCAGATGCTGAGGCATTTTATGCTATTCATGCAGAGAGACCATTTTTCAATGACTTAGTTGATTTCATGATCAGTGGTCCAGTTGTTGTGACAGTTTTAGAAGGTGAAAATGCAATGCAAAAGAACCGTGATTTAATGGGTGCTACTAACCCTAAAGAAGCTGAAGCTGGTACTATCCGTGCAGACTTCGCTGAAAATATAGATGCAAACGCAGTTCATGGAAGTGATTCTGTAGAAAATGCAGCAAATGAGATTGCATTCTTTTTTGCTGAAAGAGAAATCGTATAAGTAATCTCCTATGAGGGTGGTGCTTAGAAAAGTAACAAAAACACCTTTAGACTTTGAAGTAAAGTCTAAGGAAATAGTTTTTAAAGGTTATTTGGAATATCATGGTGGAAAGTTGATTTTGCTTAAAGCAAATATTAATGGTTCTTTATCCACAAGCTGTGATATTTGTGCAGAAGAATTTAAACTAAATCTTGATGAAAATATTGAATTTCTTATCAGTGATGGTTTATACCAAGATGATAACAGCATTGCATTCGATGTTGTTGAGTCATTTGATGGTAATGTAGATATCGAAGAGTTATTAAACTCTGAGCTAGAACTTATCAAAAGTGATTATCACTCTTGTGATAATTGTAAACAAAATTAAATTAAGGAAGTATTACTATGGCAGTACCTAAGAGAAGAGTCTCACATTCACGTTCAGCGAAAAGAAGAACTCATTATAAAATTTCTTTAGCTCGTCCAGTTAAAGATAAAGACGGAACATACAGATTACCACACCATATTAACCCTACAACTGGTGAGTATAAATAATCAATGGTAAAGATTGCCATTGATGCAATGGGCGGGGACTTTGGTCCTGAGCCAATTGTAAAGGGATGTATTCAAGCATTAAAGAAAAAAAAATTCACACCTATACTTGTAGGTAAAAAATCAGAAATTTTACCTCTGTTACCAAAGAGTTATAGAGATAAGATTTTAATCATTGAAAGTGATGACGTTATCTCAATGCATGATCATGCCACTGATGCAGTTAAAAGACAAGAAAGCAGTATCTATAAAGCTGTAGAACTTGTTAGAAATGGTGAGGCTGATGGTGTTGTCTCAGCTGGCCATAGTGGCGCAACGATGACACTTGCTACACTCAGAATAGGTAGACTCAAAGGTGTGGCTCGTCCTGCACTTGTAACGCTTATGCCCACTAAGGTTGGTCGTCGTTCGGTACTACTTGATGTTGGTGCCAATGTGGATTCAAAACCTGAACACTTAGCTCAATTTGCTATTATGGGTGGGTGCTATGCAGAGGATGTGCTTGGCATTGAAGAACCTTCTATCGGACTTCTTGCAAATGGAGAAGAGGATTCTAAAGGAAATGAGCTAACTAAAGCAACATTTAAAATTCTTGAAGGCTACAAAGGCTTTAGAGGAAATGTTGAAGGTGGCGATATTTTCAATGGTAGTTGCGATGTTATAACATGTGATGGTTTTGTTGGCAACTTAGTTTTAAAAACAAGTGAAGGTGTTGCATCTACTATCTCTCAGCTTATTAAAGACTATATCAAAAAATCACCTATCCGAATAACTGGTGCCTTGTTAATGCGTAGAGTATTCAAGCTACTAAAAAAAGAGATTGATTATGCAGAAGTTGGCGGTGCTCCTCTTATAGGCATCAAAGGCTGTGCAATTGTTAGTCATGGAAAAAGTAATGCCAGAGCTATTGAAAATGCTATTTACCAAGCGATAAGCTATGTGGACACTGGCGTAAATGAACATATCATTACGAGACTCAAAGAGTTAAAAGAAAAGGAAATCTAATATGGCTTATGCAGCATTTCGTTCTATAGGTGCTTATGTACCTCAAAAAATACTTACAAATGAAGATCTCTCACAGATAGTTGATACATCTGATGAATGGATTACAAAAAGAACAGGTATTAAAGAGCGACATATTGCAGCCAAAGATGAATTTACCAGTGATTTAGGTGCAAAAGCTGCACAAAAAGCACTTGAGAGAAGTGGAGTATGTGTATCAGATATAGATATGGTTATTACTGCAACTATCTCTCCTGATTATTTTTGTATGCCCTCAACAGCTGCAATAATATCAACAAAACTGGGGATAAAAAATGTAACTGCGTTTGATATCTCTGCTGCATGTACAGGTTTTATTTATATATTATCTATTGCAAAAGCATTTATTGAATCTGGTATGAAAAAAAATATTTTAATTATTGGTGCGGAAAAACTTTCTGCAATTACTGACTACACAGATAGAGGTACTTGTATCTTATTTGGAGATGGAGCAGGAGCAGCAGTGATTAGTGCTACATACAACAAAGATGAAGCAATAATCGATGTTCATACTGGTGCTGATGGTGAATATGCTGACTTGTTAATGACACCAAATGGTGGGACAGGCTCTGCACATGACTCTTTAGAAGTTGAAGCTGGTACATCTTTCATGCAAATGAAGGGGAATGAGACTTTTAAAGTAGCAGTACGAACATTAACAAAAGATGTAAAAGAAATTCTAGCAGATAATGATATTAAAAGCGAAGATATTAAACATTTTATTCCACATCAAGCTAACTATAGAATTATAAAAGCTGTCGGTGATGCATTGAAAATGAGAGATGAACAAGTTATTATCACTGTAGATAAGTATGGTAATACTTCTGGCGCATCTATTCCTATGGCTATTAACGACCTTTATGAATCAGGAAAACTTGAAGCTGGTGAAGTAATGCTTCTTGATGCTTTTGGTGGCGGGCTCACATGGGGAAGTGCTCTTGTTCCATTTAGTCCCTCAAAATAAGACCTTATTGTAAGGTTATACTTCTAAGTTATCTAATGCTTCTTGTAGGTTTTTTAAAAATTCTTTTTCATTAGGTAATTTTAGCTCCGAATTACGGAGTTTTTCTCCCCACATTGGATTTGGAAAATAACTATCGTTGACATATCTTGCCATTACATGAATATGTACGCGAGGTAGCATATTGGCAAAAGATGCCATGTTGATTTTATCTGGTTTATAATAATCTCTCATGACTACTTCAACGGTATCATAAATCTCCCACATTTTTAAACGCAGTGCTTTTGGCATATCACTAAGCTCTTTGTAGGGTTCTTTTGTAAAAATTTTGATCCAAGGTATTTCACTCTTTTGTGTTTGTATATAAAAATTTTTATTTTCATAAATATATCTCATTATCTCATCCTTTTGTTGAAACATAATCATACACTAAGTATAACGTATTCATATGAAAAAAAGTAAAAAGAAAAATTGAAGATAAAAAGCTTGAAGGGTAAAAGGGGTTGAAATATTTCCCCGTAGGGAAAATATTTTCTATTTAGTCTCTGTTTCTGTTTCTATTTGAAGAACTTTTGTTTCCACGGTATCCACCACCATCACGGTTTCTATCTCCGCCTGAACGATTTCTGTCACCACCTGAACGGTTACGGCTGTTTCCACGGTATCCACCACGGCTTCTGCCATTTCTTCCTCGGCTGTCATTACGTTTACCGGCACGCTCTAAGATAGCAGTTAATTTATCAGCAGGAATACCAATATTGCTAGGACCTTTAATGTCTTGTCTATCTAAAATCATTGAGATGAGTTTGAACATAATTTTTTCTTCATCTATATCTTCTTTGAGACGATCAAGAATTTTATGTGCTTCATCATAAATTTTTTGATCTTCGATACTTGCCACCATTTTATCAATAGTAGAAGAACGTAAATCATTTTTACTCGGTACAAAAGCATGGTTCATCGAAGTACCAACTTTTTGTTTGATGCGTTGCAACTCTTTAAACTCTAATGGAGTTAAAAGCGTAATCGCTTTTCCTTTTGTACCTGCACGACCAGTTCTACCAATACGGTGAACATAAGACTCAGGATCAAATGGGATATGGTAGTTAAATACATGCGAGATGTTACTAACATGTATACCACGAGCAGCAACATCTGTTGCAACGAGCACTTTTACTGAGTCATTTTTAAAACCCTTGATAACTGCTTCCCGTTGACGTTGTTCCATATCACCATGAAGACCATTTGCTAAATACCCTGCGTTTGAGAGTACATTACTGAGTCTATCAACTTCTGATTTTGTTCTACAAAATACAACTGACTTTGTACTGCTTTCTGAGTCCATAAGACGAATGATTGCATCATCTCTTTCATGCTCATCTATCACATAGTACTCTTGTTCTATGTCTGTGTTTGTAGTTTCACCTTTTGTTATTGAAACAAAAGCAGGATCTTTTAAAATTCTGTTTGCAAGATTTTTAATTGGCTGTGGCATAGTTGCTGAAAAAAGCAATGTTTGACGACTTGTTGGAAGATAAGAAAATATCTCATTAATATCATCCAAAAATCCCATGTCAAGCATCTCATCAGCTTCATCGAGTACAACAACATCTGGTGCGAAGTTGTTCAGCATATTTCTTTTTAATAAGTCAAGCATTCTACCAGGTGTAGCAACGACAACACTAGCGCCACGTCCTATAAGATCAAGTTGACGTTTGTATGAACTACCACCATATACAGTAACTGTTTTAACACCTAAGTTTCTACCGTATTTAAAGATTTCATCACTTACTTGTGTTGCTAGTTCTCTTGTTGGTGTGATGACTAACATTTCTACGCTACCATCGAGTTTCATTTTTGAAAGTGTTGGTAATGAAAAAGCAGCAGTTTTACCTGTTCCTGTATGTGCTTGACCAACCATATCACGGCCTTCAAGTATTATAGGTATAGCTTGTGCTTGAATAGGTGATGGAATTGTAAAACCAGCAAATTTTATACTTTTAAGTATCTCAGGTTTTAAGTTTAACGAATCAAAAGTGATTGTAGGTTCTTCGGTTGTTGTTTGTTTTTCTTGTGCATTTTCTTGCATCTGTATCCTTTTGTTAAGGAGATGACGCAAGTTTTCTACACTCATAGGGCATCTTCCCCTTAAATATTTGTGGAATTATATCTAAATTTTCCTAAGTTTATATTAAACTTGCAAATGCTTTTGATTAGTTAAGTTTATAATGCTACAAAATGGATAATATAGTTTGACATAATGTCATATAATTTCGAACTGATAAGAATCATAGTATAATTAGAGAAATTAACAAAAGGCATAATCCCTTGGTAGAGACCCTCCTTAGAGTTTTACTAGAAAACCAATATCTCATTTTCTTTTTACTTTCTATGTTGGCTTTTTTATTTGTGCTATATTTATATATACAAGAAAAAAATAAAGCTAAAATCTTATCTACTGCGTTTAAGGAGTTAGATCAAAGATATGAAGAGTTAAAAGATGAGATGAGTGACTTAGAACTCAAACACGCAGTGCTGAATACTCGCTACGAAGATGAACTCATAGCTTCAAATGAAAAACTGAGTGTTTTGCAAAATGCTAAAAATGAACTCTCTATAGAATTTAAAAATTTAGCCAATAAGATATTTGAAGACAAATCTAAACAATTTAGTTCATCAAATAAAGAACAATTAGAATTACTACTGCAACCTTTTCGTGAACAAATCACTACTTTTTCAAAAGAAGCACGCGAACAGTTTGAGTTTGAACTCAAAGAGAGACATCTACTAAAAGACGAACTATCACATCTGAAAAAAATGAATGAAACCTTAGCACAAGAAGCACTAAACCTTACCAATGCACTTAAAAATGAAAACAAAACTCAGGGAAATTGGGGAGAGCTGATTCTTGCAAATATACTTGAACAATCAGGACTGCGTTTAGGTGTCGAGTACGAGTTACAAGCTTCACGACAATCAAATGAAGGTAAAACCTATAGACCTGATGTGATCATTCATATGCCACAACAAAGAGATATCATAGTTGATTCAAAAGTCTCTTTACGTGCATATGAAAAGTTTGTAAACGCAGTAGATGCAGAGGAAAAAAAGCAAGCACTTAAAGAGCATATAAGAAGTATTTCTACTCATGTTAAAGAGTTAAGTTCGAAAAAATATGAAAGACTCATAGGTGTGAACAGTTTAGATTTTGTTCTTCTTTTTATGCCTATAGAAGGCGCTTTTTTATTAGCACTTGAAGAAGATGGCGAATTTTTCAAGCGTGCATATGAAAGTAATATTTTAGTTGTTTCACCTTCAACACTACTTGTTACACTCAGAACTATTGAGCATATATGGAGAACGCAAAGACAAGAAGAACATGCAAAAAAAATAGCATTAGAAGCAGAAGCTATGTATGATAAATTAGTTTTGTTTGTGGATGAAATGAAAAATATCGGTAGTAGTTTAGCTAAGGCACAAGACTCATACGACACAGCTATGAATAGGTTAAGCTCAGGCAGAGGAAATGTAATTAAAAGAGCACAAAAGATGAAAGAGTTGGGCTTAAAGCCAAAAAAAGAACTTTCTTTGACTTCTAGCGATGATTAGTGTGTAGGGTGGAGAGAGTGAAGTTGTACATAACGTTTAGATAAGGCTTCCATTCTGCTTGAAACAAGAAAGGCTACTGGCAGCGTTGCAAGGAAGGCAAATACAACATTGATATTTGTAAGATAACAAAGAAGACTAAAGGCAATTATAGGAATAAAAACGAAAAACAAACCAATGATAAACTTGATTTTTAATTTAATGGCAGTTTCAAATTTTGAGTGTAAACCTATAACACAGCCAAGAGGATTTTCTTGAAAATTTTGTAGTTCTTTTTCTAGATTCACTTCTTGATGTTGGTTTTTATATTGTATTTGTGTTGTGTCAAAAACGTTTTTTATTCTGTCACACAAAAAATTGTCAGTCGTATCTAGGAACTGTTTTAAAATATTTTTCATTTTATTTCCTTATTTGAATGATAAAATTATAACATAATTCTTTTTTGGATATGATAACAGAGGTGTAACAAAGATATAATAAAAGGTAATGAATGAAGATACAAACACGATATAATTATGAAAAAACTTGGACGCTAACCACTGAGGATGAGTTGCATAAAATTATTGCACAAGAGGTTGGGGATGCGGATACAAAGGGAACACTGCTCTATATAAAAGAAGCCATTAAAAATGGTAAAGAGTTACGTGTCGGTTCGTGTAAATTTAGAATGAATAAATAAACTGCCATAAAGGAAATATATGTTTTTATACCCAGATATTGCTAAACTATTACTGCGTTTGACACTTGGAAGTTTGATACTTTTTCATGGAGTGCATAAATTGATCCATGGTATAAGTGGTGTTGAGAGCTTAACTATAGGCGTAGGCTTGCCCTCTTTTTTTGCGTATGGTGTTTATGTTGGAGAGTTGATTGCTCCTATCTTTGTTATCTTAGGTCTCTATGCTAGATTTGCTTCAGGGATCATTGCAATCAATATGCTAATGGCAATATATTTAGCGTATGGATTTTCTTTGACATTGTCAAAATATGGTGGATTAGCGTGGGAGACACCTTTAGTATTTTTAGTGATGAGTCTTTTAGTTGTACTTTTGGGGAGTGGTAGGTATGCTGTAAATCATAAATAAACAAGGTGTATGAAAACCTTGTCTTTAAAATTTATGGGTGTCTTACTTTAAGAGTAGAATTTAAACTCCATCCTATTGCAAGCATACAAACTATAACACCAAAAGCAGGCAGGATTTCATAAGCATTTAAAAGGTAAACAAGCCAAAGCAAAATAGCGCCAAGTGGTGTAGGAACTCCAGTAAAGTAGTTTTCAACTTCTCCAGCATCTGCGTGAAGATTAAAATGTATCAAACGACGAAGACCTGAAATGACATAATAGATAGATACAACTGCCGCTACAAAAAGAGTAAAGCCATGAAGCTCTGGTGCATAAGAAGCTTGAAATATTAAAAATACAGGCACAAGAACAAAGCTTAAAAAGTCCGCAAAACTGTCAAGTTGAATTCCAAACTCATTTGATAGTTTATATTTTCTAGCAATTTTTCCATCAAAAATATCAAAAGCACCACCAATCCATGCCAAAATTATTGCTAAAATAAAATTATTTTGTGTAATAAAGTAGGTAGCCATGAGTCCGGCAGTAATGTTCACAAATGTAAAAAGATTTGCGAGATTAAAGTGAGAAGAGGGTGTCCATAAAAATTTCATCAATATGACCTTATGGGCACCTCTAAAAACCCTAGCATATCTCAGATATACTAGGGTTTTTAGAGGTGCCCTTATGTAAAATATATAAAATTATAGCAAAATCAGATTAAATAAAATCAGCTTCTTATTAATATTCATTATTGATATTATTAAGGAGAGTATAAGTTGATATAGATTATCATTCACATAATTAATTTTAAAGAGAAGATAAGAATAAAAGTATGAAGTTCGTTCTTGTATTGCTACTGTTTTGTAGTTCTATTACTTATGCAGTTGATGAGAGCAATAGAGAACTAGAACACTCTGTGAGAGATAGTATTGGGAAGGTGACACAGCCAGAACAAAAAGATGTTTAAAAAAGGGAAAGTCACAGGTAATATAAGAGGTATATACTCAGTTTTTTCAAATGATGTACATTATTTAACAGGAGAGGGAGATAAGCATAATCCAGATCTTTCTAGCTCTCAAGGTGCTAATCATCAACTGAGTGAAGCTTATGTTAATTACAAAAATAAAGGATTAAACCTCCGCGTTGGTCGTCAAATAATTGATACTCCATTAGTTGATAGTGATGATATACGTATGACTCCTAATACCTTTGATGCCTATAGTGTAGTATATGAAAGGGATAAATTTTCATTTATAGCGGCACATGTAAATGCTTGGCAAGGCTATGATGCAGGTTTAGAAAATGGCTGGGTAAACACTGGTAAAGATGGTGTAAATTTTGGAGGTCTTAGTTATTCAAACGCAGCTGTAGATGTAAGTGCTTGGTATTATAATATTTCAAATGCTTCTGCTTCAGATATCATAAAAGGTGCAGATCAAAATGGAAATAATAGCTTTTATGCAGACATAAGTGGACATTTTGACGTATCAGATGAATTGTTTGTGCATGTTAACTTGCAGTATCTCAAGCAAAATGAGCTTGATGGTAGTAATGTAAAAGCAAATATTTATGGTAGTATGGCACAGGTTGTTTATGGTGATTTTAGTGTAGGCCTAGCTTATAACAAATCAATCAAGCAAAAAGGAAAACATAGTTTTAGTGGCTATGGTGGTGGTACCCTCTACACAAGTATGGATACCATGATACTAGATGAAATAACAGAAGATAGAGATGCTCAAGCTATAGTAATTAGTTTAAGATACACTTTATACGATGTGAATTTTCTTTATGCTTATGGGAATTTTGATGGGAAAGCAAATAGCTTAAAAGTAAAAGAACACATTGTAGCTCAAAATATTGGTCTAGAATATACTACTCAAAATGAATTAACATTGGCTGTAGTGTATGTAATTCATGATAATAAAGAAGATTCAAAAAGTACATTTTATAATGACAATAACTTTAGAATCTTAGCTTCATACAATTTTTAAAATAAAGAGTAAAAAATGAAAAAATTATTAGATTGTAACAAAGGTGAAGAAGTCAAGGTTGTAAAACTTAATGCAGAGTATGATTTAAAACAACGCTTTATATCATTTGGCATTATGAAAAATGCAAAAATAAAAGTTTTAGAACAGGCACCTAGAAAAAAAACCATTGAGATTAAAGTAGGAAAGATGCGTATTGCTCTACGAGCAGAAGAGGCACAAATGATTGAGGTTGAAGAAGTATGATAACAGAAAAAAAAGTTTGTCCAATTACAGAAAATCATATCAAAGTTGCTTTAGTGGGGCAACCCAATGTTGGAAAAAGTATGCTGATAAATTCAGTTTCAAATGCACACTTGCATGTTGGAAATTTTTCTGGTGTTACGGTTGATAAAACAGAAGTTTTGTTTGACTATAAAGATTACCATTTTACGGTTGTCGATTTACCTGGAACGTATGCTTTTACTGAGTATACTATAGAAGAGAGGGTAACACATAACTATCTTTGTGCTGAAGATTATGACATTATTATTAATGTCGTAGACTCTACAAACTTAGAGAAAAATCTGCAACTGACAGCTGAACTTTTAACAATGAGTAAAAAAATTGTTATTGCTTTAAATATGAGTGATGAAGCACAAAAAGAGGGAATAGAACTAGATGCAGAGTATATTTCTGAGCTTTTAAATGTTCCTTGTGTGAAAGTTTCTGCAGCTGAAAAAACGGGAATAGAAGAGTTGATAGATACTGTACTTGAAGTATACGAAAGACCTAAAAGAGATCCTAAACTTGTTTTTAGTGAAGCGGTTGAGGAAGAGATAACAAATATTGTTTCTTATCTTGAAAAACACAAATATAAAGCAGTTAATAGTTATAGAAACATAGCGATTAATCTACTCAAAGAAAATAAAAAAACATATGCAAAACTCCATGATGATCCAATATGGATAGAGTTACAGCCAATTTTAATAGAAGCCTCCAAACATATTGAAATTCATCATGATACGGATGATATCAAAGAAGCATTTGCAGAAGAGTATGCTTCTTTTAATAGAGGTATAGTAACAGAAGTTGTGAAGAAAAAAACAGAGCTAAAAGAGATTAAAACGATGACTGAAAAGATAGATAATATCTTAATTCATCCCATTTTTGGTATTCCTATTTTCTTGTTTTTAATGTGGGGATTATTTCAGCTTACTTTTGTTCTTGGTGCCGTTCCTATGGACTGGATCGATGCATTTTTTGGATGGATGGGTGATGCTGTTGGTGCCACTATAACTAATGATGAAGTCCGTTCCTTAGTTGTAGATGGACTTATCTCTGGGGTTGGTGCTGTTATCCTTTTTGTTCCAAATATCATTATCCTTTTTATAGGGATTGCACTTTTAGAGAGTACTGGTTATATGTCACGAGTTGCTTTTTTACTTGATGGATTTTTTCATAAATTTGGCTTGCATGGACAGAGCTTTATCCCCCTTGTAACTGGTTTTGGATGTTCTATTCCTGCGTATATGAGTGCGAGAATATTAAAAAATGACAGAGATAGACTTTTAACTCTCTTTATTATCAGTTTTATGTCTTGTGGGGCAAGACTTCCAGTCTATGTTTTGTTTGCAGGCGCATTTTTTAGTGAGTCAATCGCTGGAAATGTACTTTTTATTATCTATATCTCAGGCGCAGTTTTGGGACTAATTGCAGCAAAAATTTTGAAGATGACTGCGTTTAAAGGGGCGGATGAACCTTTTGTTATGGAGATGCCGAAGTATCGTCTTCCTTCTGTGAAGCTTGTATGGCATACGGTACTTTCTAAAACATTAATGTATTTGAAAAAAGCGGGTACATTTATCGCTGGAGCAACGATTCTTATCTGGTTTTTAAGTAATTATCCTCACAACGTAGAGCTTGAAAAAGAGTATGCACAAAAGATAGAAAAAGCACAAACAGATAAGGAAAAAATTGTTTTACAAAATAAACTTGCAGGGATGAATCTTGAAGATAGTTACTTAGGGAGAATTGGACAATTTTCAGAACCTGTATTTGAGCCGCTTGGGCTTGATTGGAAAATGGCAGTGGCACTTGAAGCAGGTATTGCAGCTAAAGAGGTCATAGTTTCTACTTTAGGTGTACTCTATTCACTAGGGGAAAGTGTAGATGAATCAAATACTTCACTCAGAGATGCCATAAGTAAAAATATCTCTTTTGCTTCAGCAGTTGCATTTATTATTATCATTATTGTCTATTTACCTTGTTTTGCTGCCTCTATAGTTTTTACACGTGAAGCAGGAGGAATAAAATATTTCTTTTATCTTTTAGCTTTTACATCACTAGCTGCATATGGTTTGGCATTTTTGGGCTATCATCTTGCATTAGCCTTTAGTTATTAACTCATTATTAGGTTCTCTTTGTTAAAATAAATTATGCAAAAAATATTAATGATTGAAGATGACTTGGAATTAGCAGAGATACTCACTGAGTATCTCCAACAGTTTGAGTTTGAGGTTATCACAGAAGATGACCCTTTTAAAGCAGTAAGTATATTGAAATTAGAGCCATTTGATCTGGTGATTTTAGATTTGACACTTCCGGGTATGGATGGTCTTGAGGTGTGCGAAGCCATACGTGAACGCCAGGATATTCCTATTATTATCTCAAGTGCGAGAAGTGATGTTACAGATAAGATAAAAGCCCTTGAACTTGGTGCAGATGATTATCTTCCTAAGCCTTACGATCCACGTGAACTTGAGGCACGTATTCACTCCGTTTTACGTCGTTATGAGGCTAAAAGTGAAGAAAAAGCTGAAAATAAAAGTGATTTTAGGTGCGATAAAGAGACGATGGTTATCAGCTATAAGGGACGCAATATTGATCTTACAAACGCAGAGTTTGGAATACTTTCTTATATGATAAGTAAACAAGGACTTGTTGTGTCACGTGAAGATTTGATACATAATGTAAATGCGATCAATGAAGACTCTTCTAACAAAAGTATTGATGTAATGGTAGGACGTATTAGAAATAAACTTGGTGATAAGTCCCTTATTGAGTCAGTACGTGGTGTAGGATATAAACTTTTAAAATAATGAAAAAACATGCTGTTTTAATTACAATTCTCTTTGCGCTTACGGTTTCACTTGTGAGTGTAAGTGTGATTTTTTGGGAGTTTTATAAGCTCAATAAGCAGCAGTATATTAACCATATTTTTACAAAATACTCCGTTATTACACAAATTTATAGAGAACATCAACAGCGTATGAGTTCAAAAATTATGCTGGAAGCCAATCTGGCGGTCTATAATCTTGAAGTTTTAAATAATGATGAAAACAGCTCCAAAGAAATTCTCCATTTAGGAAAAATATTAAAACGAGAAGGTTTTAAAAGTTTTAATACAGCCCTGATGATTAATAATAAAGGGATGTATACGAAAAATATTATTAGTAATCTTCGTGCAACAATGCTTGAGTATAAAGAAGGTATTTATTTTGAGATTGAAACACCAAGTGGTAACATTCTGATTCATGATAATGAATTAAAACCCTACAGTTATCTTAGTATTTTGTATGCTTATGCAACAACTTTTGCCATAATCTGCTTCTCCTTTATATTAGTTTTACGTAAACTTAGTCCTCTTATTCGCTTACGTAAAAAGATAGCCTTATATAGTCAAGGAAATATGGATATATCTTTTAAAACAAACAGTGAAGATGAAATTGCTGCTGTTTCAAATGAGATGGAGAGAGCAAGACAGAGAATAAATACTGTCCTAGAGTCAAGAACCCTCTTTTTAAGAAATCTTATGCACGAACTGAAAACTCCAATTGCTAAGGGTACTATTGCGACACAGATGCTTGATTCTCCAAAACAGTGTAAGCGATTTAGTTCTATTTTTCATAGACTGGAATCTTTAGTGACTGAATTTGCAATGATTGAAGAGGTGACAAGTCTGGATGATAAGCGAGATTTTAGTGATTATAGACTTGTAGATATTATTGATGGGGCTATTGATATGGCGATGGTTGAGAGAGAACAGGTGAGCGTAGAACTTAGTGGTGAGCAAAAGTTACATGTGAACTATCGTCTTTATACAACAGCGATAAAAAATATGATAGATAACGCTATGAAGTACTCTCCAGATAAGTTTATTCGAATATTTGTCAATGATAGAGGAGAATTGTGTTTTGAGAATAAAGGTGAAAAACTTGCGCACCCCTTACATTACTACATAGAACCATTTACTAAAGACAATCCTTCTAAAAATAGTTTTGGATTAGGGCTGTATCTTGTAGACTCTATTTTAAAAGCACACGGGCAAGTCCTTGCTTATGAATATGAAGATGGAGTCAATCGCTTTATATTTGCATAAGTTTAAGTCTGTACACTTTTGTGATGAATAAAACTCTTTATCTTTTACTGATAGCAGGATTAGCTTTTGCTTCTTTTACTATAGGCTGGATAAGCCGTACAGTTTCCATACCCGAGCCAGCACTTCCTCCTCTTACCCCCACAAAAAAGATTTCTGCATTTGAACAGATAATGAAAGAAAAGCAGTTAAAAGTGGTTTTTTTGAATGCTCCTTCTACTTATATGATAGGAGTTGATGGACCTCAAGGATTTGAGTATGACTTGTTAAAATCTTATGCAAAGTATTTAGACGTTAGGCTCAATGTTATTACAGCGCACACTGTAGCAGAAGCTTTAGAGTTGAGTAAACGCAGTGATATTCATATAACTTCAGCATCTTTGACTAAAACGCCACAAAGAGAAAAAAAATACAATTTTGGACCATCATATTTTGAAGTGCAAGAACAAGTTATTTGTAGCAGGGACATGCTCTTATCATCTAAGTTTCCAAGAGATGTTGAAGCTTTAAGCGGGTTAAATATAGTTGTTGGAGCAGATACGAGTTATATTGAGACTCTTCACGCTTTACAAAAAGATGGATACGACATAAATGTAACAACAAGTAAAGAATATTCGACCGAAGACTTGCTAGAGCAGGTCGCAGCACATGATATTGACTGTACTGTTGCAGACTCAAACATATACTCTCTCAATCTAAGGTACATACCAGATATAGCCATGGCGTTTTCTATTAGTAAGCGTGAACAGTTGGCATGGATACTACCAAAAAATGCCAGTAAGCTTGAGTCTGATATGTATAAATGGCTTAATGATTACAATCAAAAAGGCTTGATGACACAACTTAAAGATCATTATTATAGTTATATACTTTTTTCTGATTATTACAATACAAGAATGTTTTATAAACGTATTAAAAGCAGGTTGCATAAATATCAAAAGTATTTTGAGCAAGCTGCACAAAAATATGAAATTCCTTGGACACTCTTAGCAGCCTTATCATACCAAGAATCACACTGGAATCCACGAGCTAAAAGTTTTACCGGAGTACGTGGTTTAATGATGCTTACAAAAAAAACAGCAAAGATGCTTGGAGTGAAAAATCGTTTAAATCCAAAAGAGAGTATAAAAGGGGGAACAAGACATCTCAAGCAAATGCTAAAAATTGTACCCCCAGAGATTAAAGGTGAGAATAGACTTAAATTTGCTCTTGCTGCTTACAACATAGGTTTTGGTCATATTAAAGATGCACGGAAGTTAGCTAAGAAGCTGGGGTTAAATGAAAATGTATGGAGTGATTTAAAGATTGTTCTACCATTACTTTCTCAAAAAAAGTATTATAGAAACTTAAAATATGGCTATGCAAGGGGTGCAGAGCCTGTTAAATATGTGGAGTATATTTATAACTATAAAGATATCTTGGAAAATAAAAGCGAAGAGTTAGTGACTCCCTAATTCGCTTAAAAAAGTTTCCATATCATACTTTGTTCGGTATTCAGGTGTCATAATGTGGATGAGTATATCGCCTAAATCCACTACAACCCAGTCTCCACTTTCATCTACATTATTAAAATGTTCATCAGGTTTTAACTCATTTTTTAAGTGGTCAAGTAAGGCAGTTGTATGCTTTTGCCCAAGTGAAGAAGCAATAATGGCATAATCTACGATGTAGTTTTTTCCATTTAAGTCAAAAACTTCAATAGCCTCAGCTTTATTTTTATCTAGTGTGTCCGTTATTCTTTGTATTCTGTTGTTCATTATGTTCCTTGTAATAATTTGCTATTTGAGAAGCAACTTTTTTTGGTAGTTTTGTTCTGTCAACTTTTTGTCTTAAACCTGATGAAGAGATATCTACGCAAATATTTAGCGTAAGATACTCTTTTGGCACTTTTATATCATCTCTTGTTGCAATGATAAAGGTCACTTCCTTTTGTAAGGCATCAAATCTATACCACTGATGTAGTGATGCTAGGTTGTCAGCACCTATAACAAGATAGATTTTGTCATACTCTTTTTTCAATGCGCTAACCGTATCGATAGTAGGAATTTTATCCTTTTGGTCTACTTCAAAAGAGCTTACTTCAACTTTGTCATCATCTGCAAAAATTTCTTTTAGCCATTTCAAACGCAGTGCAGCAGGTGCGACAAAATTTGTCTTAAAAGGATTTAAAAATGTTGGCATAACAATGACTTTATCAATAAAAGGCAAAGTTTTTAAAGCTTTTACAATCTCTATATGACCGCGATGAGGAGGGTCAAAAGAACCTCCATAAAGTGCTACTCTTCTCATTTAATACGAATTATAACTAATTTTGGGTAAAATAACCGAATTAAATTTTATATAGGATATATAATGGCACTTAAAATAGCAATTAATGGTTTTGGTAGAATTGGTCGTTGTGTAGCTCGCATTGCTGCTCTAAGAGATGATGTTGAACTTGTTGCAATAAATGACACTGCAAGTATGGATATGATGATGTATCTCTTAAAAAATGATTCTGTACATGGAACATTTAAGAGTGAAATAGTGCAAGTTGATGAAAACAACATTGCTATTGATGGACAAAAAATCAAAGTTTTTTCGGATAGAGATCCTAAAAATCTAAAATTTGCTGATTGTGGTGCAGATATGGTTCTTGAATGTACAGGTGTCTTTTTAACACAAGAGTCTGCTCAAGTTCATATTGATAATGGTGTAGAAAAAGTTTTATTTTCAGCTCCAGCAAAAGATAAAGCTACACCAACATTTGTAATGGGTGTAAATGAAGAAAAATATGATGGGCAAAAAATTGTATCTAATGCTTCATGTACTACAAACTGTTTAGGTCCTGTCGCACGTGTTTTAGATGATGCATTTGGCATAGAAAAAGGTCTTATGACTACTATCCATTCATACACAAATGATCAAAATATCTTAGATGTTAAACATAATAAAGATAAACGTCGTGCTCGTGCAGGTGCTATCAACATGATCCCTACAACAACTGGAGCAGCAAAAGCAATCAGTCTTGTAATGCCTCAACTTGAAGGTAAACTTCATGGTCAGTCAGTACGTGTACCAACTCCTGATGTTTCTATGGTTGATTTAAATGTTGTTGTTTCTAAAAATACGACAAAAGAAGAAGTGACTGCGGTTTTTAATGAAGTTGCTAACAATAGACTAAAAGGCTTACTCCTTATGGATAAAGAGATGAGAGTTTCTCAAGACTTTGTAGGATGTGAATATAGTTCAATTGTTGCTGAAGATTTAACGCAGGTTATAGGTGGTAATATGATTAAAGTTATGGCTTGGTATGACAATGAGTGGGGTTACTCTTCAAGACTTATTGATATGGCAATACACATTAGTAAATAGTTAAGTAAACGAAAATAAAAAAGCATAAGGATATTGATGGAATTATTAAGTATTAAAAAGTTAGATTTAGCGGGTCAAAAAGTTTTTATTAGATGTGATTTTAATGTACCGATGGATGAATTTGGAAATATTTCTGATGACCGTCGTATCCGCTCTGCAGTGGCGACTATTAACTATTGTTTGGATGCGGATTGTGCTGTTATATTAGCTTCACATTTAGGTCGTCCTAAAGGGGAAGTTTTACAAAAGTATTCCCTTGCTCCAGTAGCACGTCGCTTGCAACAACTTCTTAAGCGTGATGTTATACTTGCTAATGATGTAGTGGGTGAAGATGCGATGCAAAAATCTAATAATTTAGAGAAGCATCAAGTTCTTTTACTTGAAAATCTTCGTTTTGAAAAAGGTGAAACAGCAAATGATCCTGAGCTTGCAAAAAAACTTGCATCAATGGCTGATTTTTATATAAATGATGCTTTTGGAGTAAGTCATCGAGCGCATTCTTCAGTCGAAGGTATCACACACTATTTTGACAATGAACACAAAGCAGCTGGATTTTTGCTTGAGAGAGAGATAAACTTTTTTGGTAAACTTATTAATAATCCTGTACGTCCTTTTGCTGCAATTGTTGGTGGAAGTAAAGTCTCCGGTAAACTTGAAGCTTTAGTGAACTTGCTTCCAAAAGTGGATAAAGTTTTTATTGGTGGTGGAATGGCGTTTACTTTCTTAAAACAAATGGGCTACAACATTGGAGCATCTTTGGTTGAAGATGATTTACTTGATGAAGCACAAAGTATTATGGATGAAGCAAAAAAACTGGGAGTAAAGTTTTATCTTCCTGTAGATGTAGTTGCTGCTGAAAAGTTTTCTGAAGATGCAGTAAGTAAAATCGTTACAGCGCAAGAGATCCCTGATAGTTGGATGGGACTAGACATTGGGCCAGCAACTGTTAGACTCTATCGTGAGGGCTTAAATGATGTTCAAACTGTTCTATGGAATGGACCGATGGGTGTTTATGAGATGGAAAAATTTGCACGAGGGAGTTCAAAAATAGCACACTTTGTAGCAGACAGTTATGCAACAACTGTTGTTGGTGGTGGTGATACAGCAGATTTGGTGCAAAGAATTGGTGTTGATGATGAGATGAGTTTTATCTCAACTGGTGGTGGTGCCTCTCTTGAACTTTTAGAAGGTAAAGTGCTTCCTGGTGTGAGACCTTTAATGATTGAAAAAGTAAAAGAAGAGAACTAAAGATGATTATTGCAGCTAATTTAAAAACTAATATGACAAGAAGCAAGACTATTATATATATAAAAGAAGTAGATAGTTTTGCACAAACAACTTCTCAGGATGTTTTCGTTTTTCCTGCAATGAGTTCACTTGATGATTTTCACACTACAAAAACTGTAGTCGGGGCACAAAATGCCTATCCGACTGTAAATGGTGCTTTCACAGGTGAAATAGGATTAGAGCATTTAGAAGAATTTAATCTCAAGACAATTTTAATAGGTCATAGTGAACGTCGTCATATTTTAGGTGAAACACAAGAGTTTATAGTAGATAAGTTTAATTTCTTTAAAGAGAAAGGATTTAAAATTATTTATTGTATTGGCGAGCCACTTGAGATAAGAGAAGCAGGCAATGAGACAATGATGCAGTATATCTCTGCACAGTATGAAGGGATAGATACAAAGTATGAAAACCTTATAATTGCTTATGAACCTGTATGGGCTATAGGTACGGGACGTATGCCTACATTAGAAGATATTCAAAATATTCATACACAACTGAAGAAAAAATCTCCTGCTCCTTTACTTTATGGTGGAAGCGTAAAAGTCAACAATACAAAAGATATCCTAAATATTGAAAATGTTGATGGTATTTTAGTAGGGAGTGCTGCACTCAATGCAGATGATTTTTCGACTATGATACAAATAGCACAAGAGATAGAAAATAAGAAATAAAACTCATTTGAGATACTATTGATTCGCTATTTGGAGTAATTAAGTGAATATTTACAATAATTATGTTAAAAAAAGTTTTATAATTTGTTTCATAATAGAATTATAGTTGATAAATATATGAATTATTTAGATTTAAGTGATTGTTAAGATTACCTTGTGTTATACTATAGGCGAAATTTGAAACAAACTAAGGAGAATATATGAAATTAACAAAAATGAGTTTAGTGGCAGCATTACTAATAGGTTCAAGCGCTTTTGCACTTGATAATGTAAAAATGAGTGGTGATGCTAATTTAGTTTATGAAACAATGGATGGTGCGTCGGGATATGATGCTATCGCGGGTAAAGACGGTGAACTTTTTTCAAAAGATTCAAGTGCTGCTGATATTGCTGTAAACTTAAATGTTACAGCAGATGTACTAAAAAATGATTTAGTATCTATCAGTGTTGGTGCTGGCTATACAGTGCTTACTACTTTAGGTTTAGAAAATAACTTTGTAAGTAATGTATGGGGTGGTGCGCATACTGCTACTACACCTACTGGTGGACAATATGGTTCTGCTTTAGGTGGAGCACAAGTAAATACTGCATCATGGTTCAATGAAGCGTGGGTAGCTGCAACTTCAGGAAAAACAACTGCAAAACTTGGTCGTATGGTTCTTGATACTCCTCTTGCATTTACTGAGACATGGACAATCGAGCAAAATACTTTTGATGCGGCAGT
>Ga0256840_1000172_pt1 | contig 61196 bp, 75 predicted proteins | sample 355202metaG_FD_185969 | JGI IMG/M metagenome (GOLD analysis project Ga0256840, IMG submission 185969) | Hydrothermal vent microbial communities from Mid Atlantic Ridge, Atlantic Ocean - 355-202 | ecosystem: Environmental > Aquatic > Marine > Hydrothermal vents | place: Atlantic Ocean: Mid...
CAATCTCTTCGTCTCTACCGCCACCTCCATACTATATCACCTCCTCAAGAGTGTACTAACTTCTTCACATCTCCAACACATCTACCCACCAACTCACAGAGTTTCAAAAAATTCTCATATCTGAGGTTTGGTGGTTCAGTACTAACAGTTGGTTCAGACCATGACCCTAATGAAGCGGAATATGAAGTGAAAACTTGTATCTTTACTTCCTGACTATCACTAATGGAGTACTTTCTGGTCAGACGTAAGCTTTTTAGTTTTCCGTTGTCGTCATACCACCTTTCTACACTCTCCCACACTAACCTCATAATGAACCACCTCCTTACCATAGAGTAGTTTGATTACTGTCCAATCTGAGAGGAATACCTAAATAGTTGAAAATTTTCTTGACTCTATCTTCAATGGAGAATTTAATCATTCTTCTCCAATCTACTACAAGTAGATCTGCATATTTGTCGAATTTTTCTGGATCAGAGAAAGAAACTACATTTGTGTATGGCTTACCCTTAACATCTTTGACGTAGATGTAGTACACTTTCATACCGGGTGTAATGTTTTCACCAAAGAATGTATTGGAGTAGATTGCTCCCCTTACGTGGTGTGGAAGTTTGTTGTAAGCCTCAAATGAGGGTTTGTCAATACCTTTGGGAATAGCTATCTCGCTGAGCGGTACTTTCTTGAATTCCCTCACTTTCTTGGGTATCAGTTTCTCCAGTTCCTTAAACTTCTTTCTGAGAACTAGTTCCAAAACTTCTCGCATTAGCTGTTTAGTGAACTTACTGTAGTCACTCCTAACAACTTCAAATCCCTTGAATCCAATGTAGTCACACTCTTTTCCTTCCCAGATACATCTGTAGGCATACTTCTTTTTGGCATCAGTAAAGAAGACCGTAGCGAAGTATTTCTCGTACTTGAGCTTGACGTCAGTCCTTACACCATACTTTTCGTAGAAATAGTTGTTTACAAATTCCGTTAGCTCCTTTGCTAGTTGTGGAGCTTCATCCTTTGAGCACTGGACCATTACGCTGTCTGTATCGCCGTAGATAAAGACATATCCAATCTCTCTGACTCTTCTCATGATCGCTTGTATTCCTTCTCGAGCCAATGCCGTAACGGATGAAGCTAACTCTATTGCAAACAACCTAAATCCATCGTGACCCATCACTCCATAAATAGCATTTATTAGTGCCTTAACTCCCAATTTAAGATCTTGTAGTCTTTCGTATTCAGGAGTACCTGGTTGAGCCTTCTCAATCTCCGAATCTATTTGGTCTCTGAGTTTGAGGAACTTCTTAACAACATCAAGTGTGAGAGTTTTACCACCGTTTTTAACCCACTCCTCTGCAAACTTTAAGTATGTTGGAAGGTGGAACTCCTTATGATGTTTGTAGTACGCATACAAAATTACGGGATCAAGTTTGAACGAGAGAATAATTGACGGATAGTACCTTGAGAAGTCAAAAACTGCCACACCCTCGTATAAACCTGGTTGTGGTTGGTGGACATAAGCTCCCTCAAACTTTGAGGTTTTTGGTGGAGCGTAAGTGGGTAAAATAATTCCTTTCATTTTCGCTTCTCTGAGATGAGCTACATCAATTGCAGGTTTCTGGTCATATACCATCTCAAATGAAGCCAAACCAGCTAAAACTTTACGAGCTTCATACCTTTCAAACAACCTGTATTTGTTGTTTATCTCCAACATTATGTAGACATCTCGTCTGTTGTAGTGAATTAGTCTGTGTAAATCGTTGTACCACCAGTCGTAGTTGAAATCTTCTTTCTCTTCTTGTGATATAATACCTTCATCAATACCAGCCTCTTTCAGACTAATATATTCATCTCGTTGCTTTACTTGCATATATCCAATCATTGCGTCGAAACACTCAAAACCCTCATAGTCAAAGTGAACTCCTAACTTCTTGTATCTACTTATGAGGTAGGGAAGATCAAATCTTGCATTCCAGACTACGAACACATCTGGTTCAATTATCTTGAAAAGTTTGAGAAGAGAGATTAGTAAGTCTCTCTCATCATTGTGGTAGAGAATGAACCAATTGTCTTCCCTCTTTTCAAACTTACTCTCCAAGTCTTCTCTATATACACCAGTGAACCACTTTCCGTTGTAGTACATAGTATAACAGATAACAGGGTGTGGTGCATTTTGGATGTACTCTTCTGTAATTCTTTCTCCTGGATTACCAACTTCTATGTCAAAAAATACTACGTGTAATGGTACACTAACATTACAAGGTCTTACTTGCTTCCAGCTAACTATACCATCGTGAGGTACTTCCACACCGTCATAAATATCAGTATCGATGAGAAATCTCTGAACGTATGGTATGTTAGCTTCGTAGTGTTTTTCAAATCGCTCTCTAACTTTCTCTACTTGTTTAGGATGCTCACATTCAATCCTTTTCAGCCTCTCACCATCTATACCAACATAGTATCCATCTGAATCGGGAACATAGAAATATGGACGAAAGTCTGTAATAGTTACTTTGACTTTTTTGTCATCTTCAGTTCTAATCCACATGTCAATGATTGGCGTGCCATATCTGTATTTGATACTTACAAGTCTACCACGTATCATGAACCAACACCTCCTACTCCAACCAGAAGTAATGCCAACCACACTTCTTACATTTCACAAATTTTCTGAGAGTTTTACAAGATGGTGGTAAGAGATCTCTCTCATAGATGTCGTGTATTTGTTCTAGAGTAACTCTTGGATCAAAATCTTCCCACTTAAACTGCTTGCATATCTCAAAAACTTGTTGTGGAGTATATCCCAGATGTTTGAGCTCCGCTACGAAGTCTAATCTAACGTAGTGAGGTGGTTCTGGATTTGATGTAATCTCTTCAAACACACATGGTCTAACTAAATCTTTCAGAAGGTGAAGCGGTGGAATTTTTGGTGGAGCGTATTCGAAGTTTTGAGTCGGTTTCAATTCTTTTGGTACTTCATTCATTGTTATCTCTGCCAAATCTGTTATGAGCGGATACTTCTGACCGTTAAATTTGTAGGTTTGGTACTGAGGGGTCTTCGAATACTCTAACAATTCTTTGATTGACCACTCCACAAAATGTAAAGGTAAGTAGCAACACCACAACTTTCTTTTCATGTTCAGTGTATTTGGTACTCTAATCATGGCATTAACCACACCAAATTTTTGTTTATCCACAAATTTGTAGTCTTCAGCAAATTCTTCTTGGACAGTTTTGAGGAGAAATCTTGCAATACTCTCTTCAACTTCAATCGGCTGAAGGAGAACATAAATATGAAAACCGCGATTACCACTAAAAACAGGAATGAAAACAAACTTCCTCGAAATTAACTCACCAACAAAAATCTTAACTTCTTCAAAAACATCTTTCAATCGTTCACCTTTCTTACCACCGTCAAAATCAAAAACAATTTTATCAATGAGCGGACGAGAACTACAGTTGTAAACTCCAACGTGACATCCCGTTATTGTACCATTGTGTTTTAGGATGTATTGCTCAAACTGATGCACATTACGGACTATGTAGCTCGGTATTCCTACTCTACGAGGATAGAATGGAAAGAGTGTAAGTGTAGTGATATCGATAACCATAATGAACACCTCCGAAAAATAAGAAAGTTATGTAGTCTTAAGTCTCTTTTGTTGAATGGCAGGCCACAGTCCCACATCGGTAATATCGAATGTGGTTCCTACTGGAACTAACTTGTCATCTTTACTTCCAAGAATAGTTGCGTAGTATCTCCTACCAGTACTGTCTTTCTCCACTCTAACCACGTAGTCTGTTTCGTATTTGATTGCTTCAACCCACTTTGGAACTTCCTTTCTCCTAACAGGTCTTCCATCCTCAATGAGGACATCATCAACTCTGATGTAAGTAGTGTAGATTACTCCCTTCTTGGCAACGTCGTAACACTTAAGGAACAACTCTCTAACGTAGTAATTTCTTTCATCCCATAGTTTCCACTCTGCACCAGCGAATGGTGGTAACTTCCAGTTATACCTCGCCGTGAACTCACATATTCTCATGAAGACTTCCGTGTTGTCAATTACAATCCAGTCGGGGTCTTTAACTAGTATCTCTTGACCATTGAGTGTAATTGTAATTCCTGACTTGAGTGCATCAAGAAGAGACATAAGATACTTGTATGTGATTGCTGCAGCCTTTGTAATCTCATCTCTATCTTTGTACCTAAAGTATCTCAAACCACTGAAAACAACAATTCTTGGATCTCCATTGTATGCATTCCACCAGACTCTACTTGATTTAGTATCGAAAGCTATGCAGACTATCAGTTTGGTTCCTGGTCTGTGAATGAAGGAGAATGCAGCATGTGTCTTACCGTCATCTTTTTCTCCAGCTATTAACCACACCTCTTTAGGTTCTGGTGCTTCTGGCTCAAATGAAAATTCTCCTTCAGTCAAATCTATTGACTCCCCCTCAGTACCACCGAATATTGAAGCTAAAGCATCGCCAGGCTTACTTTCCGACTTTTGTGGTGACATTGTTGGTGCCGTTTGTGTTTGTGGTGCTGATTTTGGAGATTCAATTCTTGTAGTACTTACTTGTTGAGTTTGTGTTACAACTGTCTGTTGCACTTGCTGTTGTGGTTGTTGTAGTTGCTCAACACGAACCTCCTTCTGTATAGATTCCTCTACTCTGGGTGTTTCAACTTCAGACTTTGGTGTTTCTACTTCAGTTTCTGGTTGTGGTTCCTTCGTAACTGGAAGTTGTGTTTGTGTTGATGTAGTAGGTTGTTCTTTCTTCTTCTTAAATTCCATCTCCAATTCACTAAACAACTCATCCAGACCTGGCATATGAACCACCTCCAGAAATTAAAACTACTCTACAATTCCGGTAACAATTATGGGATGGATGTAGATTGCACTTACAAATACAGTGTTGTCTCTTCTACTCGTTTGAATTGTACCCAAAATACCAATCTTACTTTCAACGTCATACACACAAAATCTTGGTGCACACCATACTGTAACTGTTACCGGAACAATGATACTTCCATCCTCCGAAACAAAGTCTTCCTCAAGAGTACCATCTGAAACTTCGTAGACACCATATTGAGATCCGTCTTGCCTCTCTCCCCTTCTTGGTGGACTAACTACATATGCCTCAAAGTATCTAAGATCAAAACTATCTACGTATCCTTGTTCATCTGTTCTACTGAGATTTGTTGCGAACTCACTCATCTTTACTTTCTTAACTCCAATTCTACTGACTAACTCAAGTGGATCAACGTGCATTCCGGGATTATCTTCCTGCGGGAAGTTTGTTTGTGTGGTCACTTCGTAAAAATAACCTCTGTTAGTTAGTACAATGTCGTTGTAAACTTTGAATAACTCTATTTTCTCTACTATACCAGCGAATGAACCACGACATACTACCTCAACCAACTCGGGTTTGTTACTACCCTCGAATTTAGCCAGTGCGTAAATACTGGATCTCTTGACACCACTTGAAGTCACTCTAATTGGTGTAATTCCAAAAGGAACTAAGCTCTTCGCAACTACTAAGTTTTCTTTCTTAGCTGAGTAGCGGATGTAAACTCTCTCTGCAGCATACACCCAGGCTGCAGTTGGGTCACCCTGAAAGTCTGAAAGTATGTTTGGATCCGTGGCGATTTTGTAGATATCTTGAAGAATACTATTTCTGTCTAAGCCTTTCTTCACTAATCTGTCCACAAAAGTTAGTACTTGTTTCTTTACAGATTCAGGTATCTGTCTTTCCAAATCCTCCATACTACACCACACCTCCTCAAAATACCTCTACTATAATAAATCAATTCCTACCAGATAATTTCCAACTGATCCACAGAGATAAATTGACCACCACTAATTGCAAGCTTTTTCTCATACTTCTTGGAGAAAAATTTAATCAAAGAACGACCACCAGTTGGTGGTGAAAATTTGTAAGCAACTATACGCTCTTGTTCCATGAGTGTGATAATTAGTCTTTTCAGTTCGTCTTTTAGTAGTCCGGTTTTAACTAGTAACTCTGATCTGGATATACCTTCTTCACCACTACTTTCTATGATGTTGAAGACAAAATTGAGTTTACCAGAAGCTACTGGCAAGAATTGATCAACCGGACTTGCTTCAATTGAAGAGATCTCAATCTGTGATTTGTAGTGAGCTTGAGTAAGAAAGTTGAGTGCTCTTTCAAAATCTTGTATTTCTACTTTCAACTCTAAGTCTCCAAATCTGTACTCTGGATCTTGTACTCTAGATATAGCTTCAAGAATGGTTAGTTTGAGTAAGTGTTCCCATGATGATTGTTTGTAGAGTAACCATAAATTCTCTTGATTATTGAGATATTCTCTCTCACATTGATCCCAATACTCGTTAATCTTGTCCATTACTGACTTATTCATACGAACAAAAACCTGAACTGGACCCTGACGTTGTGGATCAAATTGATTATAATTCTCCATCATATCTAAGTATCTCTCCACTAAATCCTCAAATTCAGTGTAGACAATCTTTCTTGTTGGATCTAGTGGTGGTTTCCTTACAGGTTTATCAGTACCATCTTGATGAATAACAATGAACCTCCTCAATAAACCCTGCTTCACTAATTCTGGTTTAATGTAGAGATTGAGTTTCTGTATACCAACGAGAGCGCAAACGTATAAACCCTCTGGAATAACTCTCATACGGTCATCTTTCTTACCTTTTCTTGAGGAAAGATAAGTGACATCACCTTCACCATAGTAGAGTTTGGAAAGTAATTGAGCAAAACCAGTCATGTAGTCTCTCTCACATGCTGCAACTATACCTCCAAATTCTGTTGTAATCAAACTATATCTGTCTAGTGATATTCCGAGAGTTTCGTTACCCTCTCCACTAGTGATCTGTATGTGGTCTGCCAAACCCTCTGGAGTTGCTTTCTCAATAAATACCAACTTAGAGATTTTCCACGCTTCGTGTTCTGTAATCTGAAGTTTGTTCATGAGATATTTGGTAAACAGTCTCTCAAAGAACCTCCTCGCTAATTTGTCAATCACAGTAGACTTTCGAGTAATAGCTGGCGGTCCTGAAAGCATGAACCAAATATTCACTCTAGAAGCACCTGGAGGAGCAAGCGGACAAACTACATTTACACCAAAAAGTAGAGAGGTAAGCCAATACGCTGACGCACGAACAAAAAGTGGAGGAGCGTCTGTTATCTGACTCACTATTTCAATGTATTCATCAATGAACCCATCTCTCACTTCTCCTCCCTCCTCTGCTCTCGTTTACGCTCCTCCAACCTCGGATAGAAAATATTCAAATACTGCTGCTCACGTATTGGTATTTTCACACCTTTTAGTGCTTGCGGAAGTTTTGTAAGGTCATAGGCTGCCAGTCCACTAACAAACTCCCACAAATCCACTCCATGTAAGTGAACCGAGTTATCCAGTAGAATTGGTAGATCTTCTGGTTCAAGTTGCGAGTAGTCACCACTATTCAGCATTTTGATGATACGTTGTTTTTGAGGTAGTTCGTACTCATAACCCTCTGAGCCATACTCAATAATCATTTTGAGTTGACGAAAGTCTCTGATGTCTTTTATTTTCTGAATGTTAATCTTAGCTCCTTTCAGTTTCACGTATTGAACTATTGCTTGAATACTTGGTGGTGGATAGTAGATTTCTATCGCTTGTATCCTTACTTTTGGATGAATTGTAGTAATGTCATTGGTAGTGATGATAACTGGCTTTCTAGTCTTGGTTAGAACTTTAGCCAGCTCGAGTTGTGCCTTGTATGGAATATCCTCCAATTCATCTAGTAAGACGAGATCTTTAGTGAACCCACTACTAACTACAATTGGTAGTAATTCTCTTCTGAAGAAGTCGGTGGTTCTATCTTTGGAAGCATTAAATTCAATTACATCATAACCTAACTCTTTTGATACTTTGTAGACAGATGAGGTTTTACCAACACCTTGAGGACCAAAGAGTATGGCTACTTTCTTAGCCTCATATTTCCATTTTTTGAGCCAATTTCGGAGTGTATTGAGTTGTTGATCTATACCCACCAAAATCTCATCTTCCATGAATTATCACCCCCAGTAACTACAACAATTGACTAATTAATCAACTCGTTGTACCTCTGTGGTCACTCAAAGTATGTACCTCATTATGTCAAACTGGACACATAGTTGTGATACTTCACTACAATATTTAAAATTCGAGTAGTTTTAAATTGAGATCATCAATGTAGCAGGGTATTTGAACTGGACACTCTTTACAATGTGAACCACGATTCTTAGTAAAAACACCTTCTTTAATTTGATTAATCACATCTAGAATTTTCTGCTTAACTTCATTACAGTGTTTATACTCAATTCTCAAAAATCGACCAGATGTAAGGAAGTAAAAGATTATCTCATCTGCGTTAGTGAGATAGGCATAAATACAACCCTGTATGGTGTAGTATTCTGGTAGTTCTGAAGGAGCTCTACCACTCTTCCAATCAACAACAACCAACTTTCCATCTCTCTTGAATATCGCATCTACAATACCCATGAACGGTGGTTTGATGTATTTTTTCTCTACTGCTAATGGTTTTGGATTTATGTGCCAACTAAGTCTTTGTTTCTCAAATTTCTCAAATTGCTTCAAGTGCCAACTAAATTTCCTCAAAACAACACTGAGAGATTGTGAACCAACTACTTCCTCAACTGCTTTTCGAATGTACATAAAACACTCAGTTGGTGTCAAGTTCTCTGGTATCAGGTTGTAGTACTTGGCAATTATTTCGTGTAGAGTTAAACCAAACTCCATGGTTTCTGTCTTTATTGGTAGTCGTTTGTACCATCTACTGTACCAGAATTTAGCTGGGCATTGAATAAAATCATTGATTGAAGATGGAGAGAGGAGAAGGTCATCATTCATAGTGAACACCTCCAAAAAGTTCATGTAGATCTCTACAAATGAGAGTTCACTTCTTGTTTAGGTTGTTGTAGTTGGTCTTTGGGTACTGCATGTGCATAGACATACAGTGCAAGAACCGCCTCTGCAAGTTGGATGTATGGAGAAGTATCTGGATTGGTGAGCGCCAAATCAGCTAACTTCAAGCTGAACAAGAATTTCTGTCTGAGAACTGGACTTTGAATTACCTCGCTTGCTAATCCGAGTTCGTGGAGTAATTCCTTACCGTTTGCGTCACCCATTATGATGTATGTTCTGAGTTGATCGAGAGCTTGCTCCCAATTACCGTCTAGTGCTGACTTAACTATCTCTTTGGCCAATTTGACTTCTATAAACTGCTGCTCGATAATCTCTTTGGTTAATTTTTGACCACCCATGTAGATGTCTTGTAGTTTGTTAATGGCAATTCTTAAGTCACCCCTACTCAACTCAACTAGATACTCCAGTAAATTCTTCAATTCATCCATAGATGATGCTATTTCAGACACTATACCTTCTTGTTTGATTATTCTAACCAACACCTTTATACAATCCTCCTTGGAAAGTGGTCTGAATTTAAAGTCAGCACACCTACTCCTGATTGGTGGAATGATTTTACTAACGTAATTACAAGTAAGAATGATTCTATTTTCTGTCTTTCTGAGTGCTTCTTCCATCATTCTTCTCAATGCACCTTGAGCGTTAGGCGTTAGAGCATCTGCCTCATCTAGTAGTATAATCTTTGGTTCTGCGGTCTCTAGCAGTGGTCCAATCGTGTCCCTAATGAAATCAATACCTCTGTCATGGGAAGCGTTAAATTCAACAATTTCAACATCTAACTCATTTGCTAACGCATATGCGGTGGCAGTTTTGCCGGTTCCCTGTCTTCCGTGGAATAGTAGATGTGGCATGAACCGAATACCCTTCTCCACATATTTCTTCAATCTCTGCACTACGTGCGTTTGACCTACTATTTCGTCCAACCTCTTAGGTCTATACTTCTCAACCCAAGGTTTTTCCACCATTTACACACCTCCTGACTTCATATAGTATAGATACAGATAGATATATAGAATTTTATATTACAGACCAAAAAGATTAAAGATTTAGTACTAACTAACTTTCTGAATTTTCTTGTAGTCAAGTCTAACTCCACAAAAACTACACAATCATCGAGACACGTTTTTAGTGAAATTTGTAGAAAACTGTACAGTGTTTGTTCAGTCATTCTGAAAAAATTGAATTTTATAACAACTTTTTATAGAAAGTAAACTATAGTTTCAAAACTAAATAACTAACAAACTCGTGAGTATTCCACCCGACTTCTATCCGACTCCCAAATGACTACTTTACTCAATGGTAAAGTATCTTCGAGCACATCCCAAATGAACCTCGCTAAATTCTCCACTGTTGCATTCTCGCCCAACCAGTAGTTTAGATTTGAGTGATCCAACAACTTAATTAGTGGCTTAACATATTTGTCAATTTCGTGGAAATCCATAACAACTCCGTTTTCGTTCAGTCTATCTGAGCTAATGTGAATGTCAATCTGAAGTGTATGTCCGTGAAGATTGGAACATTGACCCTTGTGCCATGGCAATTTGTGTGCTACAGATATTTTATAACTCCTCACCAACTCAAACTTTTCAACCAAATGAACCACCTCCAAAATTATCACTCAACATCTACAAATAGTTATGTCGTTAGTTTAGATTGGTCACTCAATCCCCATGACTCAATCCACATCTCTCATCAATACAAATTTACTACTCCTTTGCTTGTAAATGAACTTCCTACCGCAACGAGGACATTGTATCACGTAATTGTTGGCTTCAATCAAATAACCACAATAACATTTAACCCAACCAAGTATCAAGTTACCACCTCGTATTTAAATACCCTACCTCATGTACCTCTTGCAGTCTGTTACAAATACCTGAGGTATATTTGTTTATGGTACTAGTAATTCTGACAAACTGTATGAAACATATGTCAACTAAATAAAAATGTGTAATATTTGCTAATCAGACTATCAAAACACAACTCTCAACATCTTTCAGTTTGTAGAGTTTTGTTCTACCATCTTCTCTGGATATCTTCGCTTCCACAAACCCCATTCTAACTAAATCTCTCATAACTTTCCTAACTGTTGACGGTGAAACTCTAAAGTAGTAACTAAGCTCTGCAACACTGACATATCTGTCTACTTTCTTTAGGTAATTTAACACTGCTTGCCTAAGTCTCTTACTGGTTTTTGGTTCATATCCCTCATATTGATTCACATCCACTACAACACCCAGTTTAATCAAGTCAACAACCAAATCAAGTAGTCTCTTGTTAGTAGTTCGTACCAAAAATGAACCACTTACTTCCACCTTTATGGTTGTTGTATTTTCTACCAATTCATCAAATTTCCTTCTAACTTCCTCAATCCTCTCCAATTCACTCAACACACAAACCACCTCCTAAATACACGTTGTTGAGATCTGGATACTACGTAGTTTTGACTCATTTACCAAATTTGACTCTTACAGTTCATGCTTCATACAACTATTATGAATAATCTTCTATTTTGCCTAATCTCCCCAACCGTCTATCCATTTTCTCATCATTTGTCTATCTTTTTCAGTAAACGGTATGTTGAAGTAGTGAGTAAGCGCTGTATCTCTTGTGTGACCCTGAGATAGTACTATCTCTTGAAGTCTGTCCGGAAAACTTACTACCAACCAACTCTCCCAAGTCTTTCTTAAACTCCTTGCACCCATGTATGAAGGATCTAAGCCAGCGTTAGTCATCCATCGCTTTAAGTTCTCAATCCATGTGTGTATTGATGGAAATTTCAACTTTAGTTCAAAGAATCTCGGAATAATCTCTTTGGCAATTCGCGGTAGTTTGATATACCTTCTGTGATGTCTTCTCTTAACTTTGTACTCCTCTGGAAGCATTATGAAATTCTCCTCTTTTGTATACCACTCTGGATGATCATCGAATCTCCGTAATTCTTCAAATCTCATACCTGTAATGAGTGCAACTTGTAGACGAAGTTGGTTCTCTTCAGTTTTTGCACCCTCAAGTAGTAATTCAAACTCAATTGGTCTAAGAATTCTTGAGTAATATTTGTTTGACTGAACATCCCATAAGACTACCCATTTCTGGTTTGGATATGTGAACTCACTACAACTCACATTAACCACCCTCTTGACTTATTATTTTCATTGTAGTAGTTTATAGAAGCGAGGAAATCTTGCAGTAACCTTAACCCTCCTATAAATTTTTAGGGTTCAATAAGACTTGATAGAATGTATTCGTGAATTCTATATCACCACAAGTATAGAATCTGAAGTATCTAAAACTGATATTTTGTGGGATATTTCCACTTACCATCAATCCACAACAAAAGATGAACAACGTAATGACACCGCCTACACAGTAGAATTAAGTTATCTGGAGTGGATGGTCCGTTCGGTATGATGTGGTGGATAACCAAATCCTTGGATGAACCACACACTCTGCAAATTTTGTCTCGTAATTTAACATACTCCCTCACATCTCCCGGTATTTCTTCCCTTGGTTTTTGTTTGTCAAGGTTATTGGGTATGTTTTTTGTAAGTTGTAACAATACTTCCCAATTTATACACCCCATCCATGATACACCTCGTGTAGTTTGTCATAGTTGAAAGTACCTATTTCCATATACACTACTAATGTCTCGATTGACTGAATGAAGTATATGTGCAAATTATAGAATATTGTTATCCTTCATTAGAATCTCTCTAACAACATAACTGTAGTAGTCATTGATACTATCCTCTAGCGCTTCTTGTAGAGAGTTGTATCTACCAAGCACTTTGACATAAGTTAGTAGTCTTTTCAATTCACTACTGAGATTGATGGTTGTCATTTTCACCACCCTCAATTGTTTTCTTAAGTAGTTCTTTGATGTGTTGCTCACTCTTATCCTTGAATGAGTGAATTAGTTTGTCAATGAAGTCCTTATCTTCCAATCTAATTTTCTTCTTTATAACCTCGAAGGCTGTGTGAATTTTCTCATCTCTCTTAGGGTCCTCGGGTAGTGTCTGCATAGTGTAGTACAATGCAAATCCAACAACCTTAACTTTCGAAATATCCTCACCAAGTATCAACGTTAGGTATTCCTTGAGTTCGTTGATCATTGTCTCAATGTTGCTATCCAGTTCATCACTACCAGAAAGAAATAACGGCATACCAGATCACCTCCTTACTTCTTTTTCCTTCAACAACTTGTTTATTTTGTAGATTAACGCATCTCTAATCACACTGTCTGGTGGTTTCTTTAATAATACTGTCAATCTAGTCAACTTCTTCTCAACTTCAGGTGAGATTTCAACAACCGTTACACTCATCAAATCACCCCACATTGTTGTAAATATACTCTAAACAACTCACGAGGCAACTCCTCTAAATCAGGAACCCACACAAAATTTCCCTCACCAAAACACTCCCTTAGCTGTTTGGGTTTGATTTTAGTTCCAATCCCCAAACCAATGACCACAACACCTTCTCTCATAATTTCCTCAACAACCTCTCTAACTTCATGTGTAGTGGAAGTAGTAGGTTCACCATCAGTTAGAACAACAATCAACTTCTCACGTGCTGTAATTTCATCAATCCACTCTTTAGCTTTCAGTAAAGCTTCTCTAAGTGGAGTTGAACCCACCGCATAGAGAATAGAGAGATATTCCTCTCGATAACGTTCGTTCCAAAAGAGTATCGGGATTACTTCACAACCACCAACAGAACTACCTCTGAATCCAAAAATTGCCAAATTATCACCAAGTTCAGTAACTGCCGTTGCAAGTATGTGAGTGGCAAGTTTTACTAATTCCAACTTCTTACCTTGCATGCTTCCTGACTGATCAATTACTAAAAGAACTGCACGGTTACCAACATCCACCACCTTAAGTTCGTAGAATAGTCTATCTTGAACATTTACATCACCACTAACGTAGCGTATGTAGTTCTTGATGTTAATGAACCTACCACAATCACTTTCAACATACTTTTCTTTAGTTTTGAGTTGGTAGAGTAAGTAGTACAATTCTTGCTCAATGTGTGAGGGTACTCTAATTTTGTAATTCCAGTTTACTAGTCGATCACGTTCTTTAGGATCGCCAAATTTCTTGATTCTTTCCTCTTCAGATTTTAACTGTGAGAGTTGATTTTGTATGAATTGAATTAACTCCTGCTCAAATTCTGTAGTTTGTAGTAGTTCATTCTCTGAAGGTACTGATTTTTGAGACAATTGTTGAATCGCATCCTCAAGATTGGCCGATATCTCAATATTTTGAGGATGCTCATTCTGATCTTCACTACTACCAGATGGAGATAGAAGTAGGTTGGTGTTGATGATGTTATCTACATACTCTTTTACTTCATGTGAAACACATAGAGGTAACTCCTTGTGTATTCTACTGTTATCGTCACCCGGTAATGTTTTGAGAAGTTGTATGATTTCTTCAGCAATTTTAACACGCTCATTGAAATTATGTGTAGTCTTTACACGTTCGAGTAATTTCTTACACTCAGAAAGAACCACAACTACATCCTTAGGTAGTTTGTCAATATCCTTTATGTAACCAAGTAATGAGAGATGAACCAACCCTACAACAGCTTGATCTCGAGGACTCAACTGATGTAATGGTGGTAGTGTCTTAGATAGTAAGTAATTACGGAATAGACAAGCTTTCTTTAGACCCAAATACTTCTCTAGTCTTACTGAATCTACATAAACATCCTCAACACAATTTAGAACTACCAAAGCTAATGAAGGACACTCAATATACTTCTTGACAAATTCACGATATTTGTGTGGAGTGTCACCTACCATTATGTGTTGAACTAAGTGACTCAAACTATCCACAAGAATTCTGAGCTTGTATACTTCATTCAGTTGGATCTTCAAAAAATTAGTAATATTGAAGCAAACTTGAACTCTATTTGGTGACAGAATTGAAAAATTGTCACCCTCCTCTATTTTGATTTGTCTACTAAAGTCAGTAAATTGATGAGCTAGACTCTCCAAGATTTGCTTAAGATATCTGATTTCCATAAAAATAACACCTCATTTCTGGATTTTGGACACTCAGTTAACTTGACTCATTGTTTGAGTCTGGTCAACTAAACTCATTTGCTTCGTTATTTGAGCTTGGTCACTATACTCACATGCCTCATTTCTGTACATTGGTCACTTTCTCGTAATGCTTAAAAATTAGAGAACAACAGGCTTTCTACCACTATCCTTAATTGCATCATAAAGAGTATGCCACCAATTGAATATGTCATTGTTGTATAGTTCTTCTTCTGGTACGTCAAGAACTGGCATATAGACATAGCTTCCATGACCATCAACGTGAACCAAAGGATAAGCCAAAACTAGTTTGTTGTAGTTGAACCAGTAGTGGAACATTACCATATGTCCTAAATACACTTTTCCAACTCTCCTAACCATTCTGTTGAATCTGTGAAGTGGTGTTCTCTCCAAAACTATCTCGTCATTAGGATTCAGTTGTTTCTTAAGCTTGAGTATGTTGATACCCTTCTCTTTCTCATTCTTCACAAGTACCACTTTACGATCGTCATCTATTACCCACAAGTGACCGACGTGAATTTCTGGATCCAAATCTTTAACTCTAACTGTAAATCTTGCCTTTTGATCTTCTGATCTTCTAATCCTTTCACACAATCTCTTATAACCCTCTCCTCTCCTCATGAAAGAGATTACAGTGTTGTAAACAATAGCTTTCTTCTTCCTATCAAATGGTGCCTTCTCACCTCTCTTCACTCTGTATGCTCTTCCTTTCTCATCGCAAATCAATCCAAAGTACATGTATAGTGAGCTGGGGTATCTAACTTTGTCCCAGTTAATGATGGCCAAATACTTTGCCGCAAGTATTGAACCCAATCCCTTCACATATTTCATCCAGTATAACCACTCATCAAACTTCATGAGTAGTGGTTCCAAACTTCTCCTAACCCTCATCTCCCACATTTTGTCTTCTTGTACTTTCTCCTCTAACAAACCTCTAACTTCGACAAGTAGTCTATCTCCAAGAGTTCTCAGTCTATTCGATGTAGATATTCTGTCTTTCTGGCAAGTTGTGTATGTGTTCAGTAACATCTTCAAACTTTGCTTCAAATCCTCCCTCATAAATGAACCACCTCTCCAGACTGCGTTTATCATATTTGGTCACTTAAATACTACTGTCTCACTCTAACAACTATCTTCCATCTGAAAGGGAGAATTTCTAAAAATTGGATGTGTATTTACAAATACAATATCGAGATCAATAAGAACATTCTCCAACTCATTCATTTCAGAATCCAACTCTTGTGTACTTACTGATTTGAACCACTCTCTACGAAACCTATCAAAGACAAATCCTCTTTCTCTCAGGAAACCAATTAAAGTGTAGAATTGGTAGCTACTTAAATAACCGAATACTCTCAAAATAATGAGTGTTCTATTTCCACTTATCTCAACTTGTACTTGTGGTCCTACCAAAATGTCACCTCCCTAATTTTTCCAATACTTACTCTCATCTTTCTCTATCAAGTCCACGTAACTTCTGAGTATTTGTTCAACTTCCTTTCGTGCTATACCTTCGTAGTATGAAGCCACCGCATCCAGTCCAGCTTCTAATAACGGATTTCTGATACCAAGTCTTTTGTAAGCAATTGCTAACCTTGCCCATTCAATTATGTTGTGTGTTGGTATTCCTTTTCTAATTGTGGATTTTTCTGACTTAGCGGATTTTCTAATTTTGTTTGCAACTTCAACCATTAGTTTAGCGAGATTCTTACCGATTCCGGTCTGTTTAACTACAGCTTGAACCTCCGCTTCAGGTTTAACTAATCCGAGAAAATCCAACTCAATTCGTGGAAATCTTCTCTTAATAGCATCATCTAACTTATGGACAAAGTATTCGGTTCCAACATTCATTGTTAACACTATCTTAAGGTTGTCAGGATTGCCCTTAATGATTTCACTAGTTAGTGGGATGGTGAGCTGACACCTGTAATCAGCAATCTCAAGGAAGGCTGCCTGTTCGTATGGATCCATTCTGTTGAATTCGTCAACTAGTAGAACACATGGTCTTTCTTGAGAGCAAAGTAAGGCTTTAGTGAGGATACCATCCACCCAAAATGCCGTATTCTCTACAATCCACGGTGTTCCAATCAAATCACTAACTCTTGCTCCATAACCCTGAACGGAAAAGAGTGGAAGTTTGTTTTTGTAACAATACCATTCAACTAAGAGTGTTTTACCGCAACCTGGTGGACCTTCAATCCTCAAACGCTGACACGCTTCTAGTTTTTTCATTTCATCTCCTTGTGGTATATACTCCACTGGTACTTTCGGAATGAACTCACTCCAATCGTAATTCCTATTCAAAGGTACAATTCTGTATTTCTTTGGTTGTGCTTCTTGTATTGGTTTCTCTTCAACTTTAGGTTCTTCGGACTTTTGAACTTGCTGTGGTGTAGGAGTTGGAGATTTGATGAGGTGTGGTTCTTCCCTCAATACATACACTTCTTTACCATCATAATTTGTTGTGTAAATGAACCCCAACTCCACCAACGTATCTAAAATTACTGAAAGAGAGGGTATAGTTTTACCGTACCTTTTGAGGATGTGTTTGTGTAGTTGGTCAATAGTTGAAGGTCCGACTTCCTTAAGAGTTTTGAGTATCAAGTTTACTTTCATTGGTTCACCTCCTGAAAGCATCTGTAAGTAACTTCACTATTTGACGGTACTGTTCTTCTGTAATACTTGCAGATGCTGCATGTTTATGACCACCACCTCCAAAAGTTTTCATTAATTCATTTAGATCAAAGTCACACTCACCCAGACACCTTCCAGTAATTATAAACTTGTCTCCAGATTTGGAGATTATGAAAACGGGTTTTTTGTATTTAAGTGTTATTTCAGTAGCTACAACACCAACTCTACCTCCAAACTCTGGTAAATCTGTAACATCAATCAGTAAAAATTTACTGTTGTGAATTATTCTACTCTGAGCTAATTGAACCAACTCATCTTTAAGTTTTACTGACTCTTGTGCTCTTCTAACTACTTCTGGTATTTGAGATGGAAGTTTGTCAAAAGACATAGCATGAACCACACACCTTCTGAATTCATCATCATTTGGTTGGTAAGTTAGTGATCTTCTTAGTAGTTCTGCCTCCCTGAACAACTTACACCGTTTAGAAAGTTTGAGGATTTTATCACAAACTGCACCAATTTCTCCAAATATTGACGGGACACGAAAGTATATTGATGTCAGTTGTGAGGTAGAAAAAGTTGTATCAATGAATGCATTTGTAAGTTTGCCTATCAATTCTAAACTTGACAAATGATGATCAATATAGACTAATTCTTTCTCTTTGTCTAGTTCAATCAATCTTTGTAAACACTCATGATGGAAAGCAAGGTCCAAAATGACCACCATATCTGCTTCTTCAATTTCTCTCCAGTACAAAACTGGCTTTAGTGCATACGGTTGTGAGAAAATAACATCTGCTTGCGGGTATTCTCTCAAAACAATAGCTGTTGAACACAACCCATCACAATCTCCATGAGCGACTACAACTACTCTTTTCTCAAACTTCACGCACATCACCTCCGCAAATTAGTGGTACTATATCCTTTACAGTACCACCGTTAATTGTGAACCGACAGTATTTATTACATTTACTACATATAAGTTCCACCATGATAGAACCTCACAACAACTCCACTAGAAACACATTACTCTTCTTGGTGGAGTAAATTCTCGCTTCCTTCCAGTTATTGTTGTTTAGTTTTGGTAGCCTGATAGTTGGATAGTTACTGGAATACCACACTTTGTGAGTTGTAAGGTATTCAAACTGAAAGATGTCTGAAGTGGGTTCGCACTCCAAGTACAATCCAAACCTCTCGAAGTACCTCCTCACAAATTCGAATGAGAATTTCCTCAAATCGAAGATACTACCATCTTTGTCGAAAACTATCAGTAAGTATTCACTGTTGTCAAGTTTAATTACTCTATGTGTGGTTCCATCTACAACTATTGTATAGGCTGGAAGTTCAACAGCTCTAAAACTAATCTCTAACTTTCTGAACACCAAAACTCACCTCCTTCTACTTCTTTTCTTCTTTCTACTTCCTCTACTACACATTTTTGTAATGTCCTCATCATTATTGTACAGAGATTTTAGAACAAAGTAATTACCCCTTAGTACTACACTCTGAGACTTTACCAGATACTTGTAGACTGTATATGGATCTATAAACATTTTACTCTCATTCGTAATCTTTGCTGCCAACATTCTGATGTGGAAAGGATCATTCGGTATCCAACCACCAACTTTCTCCAATGACTGAAGGATGAGGAGTCGAATTTTCTTAGGTGTTCGCTTGTACTTCTTCTTATCTTTTTCTTGTGGTTCTTCTTTAAAGTAGTGATTAATTTCAACCAAGTGAACCACCTCTTAGCAGTAGTGTTCATTACCATCGAGGTCATAGATTGAACCACAACTTGGACACTTAACTAATTCAACTCCACAAGTTTCGCAGTAAAAAGTTGTGGAGAGGAATTCGTCGCCACAAACTTTACAAATTACAACTTCAGTCATTACTCACACCCCTATGAACCGGTCACCATTTTTGAGAAGGAAGAAGGTATGGTTTGGTGTCCAAATCTTACCCACGAACTCATACTCTTTGTCTCCGCGTACTATTTGTGGTTCGTCGTATGGGAAGAATTTTCCTACAACTTCCCATTTGTTATTGACTTTGAGAAGAACTACGTATGACTGTGGTGTCTTTTTGATGATACACTCATACTTTCTCAGACCAAAGTAGCGAGCGTAGCCAGTGTAGTGTTGTGAACCTTTCTTCCTCCAGAGAATAAAGTCAGTAATTTCAACTCTCTTCACGCACATCACCTCATCCGAACCCACTCTCCTAAAGTTTTCTGTTACTGATTTCAAGTTTAACTTCACCACAACACTCTCTACCTCAGTGGAACTCTAACGACTTTCTCGTGATAATCACCATCTATTCTGGTAAAGTGTATCTCTAGTGTGTCCACGATACCACAGTCTGACGGAATCACTGTAAGTGCTCGTATCAGGTTATAGATTGCTAAGATACGGTTTAAACATTCAAGGATGTTTTTCGGAGTCGGTTCTACATCCACCTTAATGAATACTGAACTTCTCTTAACCTCACCCCTAAATGTGCCATAAGTACACTGAATCTCTATACCATACTGTGCCATGCTTCCTTGCTTTATACCCGATACACTGACCTTGAGATACTTCTTCCCTTGGAACTCAAATTCCCTCTTGTAGGTAAAATGACCATCACTAGCTCTCTTAAACTCCTTCATCAACTCCAGCTCAATTATACTACTCTCCGTCCTCCTAAACACACAAATCACCTCCAAATCAAATGAAGTACCTAAGAAACTCAGGGTGGTGTTGTTCAAAATGCTCTCTTATCTCACTTACAAACCTTTCCCTGAAAAATTCCTCCACATCAACAATTTCACCTTTTGTCCAATTCTGAACTACCAACTTGCTACCCTTGTATCCAAATGTAACAATATCCTCAGCACCCCACCCAATCTCCCTTACTATATCTTTCTCTCTGAGAGTTTTGTTAACTATGTAGGACTGACAAATATAACAGTAAGCCGTCATGACTACAGCATTCTCCGTTGTGAAATCCTTAAGCCTTTTTACTCTATCCAAGTAAAATCTTTCCTGAACAATATCTTCCCTGTCTATATCAACTACTCTATTACTCACAATCTTCTTCTGATGTCTTATAAGCAGATGTCTCTCAACTCTATAAACAGCGGTATTTGCACCCGTTCTTGGATAATAATGTCCTTCAAATCTTTTACCACAAATAGGGCAGTATGCCCAACCAACTCCCATCATACCACCTCCAAGAAAAATGGCGGGAGCTTACTACCTACTTCACTCCGCCTATCCACTAAAAATGTAAATCTACCTCCAACCCATGATATTCTCCATACTCCAGTCGTTAGGGTCAAATTCTGACTCTCGATGTGTTGTCTCGTAGCGTGGATCATACTCTACTACATCTACTACTTTGTTGTAGTTGATAGTGAACCCACCAGCATCATATTCCTCAATTTTTACTGCTACTACAATCTTCTTACCTACTACCTGCTTTAACAAATTTCGAGTTAGTGAACCAACCTCTCGGTTTGTTAACATTTTGTAGATTTCCTTGGCTTTGTCTTGAGGACATTTGTACTTCACAACTGCTTCATATTGAGGAATTTCGAAGTGGAACTCAATTCTACCGTCTCGCTTCATCACAAAGTTTTTGAGGATAGCAACATGATAACCGTCTGGAGCTAAATTTCCCACTTCACTCACCTCTTTCTATTATCAAAACACTTTGAACACATTCTTTCTCCGTTGTCGAGAATTAGAATGAGGTATACTTCTCTACTACAGATCGGACATTGTTGAGGTTTGTAGTAACTTTCAGTCTTTACTACCTTCATGACTACTACTCTCCAAATAATACTCTACTAAACTTGTTGGTAGTGGGTCAATCAAAATTTTGCCGTTTGGCAACTTAGTACCAAGTACTTCGAATTCTTTGTCTCTTATCTTAATCTTTACTAACTCTTCAGATTTTTGTGTTACTCTCTTTATTTTTTGTGTGTAGTTCATACTAACTATTTTAAACCAACCAGTTTTTGGGTCATACAAACCTACAACACCCTTCATGTGTGAACACCCTCCTCGAAAATGTTTTAAACAAGAATAAACTCAGTTAGTTTGATTTCGGATACCTCGTAGAGTTTCATGAACTCCTTGAGTTGGTCTTCATTGAGTTCTTGACCCCTTAGATCTCTGGGTACATTTAGACTGACAACCACAACTCTACAACCCTTCTTATTGACAAGCTCATCAATCATACTTAGTGGTAGATTTCCTATGACTAAAGATGCCTTCGGAATTTCATCAATACTTCCAACGTGACTTAGTACTCTCGCTTCTGGAAAGTACTTCTTCAAGTAGTTTATGGTTGACTCATGTCTAGAAACTATCACAACTTCCATTTACATCACCTCCTCAAGATATTTACCAACTATTTCAGCTACAATTTCAAAATCTGTACAAACTTCAATAATACCGTTAACATCTTCTGTCAGTTGCGATGACGTATACTGAACTACTAACACATCATAGTAGTAAATCTTACCATCTTTTACAGCGAGTAGATCTTTGTTTATGTAGCCACTAAGAATGTGGTCTTCAACACCTCTGAGTTTGTCCAGAGTTGTAGGAATGAACCACACATCGTCACCACTGTAAGCAATGTCTTCATCAAAATATAAACTCACATGAGGTAACCCCAAGTCCCAGTATTTCACAAAAAACCCTTTGAGTAGTTGTAGTAATTTGTCAATCTTGGAGTCAGTAATTACTCGTGCATCCAGATCAAATTCTGTTCTCCAATTATATTCAAAGTCGCTCCACTGACTATTAGAAAAGACCACCATTCTATCAAGTAATTCGTGGAGTCTATGGTTATATAACTTCTCACAAACTTTCTTGAAGTCTTCAAAATTTCCAGACTTTTTCCACACAAAATATTCTATCTCATTCAGTTCGTCATAAACTTTCTCCGACTTCACGCACATCACCTCCGCAAATAAAGTTAGAAGAGTTTGTATTCTTTGAAGATTTTCAGGTGTTTCTCGATTTTGTCGAGATTTGGTATTACGAATTTCTGAACTATTTCGTGTGCGTGTCCCCACGTACTATCTGGTAGTTGTAGTAGTTGGTTTCTAATTGAGCCGTTGGCAGGAATTAACACATTCACCACTCTACTCTTGTACCAACCCTGCATTACCAGAGATCCGTGCTCATTAATTCTTAACACACAGTGTGGTCTATTTTTCCGTATCTTTCTTCTCTTAACTACTCCCGGATTGAGAGAACTAACCAACTCGGAAATTCTACACATTGTTTCCCTCTTCTTCCACAAATCCATTCTAAACACCTCCTTAGAGTTGACCCTCATACCACTGCTTTGGACACCAACTACCAAACTTACAGACCCCATTATTGTTGTAAATACAATTTCTCTCACCATATGAGCAAATTTTCCTCCTATTCTTCATAACTAACCCTCCACAATTTTAACTTTCCACCCTTATAAACAAACCTCAAACTGCATTCATAATCATTCAGACTTTGAAACTTAACCTTAATTACAGTCATACCAGGTATACTTTCTCTTCTGACTTCTACACCATCAAAAATTTGGGAGAGATAGTGTTGGAGTTCTTTTCCGTCTATCATAGTGAATACCTCCTTTACTCAGTACTTTTGAGGGCTTTGATAACTTTCGCGAGTAATTCCTCAACTTCCGATGGTTCTAAATTCCAAGAACCCCTAAGGTATACAGTGAAGTTTGATATTCCGTTTTCGTTGTAGATAACCTCGAGTGTAAGTCTCGGATGTAGTGGTAGTGTGGCTTCAAACATTGTTTCCGTGATTGATTCAAACTCCAGACCGAATTTCTTGGTAAGATCTTTCAACCTCTTCTTTCTCAATTCTTCTAGTTCTTTCTTGTATTTGAGTATTTCCTTGACCTCACGAACAACTCTTCTGATTTTCTCCCTCAGTTTCTTGTTGAAGTTTTCTGAACCAACGTAAACAATTCTCAATGAACTACTACAAGTATAGATAGTTAGAGCAACTCCTCTTTTATGGAATTCAAAGTCTATTATAATTTCAGTCTCCACTCCATCATATCTGACCTCCGCTACTACATAGTGCTTCAAGTAATTCCTCCAATCTCGCTCTCCAACCGTAATCTTTCTCCTCAGTTTAGCTTTAGTAATCTCCTGACCGAGTACTCTCTTAACTGTACTCAGTACTTGCTGTGCAGAGAAAACTTTTGTTTTTGAAATGAACCCCTTCGCTCGTCTCAGTAACACATCCTCATATTCCTTCAACCGTTTGTTATGTATCTCTAAGTCCACACCATCTTTGGTTAGTATGATGTCGGCGTAGTCATACAGGCATACAAACCTCAACTTACCGTCTTCAACTCGTACTGCCATTGGATGTCTAATTCCACACAATGGACATAGTTGTGTTGTGTAGACATCACCGTCTAACTTCTCTACTTGACTCACCAACCATTCATATTTCCAACTTAACTCCACGTGAACTCACCTCCTCAACAAATAAAGTGAAGAAAGTTAGAACATCAATTTCCTAACGAGTTGAGTGAGAGCAGGGAGTAACTCATCCACAGTTTTGACACCAACTTCTGCGTGATAAACTTTCTCCCAGTCTGTAGTTCCACTAACATCAATTGTTACACCAACTACTGGATACGGACAAGTCTTGATTTCTTCTATGGTAGCCTTTGGATCATCTGGATAACCGTCTGTTATGATGATGATGAAAGGATTTTTGGTAGCGAGTTGAGAAATCCTCCTCTTAACTAACCAGAGTGCTTTGTGGGTCGGAGTCCCCTCAACAGCCCAAAGTTGAGTAATTTTGTATTTTGCGTACTCAAAACTTTCCTCTAGTGTTTTATGGAGGTCTATACTAATACTATTGAACCCCACTACCTCTGTTTGAATTCCAACTTTCTCCAGAGCATAGCAGAGGATTAGTGTGGCGTATTCAGCTTTGTAAATCTTATCACCATACATGCTACCACTACGATCTAGTAGAATGAAGCATTGGTAGTTCAATTTCTTTTCTTTCTCCTTTCTCTTGAAAATTCTGTAGTCGTTCCTACTAAGTTTCCAAAGGGATTTGGTGTGAAGCCTACCACTCTTGTATCCAGTTTTCCAACCTCCTTTCGTTCTCTCTCGAAGCACAGTTAGTAGGTTTCTTGCTATGATGTTTCCAATTGACCTAATCCTCTCTTCATTGAATCTACTGTAGGCTTTGTAATTTGGACCAATTGGATAAACCCTACCATCATAATCACTCTCAACCACTTTCCTAAACTCTTCTGTGTCAATAGTATTACCCAATTCTTGATTTAACTCTCTCTGAAGGTTCTCGAGTATTTCTTGTTCCTTATCTTCAAAATTACACTTTACGTCAGTACTTTGACTACCTTCTTTCTCGCCCTTACTATCTCCTAATGAAGTATTACTAGACTCCCGAGTTAATGCATTACTCTCTTCGCACTCACTCTCACTTTCCTGACTATCTTCCTCGTCAGTAGAGAGGTTGGAGAGGTTCTTGTCCACTTCTCCTACTAATTGATTGAAAGATTTAGTCAAGTTTGGTACCCGATTCTGCGATATTGAGAGTTTTCTTTGATCTGTACCATGAGATTTGTTGTGGTCCTCAAAACTAATACCAAGAGGAATGAACTCGACTTTTGTTAGTAATCCTTCTTCTCTCAAAATTTCCACTACTTTGAGGGTGATGTCTCTGTAAACTTTTTGAACCTTTCTACCATCGGGCTCTAACAAAGCTTGCTGAACTAACTCACTAGTTTCAAGTATCAGTCTCTCCGTTACTGGATGTAAGTAGTGCTGACTCACCAACCATTTAAAGACACCACTGTCGTAGATAAGTTGATCATAGAGGAACAGAGAATACTGAAAGAGAGGATTAGTTAACTCAGTCTCATCTTTGTTCTGAATTGATTCGAAGAGAAGTTTTGAGTCATTCTCTCTGAGTTTCTTGATGTAGAAACCAGCTCCTGGGAATAGTAAGTCTATTCCTCTGTCTACTCTTGCGTCCTCAATGATATTCCTGATTTGTTGAAAAACATCTGCCACAAACTGACCATGATTTTCTCGAAGTTCATCGTAAATCTTCTTACTGTAGGTCCAATTACTCCAGAGTATATGACCCAACTCGTGCATTGCTAACGCCTTCTGAGCTAACAACATCCAAAGATCATTCGACATTCCCGGATAGACTCTGTTCGGAATTAAATTAACAGTAACGTAGATTGTATTACCCTTACAAAACGCTCTGTCCGTATAGGAGTCAAGAACCAATTTGATGTAATTCTTTCCGGAAGAAATTCTAACTAACTTTTCCAGCCTATCCTTTCTAACTGGAGTTGCCCAAGATGGAATAGAAGAGGAGTTAATACTTACTCACCTCCTTCATCTGGTTTGAATGCATTTTCAATCTGATCTAAAATGAACTGCCTCTCATAGATTGATGCTTTACCGAGTAGAATTGACTTACAAGCATTCTTCAAATCCATCAAACCGCTTGTGTATAACTCCGATATCTGAATGAGGTCTCTAGTTCCTACTACAATTCTCAGCATGTCTTGCTCCATTGCTTGTCTGAGTCTTTGTGCAAGTTTAACTATCGCTTTAGCAGATTCATAGTCAATTCCAGTTCTCTCTCTGAGGATTTTGATCTCCGTCTGAGTATCTGGCCAGTCAGTTTCAACTACCCAAAATCTACTGAGTAATGCGGCATTGAGGTCTTTAGTTCCACCATACTGACCGCTCTCAGTTGGATTCATCGTTGCTACAACTCTAAATTCCGGATGTGGTCTAATAACTTCACCAGTCTGCTTGATAATTAGTTTCGGATCTGTATCTTCCAATAATGGGTGGAGAATGAACAACACCTCTGGTTCTGCAGCATTAATCTCATCGAGAACTACAATGTAACCTTTCCTCACTGCAATTGTTAGTAGTCCGTCTCTCCATTCAAGACCGCCGTTTTTCGGTTGGTAAAACCCGACCATATCTTCTGGTTCAGTTCCTCCGTCGAGATTGAATCTAACCACTGGTCTGTTGGTCTTCATTGCTATGTATTCAATGAGATGATTCTTACCCTGTCCTGCATGACCCTTGAGGAGAACTGGCTTTCTTCTGGAGAGTAACCACGTTACATATTCAACGTCAGTCATTCCGTTGCCTAACTTCTTCGGAATGTACTCTGGAACTCTTGGAACTAATGGATGACCAACATCCTCAAGAATTTCTAAGTGGTAGAATTTCTGACCGGTTGGCTCCCCTATCTCTTGTTCGATCTGTCTTTTTTCCTTTTCCCCTTGAACCACACCATTAGTATCGGAGATTATTGTTGTAACCTGCGGTTCTTGAGGTACGGATTGAACTTGCGGTTGAACAACACCATTCAATCTTGCTTGTGCGTATTTTAATTTTTCTGCATAAATGATGACTACTTTATTCTTGAAGTCACCTCTAACCACATTGCTACCTACGTTCAGTGCCTCTCTGATTCTGTAACTAACATTTGCGATTAGGTGGTCGTCGGTCTTAAATGAAACACCGCTACCAAATTTTTGTGCAATTTCCTTTGCCTCTTCTGTGTTGACAATGATTTGTTGCTCATTTGTTTCTTCTAACTTGGAGAGAAGATACTGCCTTAAACCTACCAAATCCCATCTCCCCATCCTTCACTCACCTCCGAAAAAGGAGACGGGGATCAGGGAAGGAAGGCTACAAACTCCACAAATTCATTCCACTCAAAAACTCTAACCGGATCGGTTTGGTACAAATCTCTCAACCTTCCTTTACTTACGAAAACTGGAATAACCTCTTTGTCTCGTAGGAGTGAACCAAAGTACGGATGTTTTAGTAATTTCTTTGTCTCACGCTTTAATTTAGAAACAATAACCCTCAAGGTCTTACCACAGATTTCTTGTCTCCAATTCTTACACTCAATGACCAACACAACACTTCTTCTAATTGCTATCAAATCTACTCCCTGTCCTTTCTTTATGACGTACCATCCATGTTTCTCGAGGAGACTTTGAACTTGCTTCTCGAACTTCAACCCGTTAGTAGAGGAAACTGATCCAAACGTCCTCCATATTACCACCTCCAAAATTCAGAATAGCCCCGCCCGGATTCGAACCGGGGTCACCGGATCCAAAGTCCGGCAGGATTCCACTACCCTACGGGGCTATGAGAGACCCTTCCCCACCCCAACCAACCCTCCGTCTTGCTCCCCGGACACTTGAGTAAATGAACCCGGAAGCGAGCCCGGGGAGGCACACCCGCTTCCGGGCTTGTCGCTCGAATGGTTAACGATCAGCTCGATGAAAAGAGGATTGAAAGTAAGATGACATTCCCCGTCGTGCTCGAATCACGAACCGATGTGGGCTGGAACGGGGCTCGGTCTGCCCGACCCCTCTCATCAGTACGGTTTACACTCGTACCATGCAGTCGGGGGGTCGTACACTGGAACATCATTAGCAAACCTTAGCAACCCATGCAGAAGAGCTCTGAAATTTCCAGAAATCGAGCGAACGCTGGAAGTCGAGACCCCCAAGTCCGGTGCAACCTTCCCGTAGATGTGGGTCAGCTACAACCGAGCCCGTTCCAGCCCCTCTGAACCCTGTGGGGCAACTATCTCGTGCCCGACCCCTATCACGCCCCCACTTGGGATCGGGCACTCACTTTTCGTACCTCCCTCACGGGGAGGTACTCATCAATAGTATATGTGACCCCCTTAGTATATATACCTTTCGATTATATACCACGCTATGTTATATAATGTCAAGGTTGAGAAGGAGTTATATAATCTTGCTCGAACGGTAGAATATGCTAAGAGCGTTCATTATCTGCTGGACAGCTCTTTTCGCAGTGCTCGTACTGACCAGAATAGCCACCGCAGTTACGTTTGAAGTAGGATACGACGAGCTATCTCTTATGGGATTAGCGTTTGGCTTAGGAATGCTGTTAGTTGACTTTATTAAGGAGCACAGCCGTTAATCCCAAACCAATCACGGAAAAAAGAGCTTCGAAAGAATAGGTCGCAAATTGACATCCTCCCCGCACTAAAGTGCGAGGATTCCCAGCGGGGAGGTTTGCAGTCCTCCAACACGGAGGACTGCGGGGTGGGCCAGCACCCCGTTAAACCCGTCTTCCGCAAGGAGCGGAACACGGGCTATAGTTCCCCTTGCGGGGACTTGGTTGACCGCTTAACACCCGACATTAGGTCAATTGGAGCGAGGCTTTATAAGTTTAACTTTCCACCAACCTCCCCCTCCCTCCTCCCCTAATTCATCCCCGCATTGAAATGCGAGGCTTTCTTAGCGACGTATTGTAAGCTAAAGCTCCAAAAATAAAGGAAATTCCGAGGGTCGTGTACTTAACCCTCAGATCCATCCGAACAACCTCGGTAGCAGGTTTATTATTAGCACGAACGCTCCTCCGATTATCCATTCGATCATATCGCATCACCAAATGTATCTATTAGCATGTTATTTATAAATCTATTGCGATCTCAAACCTTCAACCCACCAAAAATCTTTCAGGTTATTTTGGTTATTCGATTTTTATATTATTGAGAAATGCAACCTCGTCCGTCCTGCAGAGGTTGCTCAAACAGCATTAAAAAAGTTTAAGGATATAAAAATTGGAGAAATTAATCGCCTTCAGTTCGTCTCAACATCTCTCTCAGAATCCTACACGCTTCCTCGTCGCCTTCGAGCAAGCACCTTTTCATTAACTCCCTTCCAGCACCCATACCCTGACCTCTCATGAAAAGAAGTAAATTCAAGCCCTATAAAACACTAATCCTCCTCTGGTTTACATATATCCTTGTATTCTTTCTCAATAATAGGGATCAACTGCTCAATCTGATGTAACGTCGCTTTCTCTTCCTTAGGCACATAAACGTGAAAACAACTGAATCCTTGCTCATCAGAGTAAATGAACAGAACCCATCCGCCCGATCTGAGCTTACAGGCAACAGATTCCGATATATTATACCTCGCTACACCCTCCTCCAAGCACAACTGATTAGCAAAAACTCCATCCACTTCTTCCCAGTACGGTTCTTCAAATTCTGGTTCATATATTTTGATACCTCCAATTTCTCTAACCTTGTGCTTATCCAGCATCCAACCACCTCCTTTCCTTTAAACCACGTAGAAGTACGCATTGTAGAGCCAGTGCCAAAACACGCAGATTATAAACGCAACTGGGATTAGCGAATACGTCCTGTCTCTGTAGCTCACGTCGATCACGAAGCTCTGAATCGTAGCGTTCACCACGTGCACTGCGAACATTGGAACGAGCATCAGCGGTGAGAAGTAGCCCAAGCAAACGGTTTTGACGAATATTTCGAGCACACCGAACGTCAGACCGGTTGCCATCCCAACCGTGAATGGATTCGCATTCCTGTTGAAATAGAGGGCTATCAGAAGAGGGATCAACCTACCCAGCGATTCTTCAATAGTCGGAACGAAGAACGTCGGTGTGTGAAGTTCGATCAGGTAAATTATTGGAAAAAATATGAAAACGAAAAATGATGATTCAAGGATAGCTTTCCTTGTGCTCATGGGATCACTCTCCCTTCTTGAACTTTCTAACGATTAGAGCTATCGCCAAGAACGTCAGTATGCTTGCAAGCGTGTACGATGCGTACTGCACAGCTCCTTCGAGGTCGATTTCGGGCGGAGCGAACGGAATCACTGAAGGCTTAGCCGTCAGCACGATTTCGAACGTCGTCGGTGAGAATCCTGAATCTTCGAATTCGAGCGTTCCGTTTGCGTCGGTTACCACGTACTTGAGGAACGTTCCGTTCTTGTAGATCGTGAAGTTCGTGTTCGGTGGCAGGTTCGTTATTACGAACTTGATGTGCTCGTCGTGGTATTCGGTGTCGACGGTGAACTTCGCCAGAACCGCTCCGGTTCCCTCTCTGATCTTCTCCGGGTTGAACCCCTCAAGGTATATCACCGTGTCAGCATCTGGAATTGCTCCGAACTCGCTACCGCTGATGATCAGTCCTTTTTCGGTCTTCTTGATCGGATCTGTCGATGATATGTATCCGGACGCTACGATGGTTAGCTGGACGTCCGGGAACTCGAAGATGTCTCCGGGCTTGAGTTCGTTGTCTCTGTGGATGAACATCTGCGTGAAGTTGTCGAGTATCCAGTGGAAGATTCCCCAGTCGATCGTGATCTGCTTGTAAACGTCGGGATCGGCTACCGCTCTGAGCGTTCCCTTGTACTCCCAAACCGCCATCGCTACGCCATCGGGTGCTGGTGAGAGGTCTGGAATTTCGATCGTGAACGTCGGGGATTCGTCCGAAGTTTCGACAGCCTGCACTTTGTTGCCGTAGTCGTCCGTCTCGGTTGAGATCGTGTCGTAGGAGTGAACGGCTTTCGCAGGAAGGAATACGAGCTTCTGGATGTCCGTAAGTTCGTTTTCGGGCTTGAGCTTGAATTCGAGCTTGTTGGGTGAGAGCGGTGTTATCTCGACGGAGTAGTTCACCAGTCTGAACTCGCTGTCGTATTTGTTCTTGGTGAGGAGGTAGAGAGCTTTGATTTCTTCTGGTGAGAGGACTCTGTTGTAGATTCTGACGTCGTCTATGATACCCCAGTAGTACCTATGTGCTATCGGGTAAAGTCCTATGTAAACTGTAGGATTAGTCTGTATGGGTAATATCATGTTTGTATATTTAACAATAACCTCACCATCTAAATATATGGTTAGAGTGTGGGTGATATTACTCCACGTAACTGTAAGCATGTGCCACTCATTTGGTGGAACGTAAAACTTATCTGAATACCAAGGTACACCATTAGCACCGTACCAATATATCTGAAAACCGTTGTTTGAACCACCTCCAGAGTATATTAGTGGATATTTTCCTGCTATAGAGATGTAGTCATCAACTCTTTGATCACTAAATCTGTATATCCAGAATGATACTGTTCCTTCCGTTAAATTAGCTTGTAGTGATGGTATCTTAACGTAGTCATTCACTCCATCGAATTCGATCGCCTTTCCAATCAATCCGTCAGTCCAGTTTGCAGAGAGGTTACCGTAGAACTTTCCGCTCATTACACTAATGTTAGTCCAAGCGTAGTTGTAGGTAACGTTGCCCTGCCCTTCGTCGAACGTGAGGTGGAGTACCAGACCTCTTTCGAGGTGGAGCTTACTCTTGCCGAGCTCGTAGAGGTAGCGGATTTCGGAGGCGTTGAGAGCTCTGTTGTAGATGCGGACTTCGTCTATACATCCATATGCCTGATAGCCACTAACATCTGCGAATCCAAAGCGTATGTACGGTGAGGTGGCAGAAATGACATCTGGTAAATAAGGTGGTAGCCCAACGTATTTCTCCGCAACTAACTCGCCATTTATATACAATTGCAAATATCCTGTTGAATTGTTATAACAGTAGGTAACCATAAACCATTTATTAAGCAAATCTGGGTTGATTCTATAGGTTATCCAGTGAGGATGATCGTCTGTAGCTTTATAATCTACTATTAAATCTGGTGCACCTCCGGTTTTAATAGCTAAGTCGTTTGCGTTTGCAAATAACCAGTGTGCTCTCCCTACGTCGTTCGGTGCTACCCACTCGTATGGTTTTATCCAGAGGCTTACTGTGAATTCTCCAGAATTTTCTATTGCTTTCGCTATGTTGATTGCTGACGATCCACTGATTTCAACGTAATCATTCATTCCGTCGAACTTGACCGCTCCTCCAAAGATTCCCGCAGTCCAGTTAATTTGCTGAATTGTTCCGTTGTATCCAATTCCGTTGTTCCCGTGTCCTGAGAGATCGTGAGCTATGCTACCTGACATTTCATCGAACGGAAGGTAGAGAACCAAGCCCTTGTTGATGTCGTACTTGAGTTTAGTAGCTTCGTAGATTTCCTTGATTTCCTTGTCGCTTAAAGCACGGTTGTAGACAAACACATTGTCAAGCGAGAAGTTACCATAGTCTGAGCAACCGTACGAAACTCCTATTGTTAGTGGTACATTCGCTGTTCTTAGTGGGTTTCCTGCTCCCGCTCCAGATGGTAATCCTTCCCAGATTAGCTTACCATCCATGTATATTTTACCAAGATCATTCACTGAATCGTAGACAAATGCAAAGAAATGCCAATCGTGCCCGTAATCTTTCAAAGTTAAACCAACTTTCACTGTTCCAAAGTATATTTGATTTCCATTTTCATCATAACCTTGGAAATACAAATCATGAATTCCTCCTATTCTTATTCTCCAAGGTGTTCCTGAAATAGTACCGTTAGAGATTCCAAAAACATGACGCCATGATTGATTCACGTCATCGGAATAGAACCAGAATACGATCGTGATAGCCTTGGTTATGTTTAGTTTGGAAACATATGGAAAGATTATGTAATCATTCTTACCGTCAAGTTTGACCGCTCCTCCCTGCACACCTACAGTCCAGTTTATCTGTTGTATCGTACCGTTGTAACCTGTACCATGATAATAAGGATCTACGAGATCATGTACCGTGTAACCATATCCCTCGTCAAACGTCAACCACAGCACCAGACCATCCTTTGGAATGTCAGCAAAGGCTATAGCGGTCGTCGTGTTGTTCTTGAATCCTACCGGACTCGTTAGCTCGGCGTAGTTCGGCGAGATTGCGCTTGCAATTCCCGCAAGAAGTATCAGCACCAGAATGCTCAATACGATTCTTCTCATAACCATCCCTCAAAAATATATAGTGAAAACTGAATTTATTACTTACCCCTCACGGTAGCCACGAACAGGTAGATCATTGTGGCTATCAGCACTATTACCATTATCACGCCGGCTACCCACATCCAGTCGATTTCTGACGGAGGAGCTACCAAAGCACCGGCTGGATACAGCTCTATCGTGTGGGTTGAGAAGTTGCTCACGTTGAAGTAGCAGAATCCGTCCGTTACATTGAGAGTAGTCACGTAGTTACCGTCGATGTAAAGATCGAGCGCATCGTACGGCAGATCGGTAAGGAAGAAGTCCACGACGTTTCCGTGAACGGACTCGATCGTCATGTTCAGAAACACGTCTCCGACGCTCGCATTCGGATTATATACGTTCACGCTAAGGCTTGCGTCTGCGTATCTCGGCTTGACGAAGATCGGAATCGGCTTGCTGAACGTTCTGTTGGATTCTATCTGGACACCGTCTGTCGGTGAAATCGACATGCGTGCGTAGCTCATCAGCATGAACGGGTAGGTCTTAAGCTCGAGCGTGTAGTTGTAGCTCGTGCAGAGCGTGTGCTCGGTGTCGAGCGTTATCGTGAGCGTTACCGGTGAGATTATGTCCGTTACGTTCGTCAGTCCTATCGTCACGTTCTCTCCTTCAGCCAAGAACTTATCGCAGTCGACGCAAACTCCGGCTACGCAAACCTTCTTAACGTATACTCTTCCTTCATCGTACCACGTGAAGTTCAGGAATACCTTCTCACTACCCTCACAGTAAACGGTTATCGTGTTGCTCAGGTTCAGGTCACCCAAGCTGAATTCCGTTGAAGCCGTTCCGTTTGTCAGAGATCCGTTATACTCAACGTCCCATACTCCGTCCCCGTTCAGGTCGATCTTCGGATTTCTCGTCGGAAGCTTTGAGACTGTTCCCGTTATGTTTATCGCATCGATGTGAACGTCAGCCTGCCCGGCAACGTCGTCCGCTCCATCTGAAACGAACTCGATCTTAATCAGAACTGATCTATTTCCCGCAATCGGCAGGCTAATATCTCCCGTCCACTGAGTTCCTGTTGACGTCGATCCATTGGCTCCGTCGAACAGCGTTATCCACGTAGTTCCGCCGTCGGTCGAGTAGTAAATGTTGAGGTCGTCCTGCCCGGTTCCGGGCGTTGAGTTCGGAGCTACGTAAATCGACACGTTATGCCACACGAGCGACGTGAAATACCCGTCGTCTATCGTAAAGTTGTAAATCACGCTCACAGTTTCGGCAACTGTGTCCACGCTGTGCTCAAGCCACCCCGCAGAAGTGTTCACAGTCAGGTTCGCTCCGAGAGAATCCCAAATTGGGTTCACCGAGGTATAGTCGTCGCTAACACTCCAAGATCCGTCGGTTTCCGAAATTGTTGCGATCACGCTCCCAGTTCCGTTTATTATGTGCTGGTATCTGGAGCTCCACCACTCGTAGCCGATGAACTTGAACGTGACGTTTCTCGGATAGTACTTGAAGTTGAGCGTTATCGTCGATCCGTTATCCGCAAGAATCTGAGTCGTGTTCAAATGTGCAAGCTTCGTTCCGTTTCCATTTATCACGATGTTTACGCCGTCGAGTATCCCCTTGAACGACAGCATTTTTGTGCAGTTTCCTTTGTGATGAAAGATCGCTCTTATCTGATGCATTCTGACGGCGTTGATTGCGTCTTCCGGTAATTTCTTGGCGTTTATCATGTCCATTATTTTATTGAAGGCTACGTCCATCGCTCGTGGGTTTACTTTCACCGCTACGGCTGGTGCTATCATTAGAGCAGTCACTAACATAAACACTAACAGCTTTCTCATGCCTTAACACCCCCTCTCAACTTAACAGCCATCCAACCTATCAGGATAAACACGCCGAGCGTGATAAACACGGCAACCCATGGGTACTGCGTCAGGAATACCGCAGTGCTCTTCATCGCTACTCCAATTATCTGGGAAAGTGTGTAGAGGATCGGTACTGCTCTGACTGCGTCGAGTATCATTATGACTCCAAAGATGAATACCGTGAGCCTGAGCCATCCGCTCAGTTTTACACTTATCTTCTCGTATAAAGGTTTGTACGCTACGCTTAAAACCGTGATTAAACCAACTATTAGCTCGGTTATGTTTGAATTTTTAACAGTATAAGTAAAGATGTCGCTTATATTGGTGATCAAACCGATGCTCTGCATCAGCAACAGCAGTCCGAGGATGAACACTGCAACCGGAACGAACCAAGGCACTCTGACCTGAACTCTGAACGTGCTGAGTAGTCCGTTAAGCGTAAACAGCATTATCGTAAATCCTATCAAGGCGATCCCAGCTCCGAACATATTCCAGTAGATCTCCACCACACATCACCCCCTAACCGCTTTAATAGCGCTATATATTATATAAAACATACCTATCACGTAAATTATAATCATAGCCGTCAGGAATATGGACATCGCTTGCTGAGGTGCTACTCCGTATATGGCAACCATGCTTCCGAGCATTATCAAGCTCCATCCTATCATCGTCGTTATTATGTTCACTATCGGGATTTCCGACGTGTAGACGACTAAAACCAACCCTGCAACGCACATCAGCGTTCCGATGACTACGTAAGCTATCGGAGGTAGAGATACCTGTGCGACCATTACTTTCGGGCTTATCAGCGTGAAGGTAACTCCTACGAAGAATATGTTACGCAGGACTGATCGAATCGCATCGTTCACGGTGGAGAATATACCTTCTATGGCTTGTCCGATCCACATCAGCGGTCTTACTATTATGTTATACACCTGCTGAGCTACTCCTCTAATTATACTCTGCAATCCGTTCCAAATAGCTCCCAAGACGTCCTGAATCGGTTTTATCACGTTATCGTAAAAGAACTGCTGAAATCCCTGAATCCATCCGACTGTCGCAAGCAATACCAACAAAACCCATACCTTCACATCTAACCACCTCTTCTAAAATACCTAATCCGAACAAACTCCTTATAACGGATTCGATCGCTCTTCCTATAGTTGAGAACACGTTCACGATCGTCTGCCCGACCGTCTGAAGCGGTTGAACTATTATCATGTATATTCCCTGTCCGATCCCCCTGATTATACTCTGCGTCGTGTTCCAGAAGATGTTTACTGTATCACTCAACGGTCTCACAACCCAGTCGTTGAAAGCCTGCTGTATCCACTGTTGCCAGTTTGTCTGAGCTCCTCCTACACCTTCTGCAGATAACCGAACTTCTACATTGTAAACGCCCGGATTCGTGAAGTCTCCGTCTATCTTGGTGTATCTGTAGCCCGACGCTACAGCGTAAAGCCTGTAATCGTGCGTATCTGCCAATGTGATGGTTACTCTGTTGTCGTTGCCCGTCATGACGTATACACCCGTATGACCGTACACCGTTCCACGGACTGGGTTCGTTCCGCCTGAAACGCTTATTATATCGTTTAGATTCGGATCTCCTTCTGCAAACCCACCCCATTCTATGGTTTTGATGAATATGGCTACGTTATCGACTGGCTGATTGTTTTCTCCGTAAACCGTGACCGTTATCTCGAACCTGTTCGGAGAAGGAGTCGGTGTTGGTTGAGGTGGGGTTGGCGTCGGATGAGGGGGTGGAGGAGTTGGAGTAGGTGTCGGTGTGGTCAGCCTTAGTCTGAGTCCGTAGTAACCTTCACTGCTACCAAACGATACAACTCTTATGTAGTACGTGCCCGGTGGAAGATCTCTCGTAATTCTGCTGAAAAGCCCAGATCCTCCATCATCATCGTATGCAATCAGCGTTCCATCTCTGTAAAGATACATAACTGTATCAACGGACGGAGATCCAGAGTAGAACGTTTCAATAGTCACCCGTGCCTCTCTTGATAGAGTAAACCTGAACCAGTCTTCGTCAGTGGCAGTAAGATACAAGTTTCTCTCTTCGAATGGTACCGGTTCTGGTGTGGCGTGAGCTCTGTCGTCGTTAGGCTCGCAGTGGTCGTTTGCAGTTGGTGGTGTTGGAGTTGGAGTCGGGGGAGGTGGAGAAGGCGTAGTAGTGTATCTGATGTCTATTGAATAAGATACTATTCCGTCGCTACCTCCGTCAAATCCTCGCACTACCACTCTGTATAGATGACCAGCTACAGCGTTAAACGTATCACTATCTACCTCACCAGCTCCATTGTACGAACTTGCAACTGTTCTTCCGACCGTTTCGTCAGTTACGTAAAAGTCAGGATCGTCGTCGCTGTGTAGTGGTCTCAGAACGACTCTGATCTGACCTGATGATGGTGCTGTAAATTCAAACGCATCTGCTTGATACTCTTGTACAGTATGTACCCCGGAATAGGGTAATCTAATACGATATACATCCTCATAAGCCGATACTACCGCTATTACTACTACTGTAAAAAATAGAATGAATAGTGTAATTACTGCAATTCTCTTGATTTTAGATCACCTCGCTCCGACTCTCCTCGCTCTTGCGTAGTACGCAACCACGTAGATTATCAGGGATACTAAGAACAATCCTGCGTAAACGTACATGGCATACGTTATAGCGTTCTTCATCACTGCCCAGTTCGTTGAAGCGTATGCGGTAAGCAAGGCGAAGAAGTTAACAAATCCGACCCAGATAGCTTCTCCGGGCTCAAGAGTTCCAGTGAATGCTACATCCATCACTATGGCTGGAACTGCGAGCACCGCTCCGAAAAGCATCACTGTCGTTGCTGTGTCCATGTATGCGTTCAAAGCCCCACCGGAAACCCAATTCCAGAAGTATATTATTAAGTAAGTCAGTGCTGTTATGATGGATAGCTTCGGTATGTTTTCAAAAAACGTCTGAGCTGGGGCAGTCTTCCCCTTAACCATTCTACATCACCTCCTTCTCCTATACCTAACCAACTTCTCATACAAATCTATATCGCGTCTAAGCTCTCTGCAGACTTCCTCAAGCTCGTCAAACCGTGTAAACGCTGGAGAACACACCTCGTCCACTTTTTCCTTCAGTTTCGCAAAAAACTCCCTAATTACGGATTCGTTTTCGGGCATTACACGGTCACCTCCTCAACAAACTTTATAACAACCTCTATCGCATACGCAACGAGGATAGCAACTGCGAAAACCACGGCAAACGTTATTACGAAGTTTATCACGTACGTAGCGTTAACTGTTATGTCTGTGATGACCGGTGCAAAGCTTAGCGTGTTTTTGATCCACCCTGCTATCGACGAACTCACTGTAACTTCGTTGAACGCTCCGAATAGCAGAACCAACGCTCCGACGACCACCCCCGACGCAGAGTACTTTAATCTCCTTTCCTGCTTCGTGACTACTGAGTACACGAGCATACCGACGGAAGCTGATATCAATCCGAACGCCATGAATTCGTAGAACGTGTGCCAAAACGGTGGAACTCCGAGAACTGCAATCAGAGCTAAAACTGGTGCGAAAACGTTGTCGATGTTGTTTCTCAGAAGGATTCCACCGAAAATTCCCGCTACCGTGGCTGTGGTGAAAAGCGGGATCATTGCGAGCAGTGTTCCGACTCCGAAGATCCCACCGGCGAGAGAGAACAAAGCTCCTCTGAACGCCACTGCAATGTTAGTCTTGAAGATCTGATATGCGTACTCTATGACCCTCTGAATTATCGGAAGCACCGCCATCATACTAATGAGTCTGAGTATGTCGAGTGCCACATCCACGTAGTACCCGAACGCATCTCTGATCGTATCTGATTCTGGATTAAGCCCTGTGGCTAAGTACGTTGCGAAGAACGCTCCGAACATCACCGCCACGAGCAAACCCAACACGGCCTTTGACCCATCACCTCTCAACGTGTTATACCAAAGCGGGGCATAAGCTATGGTATACAAAATCCCCACTATTAAAGTGGGGAGCGTGAAGTACACGTAAAGACCAACAAAGTCGAATTCTATGAGCGTAGGGGGAAACACGGATGAAACGAGCAGATAAACTGGATAATACGTAAAAGTTGTGATCAGGATGATGTACAGATAATCGGAATCGTAAGCCTGCTTACCCGGCTCGATACCTCCGAATAGGTCGATAAGCCTATCTTTCTTCAGGATTGAAAATATCAAAAAAATTCCAATAAAAATTAAAAATAAAGGATCGGGAATCATTGTTACTCCCTCGTCGTTCCGAAGTGTATTACACTTGCGATCAGTACGATTAGTGCTGAGAGCATCAGTATTCCGACGAAGATCCAGTTCTCCTGTACCCATGTCCATGCCTTGTTAGCCCACTCGGTTATCTGTACCCACAGAGCCAGTAGCATGTAAATTCCGACTATGCTCGCCAATCCGCCAATGCTTCTTGGAATGAGCGGTAAGCCTTTCGACTTTCTATATATCATGATTCCGATGATTATGAACGTCACTATGATTCCAATCAATGCGAGAACTGGAATTCCAGCGATCTCGTACTGCCACCAGTAGAGCGGTGTCGGAGGAGCTAACATTGCCGATGGAGCAACTATTGTTACGTTCTTAGCGTGCTCGCTCGTAACCGGCAGACCTCCAATCGGATCGATGTAGTACTTGAACTTGAATCCGTTCACGAGCGTTCCGTTCGTGTCCCATGCGTAGCAGGTTATTGCGATCGTACTGTTCTCAGCCGGTTTCTCGTCGAGGAATATAGCCTCTATGTATCCGTCAGACTCCTTGAGCCCGATGTCGGTTGCGTTAGCTATTGCAACCGGAACGATGTTCGTAAAGTACGTGTCGTTCAGGAATACTGAGTAGTATGCCTTGTAAACTGGAACTAAGGCGTCAGAGTAGTTGTATCTGTAAATCGTGAACTCGAACGATACTTTGTTCGTGGTGGCGTTGGTCAGGTTGAGGTTTATCGTATCTCCGATCGTAACGGTGACATTTTTATCAGCACTCGTAATCTTTCCTATGTAGTTGTAGACGGTCGCAGGATCGAATACGATGTAATCTACCTTCTCAGGCGTGGTTGTTTCATTGTAGGTCGTGTTGAAAGCTTCTGAGACGTAAGCGAGGACAGCTTTGTTGGTCATCACAGTCCCGGTGTCGATTCCCTCACTTGCGTTCAGTCCGGTTGAATAGTTGAACGTCAAGCTTACCGAGCTGATCGTTACGGATGTAGTTCCAGCGTATGTGAACGTGATGTTCGTAGGATTTCTCGTAACCGTCAGGTTAGCCGTATCTCCGGTTGCACTGTAAGTGTACGAGCTTATGTTCACGGCAAAGGTTATCACGAGCGTTTTGTTCGTCGCATCTAATACGTAGCCCCCTCCACCGTTGTAGTCAAACAATATCGTAACGTTTCCACTCAACCCCTTACCGAGCACGAGATAGTTCGTCTGATCTACTGCGTCCGCTGTTACTCCATTAAATGCCGTTATTTTAGCTCCAAGAGCCGGTGTTGCCATCAGTAAAAGTATTAATAAAAACCACAACTTCCTCAACAACCCGTTTCACCCCCTTCTTCTCACACTCTCTATTATCCACACGATAAGACCATACCACTCATATCTCTCAACCCTCCTACCCATAGCGAGGCTTATCAGATATACTATCAGTCCGACGAGAGACCAGAGTATTATGAACGTCAGGAAGTACGCTATCGCAAGCACTGCGTAATCTGGTAGCGGTAAGTAGTAGCTCAGCACTCCGACGAGTTTATCGAACATGCTCTTGAACCAAGCCATCGCTGACTCGAAGTACGATACTATGTAGTCGAAGAACGACTGCAACGGCTTAACCGTTCCTGCAAGCGTGTATGTGTAGTAGTTCATCTTCGGAACGAGTGAGAAGTTCGTTCCTTCGGTTATGTTGAATGTAAGAACTGCGTAGTCGTGCGGATAGATCGGATCGTCGAACTCATAGACTACGAGCGTCTCGTTCTGAGCTACTGGAACTGGTTCGCTGTTCACGAATTCTCCGCTCGTCTTCTCGAACGTAACTCTCAAGCTGTACTTGTCGAACTTAACTACGTCTGAGAATCCGATGTTCTTGAAGTAGTACGTTACTCTGCTACCTTCGATCTTGTATATCGGAATAACGATCGGATAGTAGTAATCGTTGCCTACGAGTGCGAGCTCTGTCATCTCCTCTACTCTGTTATCGTAGACCAGTCTCCACGGAACAGATCCAACTACAGCGCTGATCTCATTTGACAGAGTCTCCGAAGCAACTGTAATGTTTCCGATTAGGATTACCATCGCAGGTTTGTTAGCCGTCAGATAGTCAGACTGGTTCGCTCCGAGCGACGTAGAGTTCTCGGCTATGACGATCGAAACGTTGGCGAGGTTGTATATGCTCATTGCGTAAATGTATTCGTCGTAAGGTGTGAGATCTGTCTCCTTCACGACTACGATCGTTGCGTTCTTCTTAGCGGTCTGAGCGTCGAGTATGAAGTCCTCAACGTCCTTCGTCATCGTAAGGTTGTGCCACGTGTCGTTTACCGTATAGTTCGTCTGCAGGGCGGAGATAACATCTGGATCTACAGCAGGAGTAACGTATATTGTAGTTGCTCCGAGCAGATCTGCAACCGATTCTATATCTGTAGCACCCAACTGCTCGTACAGAACCGGAATGTCGTCGATTGCAGACATGATTACCGCTTTGGCAACATCTGCCTGAACGTACCCGTCAGTTACGATAACCGCTGAAGCGGAAGACCACTCGTAGATTGCTATCTTCTTGCTCAACTCCTCAGGTGTGCTTGCGTATATTATATTTACCACATTTAAATTCTTATTAGTAATCGGATCGTGGATGTCCTTGATCAGGTCTGCTATGGCTGTAGTGTTCTTGTCGACTCCTATAACGATGGCGTTGCTGAGGTTGCCATAAGCGAGCATCTGAGAAATCGTCTCAATGACGTAAACGCTGAGCTTATCTGGAGGTGTGACCAAAACCGGTGCTTTTATGTGGTTTGCCAAAACGTCTGCGAGAGCTATAACGTTATAATCGTCTGGATCTGCTACTGCGATTATGACCGTGTCGGACGGTGTTATATTGGTTGTTTTGGCGAGGTTGTACGGTAAGGATTGCTCAGGTGTGGTGCTCTTACCGGGCACTGCAACCGCTGACGCCGTCGATATTGCTAATGCTATTATTAACAATACAATCAATGACGTTTTTAACAGCTTTTTCATTCCCTATCCCTCCGTCGAGCTGTAATATCATTTCAAAGTTCAACCTATATAACGATTGTTTAAAAAATGAGTTTAAAGGACGTTAACAAATCGACTGAAAAAGTCTTTAAATCGCTGAAAGAATTGTGTGAATTATTATTTCATATAGAACGGTCACGGGAATCGCTAAAAACAATGATACGACGAAGACAGCGAGTTGATAGTAGCACGATGTTTTGAACCCTTGCAACCTGTCGCTGACAAAGTATGTTATAAGCCTATATATAAGCGGTAGTATTATAGCTATAATTCCGACCAGTGCTGCACCAACGCTCAGGTATCCTTTGACATAAATTACGTATATGTAAACCAAATATAGCAGAGGTAAATACACGATGTCTTCTTTACTGAGTCTATCAAATGTTATGTCTATCTGCTTTATACCATATAGGCAGTATATAGGTGATATTAGAAGTGATATGAACGAATAAATTATTGAGAAATAACCTATCGCTCCGAATCCGTCGTATAGATATTCAGGTAAAGATTTGCTGTACAGTAGCCTGTAGAAGTAGTCCATAGGATTCAGTCCGGGTATTATCGAACTCAGAGAGCCGAGCATCAGTGCTGTTATAAGAGATGCTACCGCTGTCACGCCACCACCTCCACAGCAAATATTTTCATGAAGAACAGCACGTATGTTGATATAAGTATGGTTACGATCGTAAGGGCTTTTGTTATCAGGTCTCTTCTGTCTACTGTCATAGCCCAGTAACCGTCTGTGGCTACGTTCCCTATCTTAATCGGCAGTGCGTTTATGAATGCGAGAGAGAACGAGAAGAAGGATATCATTGCTATCAAGCTTAATCCGAAGTTATCCAAGTCGTTCAGTACAAACGGCGGACTCGTAACTGTGAACAGGTAGAACAGACATGCTATACCAACTAAAAGGTTAACAAATGGAGCTACTACTGCTACGTTATCGTAGCACTTGTCAGCTTTCCTCATGACGACGTAGACTCCGCCCGGTGACGCTATAACCGGAATTAAGTACGAGTACCAGCCCGTGTACTTCTTTATCAGAATTAGGATGGAAAGAATTAGTATGCTGATTAGCGTGGTGTTAATGGCGAACGACGTTAAAGTGAACGTTGCTTCTCTTCTGCATACTTCCTCAGCGTAAAGGAGGTGCATTCCTTCGTGCAACATTACGACGCACAGCGTTACGACTAACCCGGCTATCATGGCTTTGTCAAACGGCATCGGGATTACGTAGTATATCATTAACGCAAATACTGTCGTCATCATTGCAGTTGCGACCAGCACGTCCTTCAACCCCATCCTATCACCTCAAAGTGTAGCTACAATAACCGCAAAACTGCGGATCACACTTGAGAGACCAGATCAATGCAAAGAACGCACCCACCATCATCATCATAGCTATGATATACTGGAACTCCGCAGGATATCCCATTTGCTCAAATATTAGTGCCATGGTTAGACCGTCCCCTCCGAAATACCTGAAGTTGTCGGAGAATATGACCAAGTTTGGCAGTGCGTAGACCGCTTGTCCAAACATTTCAAATATCGCTCCCAGTCTAACGCCGAACAACCAGATGGAAGCGTTTACCGCTGAGCATGCGTCTATTACTCGCCTCAGAAACGGATACGACGTGAAAATTACTATTAGAAGAGAGATAAGCCACGTCGTTATCAGAACTCCTTCGAAAACCCAAAACGGATTACCTCCGCTTATTTCTATTGCGAATATCGGATAGAACAGAATCCACTGAGTTATGAACACTTTACCAGCCCATCCACCTGTTAGAATTGCGTAAACTCCGTGTAGCCACTCGTGGATGAATCTAAGCGCTATAGACGTTATCAGAAACGATATTGCCCAAAATGCGTATAGTCCTATACCTCTGTTAGTTATTCGGCAAACCTCCACCATGAAATTAAATCATAATTGAAAGTTTAAATAATTTCACTTCACCCATTTACACCTTACTTCCTCTCCGATGTTGTAGCAGACTTTCTGAAATCCTCTTATCGTGTACAGAGCATCCTTTATGTTCACACCGCTCAGAACGAGTGCTAAGACGGTTAAGAACGCTCTGAAAGCTCCAAGAAACGGATAAAACATCAGGAAAATTATAGTTAGCTGAAGCGTGAACGGTTTGAATTCCCTTTCAGTGTAGTTCCAAACGGATCTACCTCCGGTGAAGATCCAGAAGACAATCGAACCCATTCCGACGAGTAACATGAAGAACAACCACGTAGTTAGGAACACTACAATCGCTCTGATTACGAATATAGCCAAACCGTTGGTCAGGAACGTAAAGATAAACGGCTCGTATTCGAGAGTTGGTAGAGCTTTCAGGAAGTAGTAGAAGTTCGTAACCGTTATTGCCGTCTTTTCGAATATTACGATTGGATCGAAGTAGAACAACGCATAACAGGCTGTGAATATTACCATTATTATGATCTTTATAATGTTATTCTTAATCAGCTTGTTCACGATGATGTAGTAGAACAGCACAACGGGAACGGCAAACCTAACGAGCACAATGAAACCAGCAAATAGATAACCTAAAATGTTGGGCTGTTGGATTCCGGCAGTTGCGAGCCACGATTCGTACATTTCCTCGATTGCTTTGGCTTGTCCGAGCGTGACCAAGTTTATCAGCTCTTCGCATGCTTGTTCAAGAGCTTCGAGAACCATTCTCTCACCTTCCTAATAATATCAGGTATATGATAATACAAAAGGATTACTACTGTCGTCAGGAAACCGAAGAATACTATTCCAAACGCTGTTTCGACCGATTTGACACCTAATCGGCTGTACAACGACATTATCACGTCCGGTATCGCTACTATCAGTATCAGGAGAACCAAATATACTATAGATAGAGCGTAAATCGGTAGCAGATCCGGTTTAGGCTCTTTGAATAAGTCATTGTAGAATTCGCTCAGGCTGTAAAGTGTGACGAGTCTCCCACCTATCTTCTCCTTTCTCTTTACGACTATGCCTGCTTCGAGCATTTTGGTTAGGTGATGGTATGCGTTCTGCTCGGAAATTCCGAGAATTTGCGATATCTCTGTTAGTGTAAGCTCTCCTTTTCTTCTGAGTATGTCTCTGATCTTGCGTCTCGTTGGATTAGATAGAACAACCAGAGCGTCGATCTTCTGATCATACTGCATAGTTCCTTTCCAATGAACCCCTATCTGGTGGGTCAGTAAACGCAAACCTAACTCTAAGTTCTGTGTATGCTGGGTGTCTCCACCTAAACTTTCTGTTATCTGTCATGCTACTCAATCCTCGATTAGCGGTAGAACTTTATCGCAGTCGCTACCCTTGATCACGATCTCGCATTCGATTCCCGTTCCATCAGGAGTTTCACTACATTTAAACACAATCTTGCACCATTCCTTCTCCATAGTGAAAGAATAGGACGGACGAATATAAAAACTTGCCTGATTATCTTACTTAATTTACGCTTATTTGTTTCCTTTAGGAACTTTTGTTTAATTTTTAGTTATATTAAAATAACTTTGATCTATTAGTTGAAATAATATATTTGGCTTAGCAACGCACTTTTAGGCTACCCTAAAGTTTTGCAGAGTTTCAGTTTCAATATAGAACAAATATATACATTTATAAAAAGTAAAAAAATTTCATATAAATACTTACTGTTATCATATAATCAGGTCGGGAAATTTAGCTCGCTTGTCGTTGTTTGTATAGATGTATTAAGACACCATACTACTACTACAAAATATAAGAACACTAACTTCTACCAATTCTAAGAATGGAGGAGTTTTAGATTTTTACAGATTCGACGATATTTTAAATTTTTATGAGAATAAAATCATGTAAGTAGCGAATAATTACGACGTAGGTTTATTTGCGAAATAAAGCCCCAGCAACTCTGGTTTAAAGTGCACCCAATAGTTTTCAAAATACAGCCACGACGTGCTTCCAATCGAAAAACTATTGGGTGCACCGTATTATAATATATCAGCGAAGGGAAAATATACCGGGTATTAGCGACCCCAACCCCAAAGAAAATTTCACAAGGCGAAATTATAAAAAAAGAGAATGCACCTGCAGAAAAATATGCGCATATATTTTCCCTCGTGCGTTAATTATAAGAGAGATCGAACATAAGCGAGGTCGATAAAATTTGAGGTTTGAGATCTTGGGGTTCGAAAGCTATTTATATATGTGCACCCATAGGTGCACATATGAGTGGGAGGTCAATTACTCGAAAGGAGAAAGTAGGTGTGTATTTGTTCAAAAACACCTACGATTGGATTAAACAGACAACCGAGCTGTTATGTCAGAGATACAAGAAAGTGTCGGTGTCGTGGGTTATTAACTTCTTCTTATCACAGGTCAGAAGACGCAATTCTGCGGAAAAACTCTCGAACGTTATTATCGATACTCTAAAAATTAATACAGAAAATATAAAAACAAATGATAATAATTTTATATATGAATATATAAGGCGAATTTCTGAGCATCCGAAGGCACGTGCAAAGTATGGGTGTATGTATAAAGGTATAAAGGTCGGAGTAAGCTTGGACAAAGATCTCGTGAATTGGCTGGAAAAAGTTCAGGAGCTTGTGAGCAACAAGCTGAACATCAATGTATCGAGATCGGTTGTCGTCAATTATATATTGGATGCTTTTGGTAATAAAATGAACTACGATCCAAATAAACTCGTCGATATGATTCTGAGAACCATTAAAAAGATTGAAGAGGAGAGGAAGAAAAAGGAAGAGGAAATAATGAGGAAATACTTCCCTATGTACCCACACGTTCCAGTTTTCCCATTCGGAAGAAAGAAAAGAAGGATATTTTAAAACAGATCCTTGGGGCAGATACACTTGTCCGTTAAAGCCTGATGTATCCTGCAACCACCCTTACATATATCTTTTAACCTGCAATCATGACAGTATTTGGGCAAAGGCTGATCAAGATACTTCTTTAAATTTTCTTCAAAGTGATCAAAGTTTAAAATCCATCTTCCTCTAATTTTCTCGTACTTCGCAAGCACTGTTTTTTCGAACGGGCATGGCAATATTTCTCCGTCGTGCGTTAAGCAGATTCTACCACCCATTCGACCAGCTTCGCAGATCCTCGGAGCTTTGTCCCACCATCTCTGAGCCCTGTCTCTGAACTCTGGGAAGATGCAAGTCCACCAAGGAGTCATCAGACGCATACCGTCTTTGCTTAAGACAATTGTAGTTATCATTTTTATTTGCTCGACTGTAGGAAGTTTGTCCTCTGAGACATACGGAAGATAGGGCATACCATGCCATTCTATGTCGACTCCCCTCATCCTCAGCCTCTCGACGAGCCTAATGAACTGAAGGCAGTCCCCGAAGTTATCACGCATAATGGTTGTCCTGATCTTTATCGAAATGCCGAACTTCCTCAACCTCTTAAGAGTATCAACCTGAGCATTCCAGAGCCCTTGGACACCCATTTCCCTGTCAGCACGAGTACCCCAGTAGTCCATCGAGTAATACACGGAAACGTCGTAGAGCTTGAACGTTTGAAGCAGGTCGTCGCTTATATAACCTCTGCAGTTGATAGAAAGTTCGTCTCTCGCAAAAGGTCTGAGTAAAGCTATCAGTTCTTTCAGCTTAGGATAGAGGAGAGGATTTCCGACACCCGTTATGTTTATACCCTTGAAACCGCCGTATTTGGCACTACCGAAGTCGTAAAGGAACTGCTCGACGAGTTCGAGGTCTATGTGCTTAGGTTTTAACCTTTTGCGTTCATCCCTAACGAAGCAGTGGGAGCAATTAAAATTGCAGGCGGTAGTCGTATATATAAAGGCACGAGTGAAAAGGAACTTACCCATTCAATCCACCCCCATAAACCTGCAATTAACGAGCTTCAACCTCTGAAACTGCCTGCCGGTATATTCGCAAATACCCTGCGTTTCTCTAAACACTATCTCGTTAAATATAATGAAAAATGGATCTCCGAACCCCTCATAATCATTAACATTAGGAAAGTTCACGTCGAAAAACTCGAAGCTGTCGTTCTTCACGACAAGAATACCGTAATTTCCGCCAGTTTCGTTCGTTAGGTTGCTACTGCCGATGTAATATACTGTTTTGGATTCAGACCACATCATGATGCCTTTGAAGTGCGTGTGAGCGGGCGTGACGTAAGCACCACGGATCATTTCGGGTTTTGTGGTTCGCCCGCAAAAAACACGTATATTAGGAGCTATAAGCTGTAAGCGACCGACGACGTCGGGAGATATTGAGTACGTGACGGCGAGACAGCTAACCTCGTTGTCGGACTCGAAAAGATCATGAAGAGCGTTAAGAACGTGCTCGATACCGCTAATAGGTTTTATTTCATAAAACACTTCACTAACGTGAGCGAGCTTCATATCTCATCTTCAAGTGTTTTAATTGTATAAAACCTCTTATCCACGCTAAAACGTCTGTCTCTCCTGTTTCGTTCACAGGAAACAGCCTTTGAAGCAGAAGTTCTCGTAATTCGTAGCTGTTTAAACCCATTAGTATGAGTTGTTCCTCGATTGCAGTCCTCGCAAGCTCCCTGAGAACTTGCCTCGAAGCAGACCAGTCCAAAGGTATAGCCGGATCGCTGAGAGCTATTTCCACGTTTACATGCCTATCTCGTGCGATACTGCTTTTAATAAGGAATGAAGGTAGCTCTATGACGTCTTTCTGAAACCACTCGAAAATCCAGTATCTGTATGTGGTTCTCGATAGGAATCGTCTCCTAAAACCTCTTTCGCTTACTTCTGGTATGTACAACGTGTACGCTTCGTCCTCCCCCCAACCTAAAACCTGAGATATATCCATATCCACGAACGGGATTCCGACGGCTGTGCATACGTCTTTGACTATCTCGTAGGCTGATTTGACACCTTTTCCGAGACCGTGAAATCGTATAAGTTTACCGTGGAATTCTCGCTCGATGTAGCCGTATTTGAAAAGCTCGCAGTTCGGACAATATTGAGAATAAACGAATATGCAGACTACCATTAGTATCATACCCTCCCTTGTATTTCTTTCAAAATAAACCCGCAAATAACAGAGTTTGGTGGTCTTATATCGATACGAAAATCACATCCAATGCAGTATATTATTGAGACGTCCGTTTTCTCCTTTGGACACGGTATCATGACCATACCCATCCCCTCCTTAATCCCGTTCCCTTACATTCAGGACAGAGTTTGAACACAGCTACGGTTTTTCCTCTACGTTCAATTTCCTCTATGATTGATCCTTTACCTTTACACTTAGGACAGGGTCTCACTGGAAATCACCTCTGCTTTTTATCTCTGCAAACTGGAATCATACCCCACGCTTCTTCAGGAACGAACTCGCAATGTGTAACTTTGTCAAGCTCTACTCTCTTCGTCCAGAACATGATCCATCTCCTCCAACTCTTTTAGTATTTCACAGGCAACTTCTTTAAGCTTTACAAATCTTTTATTAACTACTCCAACGGCATGTGGAGTAACTACGCTTAGAATACGCTTCATGAATTCCGGTTTTGACAGAACGTTGAATACGATCTGCTCCGCAATCTGATCGTCAACCTCCCACTTCTTCAAATAATCCTCAACGACTTTTTTCACAAGCTCCACGACTTTTTGCGGTTTTTCATTGTACAAAACGAACATTAGACCCTGCTCGATTTCCTTTGCGATGTGCTTCTTAATTTCGGTCATGAAAGCGTTGTAGAACTGTCTGTCTCTCTTAAGCCATTCGTGCGGTTTGAAACGCATGAAGTGAACGTGCTCTTTCAGCTTAGTTAGTTCTTCACTGATTTTGATAAGTTCTAAGAACTTTGACTCTTTTATAAAATCTCTTGCTCTAAATATTGTGTTTAAAGCGTCGTCAATCTCACTTTTTCGCTCCAACAAAACTTCCTCGTCCATGATACCACCTCTTAACGGAACGAGCGAAATCTACTACTGCTATTATAAAACGGACGAAAACAGCAATTGGAATCATGAATAAATAGGCTATGAACAGGATGAAGATAGCTACTGCGTTGTGTATCTTCCAGCTAAGAGGAGTCTCGAATTTACAATTATTTGGGCATCTATATCGTTGAAATCCAAGTTCGTCAGGATAACCAACCTCCAGAAGCTCAGCACCGCACTTGGGGCACTTAGGCATGGTTATTCACCAACCTACTACTACCACGAGCGTATTCAGCAAACCACTTTCTTGCGATTTCCTCATAATCCCCAACGGCAATTCTGATCTTAGCGATGTAGGCTTTGCTATCTTCATCGTATTCTACAATACCGTACTCAATCAGACGCTTCATAGCCCTGTGGATTGTCCTCAAGTTTATATCAATACCTGCAACTTCTCGTAGGATTTCCTGTATGTCAGTTAGGAAAGTTATGTTAGGACTGTAATCAGCTACGATACCTAATATGAGTTTATACAGAGGGGATTTGAACAACCTGTCAAAAGTGTCTGAGTTTACCGGGAGATCCTCTATAGGCATGTTGTCAATCAGCGGTGTAGGATAGGCTATACCGTCTTCGATTTTCACGTATCCGAGCATGCTTAATATTTCAAGCCTTACTCTAACGAGATTTGGTCGGGCAATTTTAAGATAGTCTTTAGGTTCTAACTTGCCATGTCTTATGAGCCAATCCTTGATCCTCTTATCACATTCTCTAACTTCTGATACTATACGGGATGCTAAATCCCTACGATATTCCCCCTCCCCCCCCTTTGGGAGTCCAGTTCGGATTTCAGACACCATATTCCGACACCACCAAGTGTTTGTCTTTTTCAGGGATGTATATGCAGTCTATACATACTCGATTATTTGTAAGAAATATTTATAAGAATGTTGCTTGCAAAACCTCGCTTTTCACAGTAGTTGCCAAAGTATAGTATTTGGCAAACAAATAAAAATTCAGAGTGTATTTCAAAAACAAATAAAAAATCCTCAACTCAATTTAGGTAAGCCTAATTGCCAACTTTGGCAACTACTGTTCAGTGCGGGGTAGCTCACTCTTTTCGCCAACTACGCTCAGCGGAGAAGTAATCGTAGATATTTGCCCCTCTCTCGCCTTTCTTTGCTTCCTTTTTTACAATACCCATCTCTGCAAGCTCGTCGAGGATTTTTCTCGCATAATCTGGATTTACGTCTTTAAACCTTTCAAGGTACGGTTCGAGTTCGGGATTCTTCGCAAGCTCTGTGAGATAGTTAGCGACCTCTCTCGCAGTCACTGCACCTTGATCCTCTGCAAATTTCGCAACAAGAACGTACGGAACACCCTTTGCCTTTAGATCGTCGATTGGCTCTGCTCCAACGAGAACGTTCCAATCAATCTCACCGGGTTTTTCCTCCTTCGAAATAGATATTCCAAGCGGTAATACTGCTTCTTTTGAATGTATTCTCGCAATGAAAGCTGATAAGGGTGAATGCCTTAGGACGAGCAACGGATGAATCAATACAACACCACTTTCCAGCTTCTTATCAGGCTTTTTCTTAGCGTAGCAGATCGAGCAGACTTGAATAAAGCTATCTCCGACTGGAACGCTGTAAAGCTCCTCAGTTTTCCTTCCACAGAGCTGACACCTGCCATTCATCAGACCACCTCAATAGATCTTTCGAACATTCGATAGAACCACGGTAGCATCTTTAACAACATGGCGTCTTCAAGCTGTCTGAACTTAGCGTCATCTACCACCCCATCAGCGAGATCGGATTCAATAGATTCGAGCAGTTGCTCGACGGGAGTGAACATCTGCCTAATAGCAATCTTAAGTGCTGATAGTCCAGCGGAAGGCATTAGTTCACGTATATCATCCTTGCTCAGGGCTATTCCAAGCTCCTTCTTCAAAACACCGAATGCAAGGTTTAGGACGTAGTTTCTCCAGACGATTTCTTCCTCAGAGATCACAGCGAGGAATTTCTCATGCAATTCTCTAACTTTTGTAGAAAGTTCAAAAATAAGATTGTACATCCTTTCAATTCTGCGATCGTTCCAATTGCTGGTGCTCCTTCTGAATCGAGCGATATCCCATATCAGCTTGTTAATGCCATCGAGCATTTGTATTATTTCCTTCCATTCTCTTCTAATATGCGGTAGCTCAAATGGCAACAGTTTGTGCTCGTTGAAGCGATAGTAAAGCTTCATGAAGTTTAGCTTAGGGTAGAGTCTGAGGTTTCGCTCTTTGCCCCTTAAGCTACGACTCCTCTTTACAACCTCCGAAAAATTAAGAAACATGGAAAATCACCTCACTTACCGAGGAGCTCGGCAACTTCATCGAGCATTCTAAGATCTTCAAGAACAGCTACTATATCCTTGTTTTCTCTATCAAACTTAGCCTTAAGCCACTCAGTTACCACTTCCTGCATGTTCTTACCATCGGTGTCGATTCCGTACACTTTAGCTTCTGCGAGTGCTATCGGATACAGCTTGGCGAAGATCTGCATGCACTTCTCTCTTCCGAGCTTCTCAAGGTATTCGTAACCCGGAATACCCTTGAGCGTCGGAGTGATCAGATCGGACAGATACTCATCTTCGAGATCCTTATACCTCTTCTTGAACGCATACTCCCTGCGCTTCATGCTTCTTGCGTATTGCCTTAGTATCTCCGTTTCGTCCATTTGTATAGCTAAAACTTCCTCCATCTCCGCCAACTTAGCCTTGAGTAGCTTATTCTCACGCTCGTAGTGCTCTCTCCTATCTCTTTCGACCTGCAACTCATGCCTGACGTTCCACAGCTCTTCTTCGAGCTTGCTGATTCTATACCTAAGAGTACCTACTACCGTCTTAAGCTTTCGATTTTCGGCTCTCAACCTTCTTATATCCAATGGAGCACCGAATTCGAGCCTATGTACTGGATTACCATCCTCATCGACACCCGCCACGAATGCGACAGGCTTGGCGTGAGGATCTGCCTTGGAGATTTTCAGGTCTTCCATCCAGTCGTGCAGATTTACGTCGAACAGGACGGTATGTTGAGGATCGTCGGGATTGAAACCGGGCTGATCTCTGAATATGAACATAGCACCCGGCTTGTCGAGCGGAGGATACCATTCCCCTTTCTCAGGTCGATCGGTTAGACGATCTACGAGAAGAGCTCTCCATCCTCCGTTTATATACGCAACACCGCAAACGAATTTCAGAACCATAGCGTTGCCACGCTTAGTCCACATGACGAGCGGTACGTATTCACCTTTATTGAACCTCCTTGCAAACCATCTTACGAGTTTGTTACTCTCCTTTAGAATTTTGTCGATCTCTTCATCCTTCTCTTTCAGTTTTTGCTCGATTTCTTCCTTCTCCTTTTTCAGCTTATCGTACTCTGCTTTCAGTTCGTCGTAAGCTTCTTCGACCTTCTTAGCTCTCTCCGTCATTTGTCTTAGCCTTTCTTCCATCTGCGTGAGTTTAGTCATGTATTCTCGTTCCTTATCGCTTATGTCTATGGTAATACCTTCTCTTGGAGGTTTCACTTCGGGCTCAGCTTTTTCTTCCTCATTCTTCCTCCTAAACAGATTCTTCAGTTTGGGAATGAGTTTTGGTGCGAGATACTTCCACGCTAAGACACACGCAACCACTAAGCTTACGATAAACAGAAAACCGATAAGAGCGTAGTTCAAATAGAATCACCTCCTAAAAAGACTAAACTTCTTCCTACGTTTTTCTTCCTTATTTATTTTGAAGTCCGTGACACGCCTAATCGTGATGTAGTCGAGCAACCTGCCAATAGGATGCTTCTTCTCACCGAAGAACATGCCGAACACAATACCTATGACGAGAACGGCGAGAATTTTAGCACCGGCATACCTCGAAGCTTCGAGGTACTTGTTAAACATCCACTTATAATATTCTATTAAACCGTAGATCGAGTTGTACTTCTTCTCGTAGTTTATAAGCTCGGATATTGATCTAATTCTAACCTCCTTGCTACCGTTAAACCCCCAAACCGGTCTCAAGACAACTCCCGGCTTTAAATAGCCTGATTTAGTTTTTTCGGGTTTGAAGAACGCTATCTGCTTGTACTGTCTGTATTTTCCGGCGTCTCCGAGCCCATAACCGACGTACTGATACACGACGATACCTCCGAGACCTCCTTCGTGGAATAAAAGCTTGTACTGCTTACCCTGCGGAGTTAAAGTGAACATGAAAAGAGCATCCATAAGAGCGTGAGCGTCCCAAGCTTGTAGCTGTGATAACTGATTTTTAAGCCTTAAATTCTCAGCTTCGAGTTTCAAGTTTTTGTTCTTGAGCAGTTCAATCTCTTTCTTTAGCTGATCGATCTGTTTTAATAGTTCGGTGACGTTCGTCGTATTCGTTGCTTGAGCGTTTGCCAAACCGACTGTGAAAATCAGAATGAATCCACACAAGACAAGTTTTCCCCAATCCATTTTGCCATCAACTCCTCAGGACTTTTTTCGCTAAATTCCTTAGGAGAGTATTCGACAGAAAATCCAAAAGCATTAGCATCGCTTTTTCTAACCCAACAAGTGTCGTATCTGTAGCAGTAGAGTCTGCAGAAGTCTCTAAAGTAAATCATCGTGAAAATGACCTTGTCTGGTTTTTCTTCGAGCTTAAACGTGCATAGTAGCTTTGCGTAATCTCCGTCGTGCCTGTGATCTATGTGAATAACTCTCGAAGACGCAAGTTTCCTTGCTATTTCAACTTCATCTTTGGAAAGATCCGACAGCTTGACTTCTCCACTCTTAGCGATCTTGTTCATGAGGTTTATACAGTCTATCAATCGGTATTTTGCAATGACCAAGCACGTTCTAAAAGCGAGAGCTTCGTTCGTCAGCCCGACGGGAGGTGTCGCCAAAACTTTCTCGTAAGAGCCAAGGAGTACGCTGATCGCTTCGGCTGGATCTTGGGATATCCTGTCGAGTCTTTTCTTAAGTTCTCTCGGAATTCTGATCCTGACGTAAGATTCAACGACCTTTACCTTAATACCGTTAAAAACAGAACCGTCGTCAATGTTTGCGGACGGTATTTCAACTACATTATTGCCGTCAATTGCGAGAATTATAGCATTCTTGCGTTTGAGCTGTTTTAATCTACGGGAGCTGAGCCATATTGAATCTCCTCTAACTCGTCGAGGGGAATATACGTACTTGTGGTCGCAGATTATATCTCCAGTCGAAGAAACTCTGACGATTTTATGCTTCTTGCTGAGGTAATTAACCGCCAAATCCAAAGTCTCATTCATTATCACAACATCAGTATTTAAACTTTTAAAATTTATGGTGTTGAACTTTGAGTATCGGATGCGATCGATCTTGAAGTCCAACTACGAGCACCTATGCAAGTTCAATTTTAATTTAAAGAAAAGTATATATATAGTTTAACGACAAGTTTTATTGGGTGAGGGATATGGGTGCGGTGGAGAACTACAGAGCTGGTGTTTCGAACTTCTGCAAAAGGGAGTTTGGAGTCGACGTAGGTGACGCATGCAGGATGGAAATGAGAAACAGATACAAGGACGTCTGGGGTTAACATGATTTGGAGCGATGCCACAGCGTTTAGCTCCTGTAGTTAGAGAATACTTGATTTCGATGGAAAATTTCTGCAAACGCAACTTTGGCACAACGGACTTGAGAAAATGCAGAGAGCTACTTGAGGAAGCGTACGAGGAAGTCTGGAAGTAATCTATTTTCTACTTTATCTATTTCATTATTTTTCTTTTTCTTGACATCTATCTACCGGAGGGGGTGTATCGTGCCTAAGACGTTAGTATGCTCCGGTAAATTGTCCAGATTGAGGTGTAAGCTCGACGGGGAAGATCTGACACCTCTACCGGCAGACAACATAAAATTCGACTTATCCACTATCAACAACCTCTCCGAAGTTAAAAACGACTACAAAAAGGGAAGTTATTACATAGAAGTGAAGGCGGACGAGAATAGCGAAATCGTGTGTCATGAGGAATGGGGAAAGTACGGGCTCGAAATAAGATGCAAGGCGATCGGTGAGAGAACTGCCGACTACCCGGAGATATGGGAGACAATAACAGAGCTGGACGAGATGAGGGAGATAAGGGACGAGGAAAGTAGAAAGAAGGCTTACAAGCTGTTTAAGGAGGTTCTGGGAAGATCGTTCCCAGACATAAAAGATAAAGTCGATTTCCTGAAACCGTTCGAAGTTCCCAAGCTCGAAAAGTACGGCGTGGGTGCTTATACCAAGCTGTGGATCGACGAGCAGAGTGGCAGAGTCTACCCACTCGTAGTGGGATACAACCCAGAAACGACGGAGAATTTAGCGGAAGATGAAACAGCTCAGAAGCTGTTCCTCCTCGATACTATACATGAGCTGACGCACGTTGCAAGAGCGATCGAGGGTAGGTATAAGACGGATGTGGGGGAGGAAGAGGGAGAAACGTACACCGAAGCTCTCGTGAGGGGAGATTGGGCTGTAAGAGTTACGTATCCTCTACCGCACGGTGAAGTTGAGGAGATAATATACGTTAGGAGATGTATACTTCCCAAGCAGTACTGCTTCGAAACTCTCAAGGATGCGAGAGAGTTCGAGGAGTTTAATTATGAGCTCGTGACGGGCAGGGAAAAGCCTGAGCCGGTAACACCGGAAGCACCGGATTGGAGTGAGGTAGAAAAGAGACTACCGGTAGCACCGATCGTGGACATGATAAGAGGTATGAAGAACAGCTACAACGTGCTCACAGACGTCCACGAGTATTGGGTTGAAGTCACAAGTCCAACCGGTAAGAAGTACTTATATAAGCTTGCCGATCTGCACGTAGATGGCGAGACGTTAGATTTCATGGAAGTTCTGGACTTAATAGACGACCTCGATGCGATAAAGAACAACGAAGATATAGAGAAGGTTTGGGATTATCCTTAAATATTTTTACGAATACACGTGAATTAGGTGGTGTTATGACGTCGGTTTTGTTCTGCACGCAAAAGGAGACTAAGGATTTTGAGTGCAAACTGATCAGAGATGGGAAGAGAGACGGTGAGTGGTCTACTGTTAAGAGAATAGAGATAATAGATGCAAACAGGCACGTGGATGTGGATGTAACACCGAGAAGCGTCGTGGCGAGCACGGACGACTACCTGAAGTGCGATCTTAAGGAAGGTAAACTGGAGTGCGCAGTTGTTAAGAAAGTTGAAGAGATAAAGGAGGTTAAGAAAGAAGAGAGAAGGAAGGAGAGTTTGTTGGAGAGGTTGGCGAGAGAGATTGAGTACGCAAGGGGGTGGTAATTGTGTTTGGAGGTAGAAAGTCTGTAGGGAAGAAGGAGATAGAGCTCGACGACGGAAGGGTGCTGATCTGCGACGTGGACGAGTACGGGAATATAATACCGTCATCGTGTGAGGAGCTGATCGAGAAGACGGACGGTAGGACGAGGGAGTTATCCTTTCCCGGAATGTCCTTGCGGAAGGTGAGATAATGAAATTCAACGTGAAGCTTGACGAATCCAGAATACTTAAATCGTACGCCATTTTTAGAATGAGAGAGGAGAATAAATCGGACGAGCACGTCTTTAGACCGGAGGAAATGTCAGCACCAACACCATCGTACGATTTTTCTGTTTCGGAGTCTCCGGCATACTATGAGAATTTGGGAGTGATGGATCTGAGAATATCCACGGTCGGATGTTAACATTTAAATATTTTAAATACAATGTGTAGTATGAGGTGGTATTATGATCGAGATAAGAGAGGGAGCTATACATATAACGGTTAAGGAAGGAGGAAAGACGTGTAAAGCCACACTTAAGCCGGAGATAACAGAGGAAGAAGTAAATCTGTCGTTGAACATCAAGGGAGACGTGGACGCCTGCCAGACTCTGATCGACAGATATCTACACGGATTCATCGACATCGAGGATTTGGTTTATTGAAGAGATTATGAGCAATATGTAATACGAGTTCGACGGAGTAGACGAGTACATTTATTTAGATGAGTTGATCGGAGTTAGTATAAACGACATTGTTGCAGAACTGCGTAGATTGGGCATTAAAGAGGAGAAAATAAGAGAAATTTTATTTTTGGAACTTGTAAATTTATTTATTCCATCTCTTCAGTGATGTCCAAAATATAATCGTAGATGTTGCTGTACAGGGGGTCAGGTTGTCAACCTTCATACCTTCATCGAACCTATGCTCTTTTATAATATCGAATTTCTGAATCCCGTGTTAAACCTTGCAGACGAGAATTGAGTTCTCTGAAGGTTTCTTCTTTATGTAGCAGTTCGGATATCATAATTTATAATCAGAAGAAATCGATAAAAGAGTTACGATCCTCCTAAAGGCAACATTATGAACTCAAGGTAACCTCCCATGAATAGCAGGTAGAACGAGACACCCAATATGACGAGGACAACTGCTTTCTGGATAATATTACCTTTCATAGCTTCGTATCCGTCGAAAGCAAAGTCGCCTATTCTGATCGGCAAAGCTTCTACGAGACAGACGAACAGACCGTACAGAGCTATGCTGTAAACGCCGTGAATCCAGAATCCTTGCTCGTAGGTAAGCCTTGCCGACGTTGCGACGCTGAAACCACCCATGACGAATTCGAACCATCCGACGAAAATCATCGTTACGATAAACGTGACGGTAAGAGCCCAGAAGTACGGATCGTCAACATCGTGAACGTTTCGATAACTGAGAATCCGGACTGCAAGTGCGGGAATGAATATAACAGGGAAGACGAGTCTCGCATCGAAACCGGTCATCTTATACAGAAACAGGCTGAAAGACCCGTAGAATAGTGCTACCATGACGATTAAAGCGTAGAACGGATCAAACACGTATTCATACTGGATTCCTTTGATTCTTGTCACGATGTAGAATGTAAGCTCGTGAATGCCGTAGATGAACCAAATAGGAACGAACATGATCGGAAAACCGTACCAAGTCCAGATATCCATTAGATAAGGCATGTAGACGTAGTGATAGAACAGAAAGGCTAAACCAGCGAGCATGAACGAGAATACAACTATGACCGCCTGAACAAATTTGTTGCTCCAACTAATAGGTTCGTAGTATCGGGGCATATTCTAAATGGCTCATAATAAGACTTAAAGATAACGCATATTATGAATATTATAATAATGAGTTATGATTACAGTGAAAAAAATTAAAGGATTTTAGATGATGTATTTGACTATATAGTAGTAGAGCAAGAACGTCAGCCCGAAGGTCAGTAGCACTCTTAGCACTCCGTTCTTAACCAGTGCGAAAACAACTACGGCACAGAATGCTAAGCACAGCAGGAAAACCAAGATGTGCATTCCAATCGAAATTAGAACCACCGGTAGCACCGCATTTGCCACACACACCATATCTACCACCTCCTTAAATCAAATCAGGCTTTTCAGGAACAGACCTAACATCATACCGAACCAGAACATGACTGCCAAGTCCGTGTAGTGCTCCGTTTTGATTAGCTCGCTGTGCAATTTGCGTCCTAAGAACCAGAACTTCTCTCTTACCTTGTTTCTTCTGAGGTTCTGAACTGCGGAAATAGCGTACGTGTACACGATTCCGACCAAGAAGACGGCAGGCATCCTGAGCAGAAGGTAGCCCAGAAACACCAGTGCAAAACCTATGCAGATCATCGCACCTATAATGTTCATGGTTTTGCTCATTTCCTTATCCAAATCTTCCATAATCACACCTCTGCTTAGCTTTTCCTTAATCTCCACCACCTCCCCACGCTAAATTTGAGAAGAGATGAACATGAGTGAGCTACTCCGCCCTGAAGGGCGGAGCTTCAGGAGGAGTTTGGCCGCCCCTCAACGGGACGACCCTTATCCTCCTCGGCGGGCTCACACCGCCACTACCCCCTAGCCTTACGGCATCGGGGGCTACTTTCTTTAACAAGTTAATTGCTCCATTTATGTCTGCATTCACAACAAAATCACATTTCCTGCAAACGAATAAACCTCTATATTTTCTGTTCTTTTTATCCTTGTAGCCACACCTTAAGCAAGTTATAGATGTTTCGTTTTCGTCAACTTCTATCAAGTTGATTCCGTAGTATTCGCACTTAAACCTTAGCTTTTGCTTGAACAACCCCCAAGGTGTATATTGGATATTTTGGTTGTTTACATCGCCCAAATCCATATTCTGCTTAATATCCTTAAGTTCACCGATTACAATGTTGCCAATTCTATTAGCCAAGCAATACTTGACAATGTAGTTTACAGCTTGGTTCACGAAGTTGTTTACGAAGTCTCTACGCTTTCTCAACAACCAAGCCATCTTTCTACCCATCTTAATACCTTGCTTTGCATATATAGATTGCAACCTAGCTTTCTCCTTGTTCCACCAGCGGTTGAAAGACTTCAAACCCCGCCCTTCGATTATGAAGGGCGTCCCGCTGGTGGAACTCATCGGAACACAAGTTGCAAAGTTATCTACGCCTAAATCGATTGCTAAGTAGGAAGAGTAATCTAAATCAGTCTTTACAGGATTGTCCTCGTAAACATAGTGAATTTCAAACCATAAACCCTTGCAACGTGGAACAATTCTAATTTCTTTGATTTTCTTTCCTTTTACTGTTGGAGGTAGCTTAAATTCTAAGTACTTAACACCGAACTTCTTCGCAAAGCTTCTTCCTAACGATAATCTTATTTTATCTCCATTAACCCTGAACATCGTGTATGGAAATATGCAAACGAAGAAACTATCTTTAGGCAGATATCTTGGTAGT
>Ga0256840_1000173_pt1 | contig 61084 bp, 66 predicted proteins | sample 355202metaG_FD_185969 | JGI IMG/M metagenome (GOLD analysis project Ga0256840, IMG submission 185969) | Hydrothermal vent microbial communities from Mid Atlantic Ridge, Atlantic Ocean - 355-202 | ecosystem: Environmental > Aquatic > Marine > Hydrothermal vents | place: Atlantic Ocean: Mid...
AAGCTTATGTTTGTTTTTAGGTTTGTATAATTTCTGTGGAATACGTAGATAGGTTTGTTGTATCCATTGCATGATATGTCTTCTAACATTCTATCGAGCATTAGTGGGGTGATTTTGCTGTATAGAACAGTATCTCTCAGTATATAATAAAAAACTTTGTAATACTCTTCCTCTTCGAGATTTATTCTAAAATCTCTAAGAATCTGATCTGTCTTTTCTTTTAATATATCGATTTTATTCGTAATCTTCATTTCTGTTGGATCTATCGGTAAATACTCTAACTTGGATAAAATTTCTTTTACAATCTTTTTTTCTTTTTCATCTAATTTTGGCTCAACTACAAAGTACATTATTTCATTCGTAGCTTCTCTGCTTACAATGTAAATTTCTGAGAACGCGTAGTAATCGTAAACAGGATATCTCTCAATTTCCAACCAACCTTCTGGTAATTCAAAATCTTCAATTGATTCAGCTAATTTTTTAAAAAATTCTAAGTTTAAATCTAAAATTTCTTTCTCCTCTTTTTCTTCCTTTCTCTTTTCTTTTACACTATGAAGTTTTAATCTTAGTTTCATTGATGATTATTCTCATTATAAGAATATATACATTGCTGATAAAAGTTGCCAAGGTAAAAAATAAAAAATTAAGAAGTCATTAAAGCAAAAGCTTGTCCTAGTTCTGTTAATCTTATTTTTACGTTCTTTCCTTCCCTCTTCATTTCAACAAGACCATCTTCTTCCAATCCTTTGAGGTGATAGCTCATTCTTGCTCTTTGAGCCATGTACTTCTTTTGATCATCTGTCTTTCCTTCAAGCAATTCAATAAGCTTGTTAATTGATTCGACTTCCCCACCCTGTTCCTGTATAGTTCTAATTATTAACATTTTATCATCGCTTATTCTTTTCAATGGTGGAACCAATATTTCTTCCACTCTCTCAATTCCAACTTCTTTGCCATCTTCAAACTTCGGTATTGCCATATACAATTTACTACCAGAGAGCTGAGCTACTACATAGCTTGATAGACACATGATTCTTGAAGCGTCAGTAGTATTTATTAGTACCTCACTTCCAGCGTCAAGCTCGCTCTTTATCGTTTTTAGTATTTCTAAGGCTACAGCATACACATCTATTTTATCTACCAATATTTTATCGACATCAACCAAAACTTTTAGTGTTTTCTCTATTTCATTGGCAGACTCCTCTATGGACTTTGGATCGTAGTCTATTTCTTTACCAATTACAAGGTACACTTTTTGTATTGGATAACCGCTTTTTCTTATACTTTCCAACAATCTTTCTTTATTTACACCAACTGGAATTACATGTACTACTTTACTCATACTTACTACTTCAAATTCATTATTAATAAACTTTTCCACTAGGATTATTTTTTCCAAAAATGATAATAACAATTAAAAATAATACTATTTTCTTTACTCTAATTTGTAGATTTAATAGCTCATTCAAGTTACGTACATGTGTATCAAAGCTTTTGTTAAAATCGAGTATATTAAGTTTTCTATAAATTTAGTAAATGTTGACAATATTGAAACACTTGGTAAATTATGTTACACTGAATATCTGAGAATTATATTATTCATTAAAAATTTGTCTAATTGGTCAGTCAAATACAGTATTATATTTTACTTTACAAAGATGATTTATAAAAATTTTTTAAGTTAAAAAATGTAAATTTAAAAATATTTGAAAATATTACTGCAAAACATTCTAAATAATAGTAAACGATTAATTATTATAAATTTTTCGAGAAAAATTATTTTTACATTAGTTGTAGAAGAGAACTAATGAACGATACGATTTCCAAGTTATCAGAACTAAAAATAAAATTAACAGATTTATTTGTCCAAAAAGAAGCAGAGATAACTGCAATACTCTCAGGTTTACTTTCTGGAGAACCAGTAATTCTCGTTGGAGAAGTTGGAACTGCCAAAACAATATTAATAGAAAAAATGGCTGAATTGATAGATGCCAAATATTTCTACTATCTTTTAACAAGGTTTACTGAACCAGATGAAATACTTGGCCCCCTCGATATAAATTCGCTGAGAGAGGGGAAGTACGTAAGAAGGACTGAAAATCGCTTACCTGAAGCTGAAATTATATTTCTTGACGAAATATTTAAAGCTTCATCAGCCATAAGAAACATACTGTTGGATATAATTTTAAACAGAAGGTTTAGAAATAACGGAGAATTTAAAAAACTTCCTATGCTCACTCTTTATACTGCAAGTAATGAGGTTAGCAGTGATATTGAAGATGCTGCTTTTTATGACAGATTAACAGTCAGATGTTTTGTTAGAAGCGTTTCAGAAGATGCTTGGAGTGAGCTTGTAGAAAAGGGGATAATACTCGAAGATTTAAAATTAAATCCCGTATTGAGTGTTGACGACGTAAAAAATCTACAAAAATTAACTTTAGAGAGATTTAAAAAAATGCCGGAAAGCAAAGTTTTACAAGTTTACTTAGATGCTTTAGCATCTTTAAAACAGAAAGGTGTTAAACTTTCGGATAGAAGAAAAATAAAATTATTGAAAATAGCAAGCGCCATATCTATAATATACAATGAAGAGGCTGTTTCCCCAGATAGCATAGCTGAAGCTTTAAAGTTAGTTGCTGTTCATGATGAAGATGATATAAGAAAAGTAGATCAGGTAATATTCGAGCTTGGTTTAAGTAGTTACTATAAACACATACAGAGAATACAGACGGTCAATTCGGAGCTTCAAAATGCTATAAAACTTGCTAAGAGTGGTGGCATAGACGAGATAAAAATGTTATCTACAATTTGCAATAGAGCTGTTGAGATGGTAGAAGAAATTCCCAAGAATCCCCGTTTATTACCATATACAAGACAGCTAAAAAGTTCAATAAATAAAGCAAAAGATATTTTAGATAAGAAGAAAGCAGAAATATTTGGTTTATGAAGTTGGCAAACAATTTGATAAATGTAACAAACAAGGATTTTATTTATTCTTTAATCTCCCAGAGAATATCCTCATTTCTACCACCAGACATGCAGAAGATATATGATAAATTTGAACATATAAAAATAATATCAACTGATTCGTACTTTATACACTACTCACTCTATCCCTTTTTAAAAAGTAGAAATGAAGACTCAGTACTGGAAGAAGCGAGAAAATTTTGCAGAGAATACATGGATAGCGAAAGATATCAAACTTTAAAAACATTAACTACCTTGGATGATGAATTAAGTCTCATTTACAGCATTTCTCTAACTAAGTACGTAATAGGCAAGCTTATGGGTTTGCTGGAAGTTCCAAATTCTGCTAAGGGCATACCATCAGCTTCATCTCTTTCATCCATCGGAGGGATAATTGGTGAATTACTGGAAGGGGCTGTAGAAGAAGCTGAAAATGTAACTAAGAATGCTGAAGAAATAAGAGAACTTATGGGTGGAAAAAGAGCTGGAAAAGAAGCTGGTACTTTTAAAAAGGTGCTGAATCTCGCAAAACAAATGATGTTTGTTGAAGAATTAAAACATATTGTTAGAATGTCGAGAAAAATGATGGATTTTACTCCTAATGCTACTAAAATAGCAAAATTAAGAGGTAAATTCGGAGACGAGCTCTCAGGATATATGTTAACGAGATTTATTGAAAGGGCTTTACCAAGAGAACTAGCTTTGCCAGATGAGATTTTCACTTTAAAATTTGCTTCAGAGGGCTTCCTTTCTAAGGAAAAATTAAGAGTTAACGAGGGCGCGTACTACGTGTTGATAGATAAGTCTGGATCAATGGTTGGTGAAAAAACGATATGGGCAAGGAGTGTAGCAATGGCAATATATAGACTATCACGTGCAAAAAGAAGAAAGTACTTTTTGAGATTTTTTGATACCAAAGTTTATCCAAACAAACCAATAAGTGAGCCAAAAGATATTGTAGATGCCATTTTGAAAGTTCAATCAAATGGTGGAACCGATATAACTAATGCTATAAGCACCGCTATTAAAGATTTAGAGGAAAAATTTTCAGAATATACAAACACAATCGTAATTATAACCGATGGAGAGGATGTTGTAGATGATCTATCAAAAGATCTCAAAAAGGTTAGAGCAAATCTAATTTCTGTTATGATACAGGGAAACAATGAAACTCTAAAAAAGATAAGCAACTGCTACGTAAAAGCTGAATTAAGTGAAAAAGGTGGAGAAAAAATATTAAAATTGGCTGAATCAAGCTAATTTTTTAATTATTTTTATAATTCCTTCTCCTTTAACATTTAAATCTCCTTTAAATACATCTCCATCTTTCACAAATGAGGGCAATATTTCACATTCACCAACTCTAATTTCTCCTTTTTTCATATCCCAACCAACATATCCAGCTTTACCAAAAACAGTAATACACCCTCCCAACATTTCACTTCCAACAAAATCTCCAGCATTTCCTTCTATAATTATCTCTCCTCCTTTCATCTTTTCCCCGATATAGTTCCCAGCATTACCTTTAACAATTATCTTTCCTCCTTCCATCCCCTTACTCTCCCCCCAATAGTTACATCCCACTCTATTACCAGCATTTCCTTCTATAATTATCTCTCCTCCTTTCATCATTCCTCCAACCCAATCGTCACAGTTACCTTTAACAATTATCTTTCCCCCCTCCATAAATGCACCTAAGTGCATACCAGCATTTCCTTCTACTATTATTTCGCCTTTTTTCATACCTTTACCTATCCATTTAACTTTTGAAAAATCGCCTCTAAGTATTATTTTTTCTTCACCATCTTCAAAGTATTCAATTTCAAAAAGTTCTTCAAGTGATATTTCCTGTTTCCCAAGATATACTTTGAGTGATTTTAGCTCATTTAAATTAGTTGGAACTATTTCTGCTTCTACACAAACTTCAAACTCCCTCTTAGGCCTAATAATCACTGTCAATTTTATCACCCTACTAAACTTTTACAACTTCTGGTTTTCTAATCCACTCTTCTTTAACACCGTAGTTGTTTTTGGAAACAGTGTAATACTTGAAAACATCGTTTAACTCTTCTTCAATTATTTCTCTTTCAGAGTTAACTTTTACCCAGAACGTCTTTCCCCAAATATCAGATACGATCTCTCCATCTTTTACAACGATCTCCCCACTTTTTATCGTGTAAGCAGTCCTTTCTAAAGATTTTAGCAATTCTTCATCTCTAACTTCGTTGCAGTTAAAGGGATAGATAGCAATATCTGCATCAGCTCCAATTCTTAGAGTTCCTTTGTTTTTTAAACCAAGAATTTTAGCCGGAGTGCTTCGGGTCATTTTTACAATATCGTAAAAACTTCTTTCAATATCGAGTGAAAGAAGGGATGTGGCTCTTTCTATATAGTTACTCACATTTTTCTCCTTTACTTCATTTTCTCTAAGTTTTTTACTCATAAGAAGCGAGATAATATATGGATATTCTACAAAAGGCCCACCATTTGGATAATCTGTGGAGACTACAATTTTATCAGGATCTACAAGCAATCCAAACTCTAAACTCGTAGCCCACTGAACTGCATTTACGGGGCTTTTAGCTCTATATGTAATTGGAACTATGCCTCCTCCAGTCTCTATTTCTACATCTTTGTTAATCCACTTAGTTTTAGCAAGCTTAAACAAGGCAAATTCAAAAGGACCGTCTGCAGTCATAGTAGTTGTGTGACCAAATATAACTTGCCCCATGTCAACTGTAACTGGGCTCGAATTTATTAGCTTAGATAACTCTTCCGCCCCACTACCAATATTTTTCCAGCTATCCCCGGTATATGAATTGAATTGCACGTGAGTTATATGAAGGCAGTTTTCTTTTCCAATTTTTTCAGCAAGTTTTATCGTTTCTGCAGTTGTTTCAGCACTACCCGGAACGCCGAGGTTATTGCAGTGTACGTGCACTTTGTGGGGTAAGTTTAACTCTACTGCAGCTTTCATCAAAGTTGTCAAAACTTCAGCAGGTGTTGCTTCAAATCCAGGAATCAATTCATGAATGCTGTGAACATTTTTTCCGTACATCCAAGCTTCTACGCCTCCGGGATTTACAATTTTAATACCATACCCCTTCGCCTTATCTATAGCCCAAGCTACGAAAGCTTTCATTTTTTCTACATCACCTTCAGCTGCGAACTTGAAAGTTAAATGCCAATTACCAAAAAGAGGTAGAGCAGCTTTATCTACTATGGGAATGGAATCGAGCTCCTCATGAGTATGAATTGAATATATAGTTGGAGTGGCTGGTTCTATAGCAGTAGTATATCCCATCTTAGCGTATTCATATCCAATAGCAGGGCATGTTAGTAGAACTTTACCCATCGCACATCTTGTTTTATTACTTTTAGATCTAACGTACTTTAAGTCTTCAGGCCTCATAGATCTGCCAGCGTTAATCTTCGGCCCTGCTATGTGAGCATGTATATCAATCCCTCCGGGAACGACAGTCATACCATTAGCATCAATAACTTTCTCTACTTTCCCGGCCTCACTCTCTTCAACCAGTTTTCCATTTTTTATAAATAAATCCATTTTTTCTCCATCTATATTTTGAGTTGGATCAACAACAATTCCATTCTTAATCATTATTGTCATTTTAATCACCTTTTTATATTTTTTCAAGCAATTTTTCCATAACTTCGATATCTGACATATATTTACTGTCTCTTATCTTCTTCACTCTTAAAGGAATTCCATCCATACGATAAATAGTACCTTCAGCTTCAATACCAACTATTGCAGTAGGTATAACTACGTTAGCTACCTTAGTCGTTAAATTTGGATGTGGATCTATCTGAATAACCGGTATTTCTTTCAATCTATCAACTGCTTTCTTAGGGAAATGTGCTACTGGATCGCTGGCAACAATCATTGCAGCATCGCAGTCTCCCCTAATTAAAGCCTCAACAGCAGTAAATTCTCCGGGAGAGAATCTTGCATATTTCCTGCTAAAATCAATTGCATACTCAAATCCTACTTCCCAAGCTGGAACTTCACCTGAACCCACTACATTGAAGTGTCCTCTCATTGGTTGTAAGATGTATCTTGTTTTTCTATTTAAATCCTGAACGAGCTTTATTACTGCTTCAACGTTTCTTTCATGACCTCTTGTATGTGTTATACCTAATCCAAAGAATATAACACCGTATTTTGCTTTTTCAAGTTTTTCTGCCAAATTAATTATTTCATCTCTTTTTAACCCGCCTACTTCATCTGGAATTGCATTTTCATTACCATTTATTGCACTTCTCAAAGCCGTGAAAATAGCAAAATCTGAATTTGGTTTTACTACATAAAAATCTGTTGCCAAATAGGCTGTTGGTGTTTTTCTAACGTCCACCACTATTACTTTTCTATCCAGCCTACCCTTAGTTAAAAATCCCTTAGCCATAACAGAATACCTTGTTGGGTGTCTTGGATGAGCTTCTACTGGATTGCAACCCCAGAAAACTACTATATCAGCCCTATTTTTTGCTTGACCAAGTGTTCCACCAACTATCCCTTGCTCTATCATAGCCAAGGTTGTGGGTGCGTGGCAAACGCTTGAACATTGATCATATATTCCTCCTATTTTTTCTGCGATAATAACTCCCAATCTTATTGCTTCGTTTACTGTAGAAGACCAACCATACAGAAGAGGTCTTTTAGCCTCTTTTAATATTTCAGCTGCTTTTTCTATTGCTTCTTCGTAAGTTACTTCCTTTCCATCGATCATTGGTGCTTTTATTCTGTCCTTTTTACTGAATTTAGCTTCACCAAGGGGGCATAAATTTACTCCATACTCTTCTTCAAACTCAATGTCATCGCAAGCATTACCACAAAAAGTGCATACTACATCTTTCACCATAGTTAACACCTTTTAAGTAGATATTAATTCTTCAATACTTAAAACATTTTTATCTGTTTTTTCTATGGTAGCTTTAACTCCCTTGTACTGGGGAGTACCACTACCATTTAAAATGCCAACAACTCTGTTGGCATAAGGCCCCATTGGAATGAATATTATTCCCTCTGGAGGCTGCAAATCAACTTCTGGTTTTTTTACATATAAAACAACTTCACCAACTTCACTTCTAACAATAACTCTATCCCCCTCCTTAACACCAATTTTTTCCATATCCTTCTCGTTCATTTCACAGTAATTTACTGCTTTCATATAAGCTTCACTTAACTTTTCATCTATGGTCATTCCCTGCTCAGTCGTTCTACCAGTAATAACTACAACTTCAATCATGATATACCTCCAGTTTTTTTGAGCAGAATATACGATTCGTATTTAACAGTTGTGGTATTTTTTAATGACTAATAAGTATTGATATATAGTGACAATAATGCACAAGTTGTGTCAAATCTGTGCTAAAAATGCCGGAATTTTTAAAAAGAGGTACTAAAAAATTTATCATTATTAATTACAGAAAAAGTACGATCTATTCAAATTTATGATGCTGCTTTATAATCTATAAAGCTTAGACTGGATATTTCGCATATAGTTCTTTCCTCATAGCCTCTAACAATCTCTCTTCTTTTCCAGCAAATTCTGCAGCTGAACAAACGTTAACTCCTGCATCTTTACCAGCACTAAAAACTTTTGATAAGTGTTCCCTCCATCTTAAATCTCTCGCCAAATGATGATCGAGTATTAAATTTTTTACATCAGTATTTTCTATTAATCTTATAAGATTTTTAATAGAAGATTCAAGAGCTGAAGTAGAATACCTATATCCAAGCATGTAAGTCATAGGGCCATCCACAAATACAGTTTTTGCATTACTTTCAAGCATAAATCCAAGTTGTTCTTCTAAGCTTGGACCCTCAACATCCGATGAATACAGAAAACTTTTATTTTTATGTTCAATTAAAATCTCCAAAACATATCCAAGTTTACTGTTTGTTCCATGGAAAACTGGCTTAGAAAATTTTATTAAAACGTTATCAAATTCAAAAGATTTAGAATCAGCAAACTCCACTCTACAAATATCTTTTACCTGATTTAAAAAAAATGCAGCTCTTTTTTTCTGACTTAAGTTTATTTTATTAGATGGATGTTTTACAAGCAATAATTTGTTGGTAAGACAATCTACATCCTTTGGATTATGATGGTCGTAGTGGTAGTGTGTTATTACAACAATATCACAATCTTTGACAGATTTTTTTACTTTATTCCAGTACTTCTCTTTTTCTTTTATTTCTATGGGGTGGGGCGGCAATCCATATCTTTTAGGTCCAAGTGCAACACCCGGATCTATAAAAATTGAGATTTTAGATTTTACTAAGGTAGCCATACTTCTTACACCCATAGAATCAAACGCAACTGGAATTATCTCCATGGGCTACATAGAGAGGTTAAAGTATTATATATTTCTCGTGAATTCTAAATTATGATTGCTCTTACAAAAATGCTCACCGGAAAAGCAACAGTTTCAAAGCATTTAACTTATGGTGGAGAAGGAATTCCCGAAAAATTTAAAGAGATAAGTCAAAAACCGATACCTGTTGTTGTGTGGAACTCAACTTTAAAATGCAATCTTAAGTGTGTTCACTGTTATGCCAATGCCGGAAAAAAAGTTGATGAATTAAGTACAACTGATGCTAAAAAAATGATAGATGATTTAGCGGAAATGAGAGTACCAGTTTTATTGTTTAGCGGAGGAGAACCTCTTTTAAGAGAAGATATTTATGAACTTGCAGAGTATGCCAACGAGAAGGGTTTACCTTGCTCTTTATCTACAAACGGAACACTAATAACAGAAAAAGTTGCAGAGAGGCTAAAAGAGTCCGGTTTCAGTTATGTTGGTGTAAGCATAGATGGATTAAGAGAAACAAACGATAGATTTAGAGGTGTTAAAGGTGCATTTGATAAGGCATTTGAAGGTTTGATTAACGCAAAAAATGCTGGAATTATGACTGGGATCAGATTTACTGTTACTAAGTATAATATAAGAGATGTTCCAGCAATAATTGAGTTACTATCTGAGAACGATATACCTCGCTTCTGTTTGTATCACTTAGTTCCATCCGGCAGAGCAGATTTCAGCCAAGATATAAACAACGAGGAAAGAAGAAAACTAATAAATTGGTTAATTGACAAAGCAATAGAGTTACATGAAAGTGGATACGTAACAGAAATACTGACAGTTGATAACCCTGCAGATGGTGTTTATCTGCATCTATGGTTAAAAGAGAGGGGAGATTATGAAAGAGCAAACTATGTTCTCGAATTTCTAAAATATAGAGGAGGAGATAACAGCGGAAAGAGAATAGCTTGTGTTGATGCGGAAGGTTATGTACATCCAAATCAATTTTGGTGGGATCATAGTTGCGGAAATATAAAAGAGAAGAAGTTTAGCGAGATTTGGCTAAAACCTACGGATGAACTACTGGTAAAACTAAGAAATAAAGTTCTATATCTTAGAGGGAGATGTGGTAATTGTAAGTTCAAAGAATGGTGTGGCGGTTTTAGGCTAAGAGCACTTAGAGCTGGCGACTTATGGGGTGGTGATCCAAGCTGTTATTTGAGAGATGATGAAATTTTTTAGAGTATTTTTATTAATTTAACCATATTATTTAAATCATTTTAGTTAAAGCTATTTAAGCCTTTTTTATAGCCTTTTTATAGGGTAAACAATAAATATATAAAATCGAAGTGTTGTTGGGGGATCAATTATGTTACAGATTTTCTCCGCAATTCTTTGCTTTATAATGGTCATAACTGGTATAATAGGTTATAGTTTTGAAATACCTGAAAATTATATAGGTAACGAAAATATATATACATCTATATTAGTTTACTATGCCACTCTTTCAGCTTACTTGTTAGTTTATGCAATTTATAGTCACATTAAAAACTATCAGTTGTATGTATTCTTGGTGATATTTCAATGCTTTTTTGCGTTAATTTCAGCCTACGGATTGTATCAGGCTTCAATTAGATGGAACACAAAAATAGAGAATGTAAAAGAAGTGTTACTTTATTTAGGTGTCATTTATTTATTGGGTAAAACTCAACCTTTTGATGAAATAAGTAAAAAAATTATATCTGAATTTACGGTTATACCAATTTTAGCTTCAATTACTATAATTCTTTTTACTGGTTTTGTAATATTGAGGTTTGAACAAAAAAATACACCAGTGTTTTTTGAAGATTTTAATTTGATAAAAATTACGTTCACAATAACAGCATTGGTTGGCTTGTGTTATATTGGAAATGGTATATCTGTGATATCCTGCATAGTTATATCAATCTTAGATTTTTACGTCCTTTCCAAGCTCGTTAAACTTGCTAAGACTGTATTTTAACATATATCCTAAGTGTAGTTACTGGAAAATTTTGTAGATAATTCATTCTTATTACATAGTTATCCAAACTGTTAAAAATTTAATAATTACAAATTTGTTTAACAAAATAATCAAAAACATTAGAAACATTATTATTCGTAAATATACTACATCAGAATTATGGAAATGCCAGTAATACCTTCGGAAAGAGGAGATGATATTAGAGGTTTGGAGTATTTAGATTGTGCTGAGTTAATTCTATTAATGGCTGGAAATCAGTTCATGGTAATGGAAGAGCTTATTGAGACTTTCAAGAAGGGGACCGGAATTAAGAAGATATTTTATGAAACCCTTCCTCCTAAATTAATGCTGAGACAAATCCTCGCTGGAGGTGCGAAATTTAGAAATATAATTTTACCCGGGATTCCGGATATTTATTCTTCTGTAAGTGAGGATTCTATGAATTTATTAAAAAATAGAGGGCTAATAGATGACTATTTCATTTACCTTCACAACAGGATAGTTCTGATGGTTCCTAAGAATAATCCAGCTGGAGTAAAGTCTGTTTTAGATTTAGCTAAGGACAATGTTCGAATTTCACAGCCAAATCCTGAGAACGAGGATATAGCAAAATACATAATCGAAATGTACAGAAGAGCTGGTGGTGAACAACTCGTTAAAAGGATAATGGTGGAGAAAGTGAGAGAGGGAACAACAATTCTAACGACTGTTCACCATAGAGAAACTCCCGAAAGACTAATGAAAGGTATTTGCGATGTTGGCCCTGTTTGGGCAACTGAAGCGATATATGCTAAGATGAAGAATCTACCCTTAGATTTTATCGAAGTTGGAAAAGATTTAGATATGCGCGATAAAGTGAACTACTACATCGCAAGTTTCAGGGATTCTCCAAATCCAAAAAACGCCAAACTTTTTTTGAATTATATAATGTCCGAGAAAGCCAAGAAAATTTATGAGAAATACGGATTTCTAAGGTGACGAATAAAATACGAGTGCAAAGATTTAGTGGGCTCGCCCGGATTCGAACCGGGGACCTTCGCCTCGTCAAGGCGACGTCATAACCGCTAGACTACGAGCCCTCCTAAATAAGAGGTAATCTATGGATTATAAGATTTGCGGTGATGCAAAAAACAAAACATCTAAAACCATTTTGAAATTATGAAGGAACTATGAAACTAAAAGTTGCTGGATTGCCAATCTTTGTTATATTTGTTGTAGCAATAGCTACTTCTGGATGTTCAAGCTCCCATTTAAAAGCAAATATGACTCAAATAAAGGAAATGTACAATTCTATACACAGCATGAGTGGTACAGCTGTGCTTAAAGAGGGGAATTTAAATGATACGGTAATATTTACTTTTGTGAAACCAAATAAGATACTAATCTGGTATTCTACCAAAAACAAGATGATAGTTTATAATGGTAGTTCTGGATTAATTACTTCAGGAGGTAAAGTAAAAAAATTTAAAGAAAAGCCATTTAATCCATTTGATTACGGAGAAATAATAAACAATGGAAAAGCATACGTTAGTGGAAACAACATAATCGTAGAGAATAGTCTTGGAAAAGTTTGGCTTAATGAGAAGCTATTACCAGTAAAAATAGAATGGAAAAAAGGTGTTTTTGTAAAAATAGTAAATATTAGCATTAATGGTCTCGGTGATGAAAAAATAATATCTGACTTAATGGGGGGAAAACATAAAGAGAAGGCAAACAGGCTCGTTAGCATTGGTGAAGCTGAAAAAATGGTAAACTTCAGTTTGATTGTTCCAAAATATACTGCGGGATGTAAGTTTATAGGAGCTATAGTCTCAAAAGATATAGTAACTTTGTATTACGGTAATGAAAACTCAAAAAGCCTATTTACGGTAGTAGAAGCTAAAAACATAAGTTATCTTGAAAACACATGCGGAATGATCGTTAAATCTAAGATTGAACTAAACGGTATAACAGTAAAAGTTGGAAAAGCTCTTGGAAAGTGGGATGCTTGTGGGTTTGAAAAAGATGGCATAGGCGTTATAGTTTATGGTAACGTAGGTAGCGAAGAAATTATAAAAATAGTTAGGTCAATAATATAAATTATGACTTTGCTACTAACCTTAGAGGAAGTTAAAAGCATACTAAACATGAAAGATGTAATGAATGCTGTTGAAAGGGCTTTCGAATTACATGCGAAGGGATTAGTTCAAATGCCTCCAAAAGTTTATCTAAGCTTTGAGAAGGGAGATCTAAGGGCTATGCCTGCACAGGTTGGTAAGTATGCAGGGGTTAAGTGGGTAAACTCACACCCATACAACAAAAATTTGCCTACTGTAATGGCTCTTCTAATACTTAACGATCCTGAAAATGGATATCCTCTCTCAGTAATGGATGGAACATACATAACATGCATGAGAACTGGTGCCGCAGGAGGAATTGCTGCAAAGTACTTAGCCAGAAAAGATAGCTCTACATTTGGTTTCATAGGGTGTGGAACTCAGGCTTACTATCAGCTTGAAGCTTTAAGAGAAGTGTATGAAATAGAAAAAGTTTTAGCGTTTGATTTGAATGGAGAAAATGTAGAGAAATTTACTAATCACTGTAAAGAGCTGGGAATTAACGCTTATGCTTTGGAGTGCAAAAAAGTTTGTAAATGTGATGTACTAACCACTACAACTCCCTCTAAAAAACCCATAGTTAAAGAGGAATGGATAGAAGAAGGGACACACATAAATGCAATTGGAGCCGACGCTCCGGGGAAACAGGAACTTGATGAAAAGTTGTTGTTGAAAGCTAAGGTCGTTGTGGATGATGTTGAACAATCTATGCATGGAGGCGAAATAAACGTTGCAGTATCCAAGGGTATTTTTAGCCAAAATGACATCTACGCAACCATAGGTGAAGTAATCGCTGGTTACAAAAAAGGTAGGGAAAGTGAAAAAGAAATAACAATTTTTGATTCTACTGGTTTAGCGATACAGGATATTGCTACTGCAAGCTTAGTTTTTGAGAAGGCAAAGAGTATGAAAATCGGAAGAGAGTTGAATTTTATATGAATTCAATATATTTACCTTTACATTATGGAAAAGCTCCTAAGTGGCTATTAGTAAGAATGAAAAAGCTTGCAGAACCGATAATAAAGATTATAATAGAAGAATTTGGAGAGAAAGAGTTTTTTAATAGAATGGCTAATCCAATATTTTTTCAATCTTTTTCAAATGTTCTTGGCTTTGACTGGAATTCTTCCGGAGCTACAACAGTTCTAACAGGAGTTCTTAAGTCCGTTTTAAATTCAAATCCAGATTTTTCCATAAAAGTTGCTGGAGGAAAGGGAAAAGAAGGGCTCAAAACACCAGAACATATAAAAACTCTTGCAAGTGAGATTGGTCTTTCAGATAAAAAGATAGAAGATTTGATAACTTCAAGTAGATTTGCGGCTAAAATCGATTCCTTAGCTATTCAGGATGGTTACGACATATACCACCATTGCGTAATTTTTTCCGACAAAAGATTTTTGGTAATACAGCAGGGTATGAACGAAGCTAAAAGAATGGCTAGAAGATATCATTGGTTACCGAACTTCAAATTAAAGTGTGAAGGACAGCATTCCGGGATAATAACTGAAAAAAAAGAGAAGTTAGTAATAGATTTAACATCTAAGGAGAGCAGAGAGAATAGGAAGACATCACTTGATTTAATAAAAGAGGGCAGAGTTAAAAAAGACTATAGAAAGCTTTTAAGCATTATCAAATACAGAGGTGGAGTTTCTGTTCCGAGAAAAGTAAACTGGAAAGCCATAGAACTTGCATACAATTTACAGCCATCTCGTTTTGAGGAATTGGTACTTGTAAGGGGATTAGGCAAAGGTACTATCAGAGCTTTAGCTTTAATATCTGACCTAATATACTGCAAGGAGTATAGCAAACAAGATCCAGCTAAATACTGCTTTGCTGTAGGAGGGAAAGATGGGGTGCCGTACCCAGTAGATAGAGAGAGTTATGATGAAGCAATAGAATTTCTAAGAGATGTTTTAAAACAGGCTAATTTACATAGTTTTGAAAAACTAAAAAAGATGCGTGAGTTAATCGGGTAACTTTTATCTACATACACATTACACTATGTTTTATGGGTAAATCTGAAACAATAGTTGAACTTGCAAAAAAAGGTAAGCTTGATTTTGAATGGGTAAAAAATCTTGCAGAATTTGAAGGTATAGAAGTTGAAAAATTAGTAAAACTAATTGCTAAGGGTGAAGTTATAGTTCCAAGAAATTTTAACCATAAAAAAACTGTTCCAAAAGCTATTGGAAGATTAGTTAGCACAAAAATTAATGCTAATGTAGGCACATCTACAGATTACGTTAACATAGAGGAGGAAGTTGAAAAAGCCATAGTTGCTGAAAAAGCTGGAGCAGATTTTATAATGGATTTATCTATTGGAGGAAACTTAGATGAAATTAGAAAGAAAATTATGGATTCAATAAACGTCCCTTTTGGCACAGTTCCAATATATCAAGCTGCAAGAGAGGCTAAGGTTGTTGTAGATATGAGTGAAGATGACTTCTTTAGAGTTGTTGAGAAACAAGCAAAAGATGGTGTTGATTTTATGACTATACATGCTGGTGTTAACTGGATTAGCGTTGAAAGACTTTTAAAAAGCAACAGATTGCTTGGAGTTGTTAGTAGGGGTGGAGCAATTATAATAGGATGGATGATACATAATGAAAAAGAAAATCCATATTACAAAGAATTTGACTATCTATTGGAAATACTAAAAGAGTACGACGTTACAATAAGTCTTGGTGATGCATTTAGACCGGGATGTATCCATGATGCGAGTGATAGGGCAAAGTTCATGGAGTTCATAGTTCTGGGGGAGCTGGTAGAAAAGTGTAGAGAAGCTGGAGTTCAAGCGATGGTTGAGGGACCCGGACATGTACCAATTGACGAAATAGAAGTTTCTGTAAAAGCTATGAAGTATCTGTGTAAAAATGCACCACTGTACCTTTTAGGTCCGCTCGTAACAGATATTGCCGCGGGATACGATCACATTGCAGCAGCCATAGGGGGAGCGGTTGCTGGAATGTATGGAGCTGACTTGATATGTTATGTTACTCCATCAGAACACTTAGCCTTGCCTACTAAAAACGATGTAAAAGAGGGGGTTATAGCCGCAAAAATAGCAGCTCACGCTGCAGACCTTGTTAAGGAGGGACAAAGAGAGAGGGCAAGAAAAGTAGATTACGATATGAGCTTAGCCAGAAAAAACTTTGATTGGAAAAAACAGTTCAAATTATCTATAGATCCTGAAAAAGCAGAAAAAATATGGAAAACCAGAAAATCAAGAAGTGGTGCCTGTAGCATGTGTGGTGAGATGTGTGCAATAAAAATAGTTAGAGATGCGTTAGAGAGAAGATGACAGAATTCTGGTGGAAGAGCAAATTTAACCTGTACTCTGCTTTTGGAATTGAATGGTTAAAACCATATATAGTTCCTGCAATTTTAATATCAGCTGTAGTTTTTCTAATTTATTTGAAAAAGTGGCATAAAATAACAATTAAAAAACTAGTTAAAATTATATCAATATTATGGTTTTCATATACAGTTATTTTCTCAATTATAGTATTGATAATCCTTTTAAGTTCAAAAGTTAAAGTCACAAGTTATGTTTTGGTAATAAACATGTTTACGATCTCAGCTACGCTAACTCTATTAACTTTTTCGAACATTGTTGGTTTTGTCTATTCTTTATTTTGCATAATTCCAAAGTTTCTGTACTCCTCTGGAATAACCAATACATTTACAATTGAGGTAGGATCAATTTTAATAGACGTTATAATTTTTATCTTAGGTTCTATTTTGTTTATTTACAATACCTAAGATTTAATAAACCACCTATGTTATATTTTAACATGCCAAATCCAATGGAAATATACAAGCTACTACCTAAGACAAACTGTGGTAAATGTGGTGAGAAAACCTGTATGAGTTTTGCTTTTAAGCTATTAAATGGTGAAAAAAAGCTTGAAGATTGTAAACCTCTATACTCTAAGGAATACGATGTGATAAGAAAAAAACTCGAAGAATTAATATCGATAGTTGAAAAAGCAAAAGAGACAGGTTTAATAATTAACGAAGAATTGTGTATAGGATGTGCTAACTGCGTTGTTTCATGCCCAGTTCACGTTGAAAAAGATCCAAAAAACGCTGGAATTGGGAGGGGTATTGAGATTGATGAGCCCATACTCAGAATTGAAAATGGAGTTGTAGTTGTAATAAACTTAAGTCTATGTAGGAGATACGGTAAAAATAGAACATTATGTGTTATTTGTAGGGAAAATTGCCCTACAGATGCAATAGCGTTTGTGGAAGAGTTATAAGAGGGATATAAAATGAGAGTTGTTTGTACTGCGTGTTCATGCCTTTGCGATGATGTATTGGTGAAAGATAAAGTATATCACGCATGTAGAAAGGGTTTTAAGCTTATTAAAGGTGAAAGAGAAGAGACTTCGATTAATGGTGAAAAATCAAGTTTAGAAGAATCAATTAAAGTAGCAAGAGACCTAATTGATGGTAAAAAATTGCTGATTTTTGGATTAGATAATACAACTTGTGAAGCTCAGGAAGTTGCTTTAAAAATTGCTAAGGATTTTGAAGCTACAATTTTAGATCACTCTTTTATTTACAATATTCAAGAATTTCTAAAATTACCAAGCATTAAACTTGAAAAGTTTAGAGACGAAGGATACGTTTCAATATTTTGGGGAAGTAACCCGCACAACAGCATGCCAAGATTACTATCTCGATTTATATACTATCCAAGAAGTGGAAAAAGACAGAAAGGGTATGAAGAAGATAGATTTCTTGTAGTAGCAGATTTAAGAAAAAGTGAGACAGCCAAAATAGCTGAAAAGAGTAAATCTGGATTATTTATAAAAATAGACAATGATTATGAGCTAATAAAATCTTTTATAAGAGTGATCGAAGGTAAAGCTTGCAAGTACTTGGAAGTTGCAAAAGTGTTAAAAGAGTTGGAAAAGGCTGAAATCAATGCGATATTTGGTGGAGGAGGCCTTTTAAGGAATTTAAAGGATGCAAAATTATTTAAAGAGTTGATCGAAAAAACAGGTGTTTACTTTGTACCCACACTAAATAAAGCCAACCATAGAGGATACATTGAAATGATGATTAAAAAAACGGGATTTTTAGCTTACGATTTTAAAGAAGATACAAATTTGTCAAAGGATAAAATTTTAAATGCATTTAAAGATTGTGACGTTGCTCTGATTGTCGCATCCGATCCTTTGAGGACTTTGCCCTACGAACTATCCAAAATACTTACAGAAAAAAAATTGATAATTATAAACAGTCTTAAGTCGATAATTGCAAAGATAACTAAATCAGTTGTTATATCTACAGAAATTTCACCTTTCTCAGGAGGTAGTATGATTAGATGTGATGGTGTTAAAGTTCAAATAGAAAGACAATCTGAAAAAGTATCAGATTTGGACGTTTTGAAAATGCTAATGGAGGTATAGTTTATGCTTGATTTTACTAAATTAATGAAATTTGAGGCTAAAATTGTTGTAGTAGATGATATTTTGCTTGATGGTGAAGTCGCAAGAGCCTTGATAAGTAAAGAGTTTGCAAAAAAGCTGGGAATTAATAAAAGCGGATTCATTAAAATTATAAGAAATAACTCAGTTTGTTTTGAAGTTAAAGTTTCAGAGTTTGCAGATGGAGTAGATGTAGTATTACCTTCTGGATATTTTTCTGCAAAATTGCACGGAATGGATAAAGTATTCTTAGCAGAAGTTGAAAAATGTGAAAGTGCAGACACAATAAGCTGAAAAATGCGGGGGGCGGGATTTGAACCCGCGGACCCCTTCGGGACAGGGTCTTAAGCCCTGCGCCTTTTCCTGGCTCGGCAACCCCCGCTTGTAAAATAATTACACTTGCAGTTGCATATATATTTTTACTCCATTAGTACCTTTATTAAATCTTTGTCGTAGACTAACCCTGCCAACCTATTTTCAACATCAAGAACTGGCATTAGATCTATATCTTTTTTAATCATTTCCTTAGCACACTTACTAACAGACGTATAAGGATATACGTAGGTTGGACCTTTCATATAATTTTTCACAGGCTTCTTTGGTAGTTTAACTACACTAACTTCAAAGTATTTAACAGTAAAATCTCTAATACTATCCCAAGTCCAAGAGTCGTCTGTATCACTTGAAGAAGAGTAATGTGTTTGTTCTATGAATTCCTCTATTAGTGTTTCTGTTAACATTATTTTTTCATCAATTATCCCGCATAACATAGCTTGTGAGTTTAATACAGGGCAAAGTTCTGAGTTGCTTAGTCTCATTATTTCTCCAACAATATTCAAAGGTGTTTCTTCCCACACACAAACAACATTTGGTTTTATATAGCTTCTAACTTCTTTATCTATATTCATTTCAGCTATTTTTGCAATTAAATCTCTTATTGTAATTATCCCTACAAGCCTATCATCTTTTACAACTGGTAATCTCCTAAATGGTGTACTAACAAAAATTTCTACTACCTTTTCTATAGGCTCATCATATCTAACTGTTACTGGATCTGGGGTCATCAAAAGTGCAATCTGATCTTCATCAATTTTTCTCAATATGTCTTTTCTTGTAATTATACCAGCAATTTTACCATTTTTAACTATAGGAACTGCAGAAATTCCATATTTTTTGAATATCTCAAGAACTTCTCTTCTTCTTCCAGGCAACTCCACATATATTACATTTTTATTCATAACATCCTCTGCTTTGAGGGACATCACATCCCAAAAACTCTTATTGGATATATACTTTTCCTATACAAGCCGTAAGTATAAATAATTCGGGAGATAAACTAAGCTTATGTTCTTCGAAAGAAGTGTCAAAGACTACATAAATATCGACCCGCTACAAACGGGAAGTAAGCTAACAGATGATGCAAAAAAAGTATTGTTGGAGTGGGGAGATGGATATAGTATTTGCGATTACTGTACTGGAAAACTCGAAGAAATATCCAAACCCCCAATCAAAAGATTTGCCGAAGAACTTTTGGAATTCTTAGATTGTGATTGTGTGAGATTTACAACCGGAGCTAGAGAGGGTAAATTCGTAGTTATGCATTCTCTTTCAAGAGAGTATCCTGATAAAAAGTATGTAGTTGTTGATGCTAATGCTCACTATTCAACTATACTTTCAGCTGAAAGAGCGGGGCTAAAAATATTGAAAGTGGAAAATTCCGGATATCCTGAATACAAAGTCAATGTTGAGAAATACAAAGAAATACTTGAAAGTAGAAGCGATATATTGTTAGTAGTTTTAACGTATCCTGACGGAAACTATGGCAATTTACCAGATGCAAAGAGAGTAAGTGAATTTTGTAAAAGAGAGGAAGTACCATTACTACTCAACTGTGCATACTCTATTGGAAGAATGCCAGTAAGTTTAAGAGATATAGGCGCTGATTTTGCAGTAGCAAGTGGGCACAAGTCCATGGCATCATCGGGGCCAGTTGGTTTGCTTTGCTTTTCAGATGAATACAAAAAAGTAATTGCGAAACAATCAAAATACAAAAAAGGTAAAGAAGTAGAATTTCTCGGATGCAGTGCAAGAGGTGTACCTCTTTTAACACTAATGGCATCTTTTGATCACGTCAAAGAGAGAGTTAAAAAATGGGAAAAAGAAGTAGAAAAAGCTAGATGGTTTTCAGAAGAGATGGAAAAGATGGAAATTAGGCAATTAGGTGAAAAGCCACACAATCATGATTTAATGTTTTTTGAATCTGAAGTATTGTATGATATTTCAACAAGGGTGAAAAAGGGAAGATATTTCTTATACAAAGAGCTTAAAAAGAGAAGAATTCATGGAATAAAACCGGGATTAACAAAGAATTTCAAGCTTTCAACGTACTTAGTTCCAAAAGAGGATTTAAAGATTGTTTTAGAGGCTTTTGAGGAAATAATTTCTACTTACAGTTAATTTTTTGAAGGAGGGTGGAAAGCCGACAGTTTCCGCGCTTCCCGTGCCCTCTCGGAACACAGTACAACGCGGAACGGGATCGGGCTTAACTTCCGGGTTCGGAAAGAGTCCGGGTGTTTCCCCGAACCCTATGACCGTCGGCAAAATTAGTTTAACTAACTACGATATTTATAATTTTTGCTCGATAACTACGCAAAGTTTATGAATGACATCTACAGTATTAAAATATATGAAAATAGATTTTTTTTGTTGTATATCCTGTCAAAACAGATTTCCAAATCATTTTTGTATAATAAGTCCGGATAGGCCTTCTCCTTGCGGTATAAGTTATGAGGAAGCATTAACGAGAGAAGAGTTTTTTATAAGAGTTAATCCCGGTAAAAAAATAGGTATAGACGAGTATGATGGACTGAATTCATTTGTAAAACGTTTTGGATGTGAAAGATTAAAACTTCATTCAGTAAAAGAGTTCCCACACCCCACTTCACCCCTACAGCAGATAATAGCATTTTACATACCGAATAGAGGGATTGGTTTGGTTGATAGAAAGTTTGGAGGTAGAACACCGATAGGATTAACTTTTATGGAAATGGAAGTACTTTCTGCAGGAAGACAAGTCAGTGGATTTACTGGAGTTAGCTATAGCTATTTAAGAAAAAATGAGTTTCTCTGCGGAGAAGGTGGGCTCGATTCCGTTGTATGGATGAGCCCCAATATTAGAGAATTTATATCTCACCTTTGAACTTTTTCCCATTTATAAAGCTCTATAATCTCAGCCAAGGTTCTACCTTTTTCTTCAATTTCGCCTCTTATTCTATCTTCGTGTTTTTTAACTTCTAAAGCCCTTCTTGCCACTTCGTAAGCCCTCTTAGCTGGTATAACCATAACTCCGTTGTCATCTGCAACTATCCAGTCTCCCGGATTTACTATAATACCACCACAATCAATTTTTACACCTATCTCTCCAAAACCCTTTGGCTCCCCTGCATTTGGAACTACTTTCTTTGCAAAAACGGGATATCCAAGTTTTCTTATGTCATCTGCATCTCTAACAGCACCGTATATAACAACACCCTCTACTTTTCTATTGATACAACTTCTAGTTGCAAGTTCTCCCCAAACCGCAGCACTATCTCCAGAGCATTTTATTACAATAACATCCCCCTCTCCAGCCACATCTATCGCTTCCACAGTTTTAGCCCAGTCACCATCCATTGTACTTACTGTAATAGCTTTTCCAACTATCTTTTTACCCTCCACAATTGGATACACATCTGGTATTGGCTTAGCTCTGTGCATAGCATCACTTATATTTGGTGTAGAGACGATTCTAAATATATTTTTTATTTCTTCATCTAAATTTATTCTTTTAGATATTTCAACTTTCTTTGCAGAATCTATTGCTTTTCTAACTTTTTCAGTTGATGCTTTTACGTTCCTCGATTTTACAATGTTGCTACCAACTATAACTATTTTAGCCCCTGCTGAAACGCATACTGATGCTGTTTCAGCATTAAGTCCACCGGCTACTGCAACAGGTAAGCTAACTTTCTCAACAACTTTTTCTAATATTTCAATTGGATTTTTACCGATCATTTGTTGGTCTATACCAACGTGAACGCATATATAATCAACAAAATCTTCAACTTCTTCAGCCCTTTTTATTGGATTCTCACACTCTATTAAGTCAGCCATAAGCTTACATCCATATTTTTCTGCCGCTCTTTTAGCCTCTTTTAAAGTAGAATTCGAACTTAAAGCAAGTAAAACAACTACATCAGCTCCACTTTTTGCAGCCATTTCAACTTCTAAACTTCCAACATCTATCGTTTTCATATCTGCTACAATTGGGCAAGAAAGATTCTTTTTTAATTCTCTAACTGCATTCATTCCCTCACTCTTTATAAGGGGTGTTCCAGCTTCAACCCAATCCGCACCACCTTCAAGTGCCTCTCTACCAATTTCAATTGCTCTTTTTAACTCCACCAAATCAAGAGCTACTTGTAATATGGGTTTTTTTTCAGCAACTAAGGACATAGTAGTTAGTTTACCACTAATTTAAAATACGTTTTCAATTATAAATATAGGAGGTGACACTACTGTGATTACTGGAGATAGAAAAGTTATGAGATGAATTTAAATGAAATAGAGAAAATGCTAAAAGAAGCTTCCGAATTAAGTGTAGCAATATATACTGCTACAGGTAGAGAACCATTAATTATAGAGAAGATATCTCACTGATACTAAACAAGGCAAAGGACTATGATTTCTATAAATTGCTTGCGATTAATGGATTGAAGCTTAAAGGTAAAAAATTATAAAATAGATAAAGTTGCAATTAGCTTAGACATTTTAAACAGAGATAAATTCTACAAAATTACAGGAGTTGATGCTTTTAATCGAATAATTGATGCTATAAAATGGGCTTCAAAAGTTTACGATGTTTGTATAAATACTGTGTTACATGATGAGAATGTATATGAAATTCATAAACTTGTAAAATTTGCAGATGAATGTGGAATACACATAACATTTGAGCCTGTTTCCACGTATTTTCAAGGTTGTCTCGGTATAGATTCAAAAAATTAAAAAAGCGGCTTTTGAGCTATTAAAACTTAAAAAAGATTGTAGTTGTATTTTAAATTCTAAAAACTATCTTAAACTTATAGCAGAGGGAAAAATTTTGAATGCATAAAAATTAAAAGATATTATAATTAGCAGAGAATACTTAAAAGGAGTAGAAATTGCTAAAAATTGTAGTAAATACTATTTACTTTGTTACGCCGAACAAAGTTTGATTTATTCAAGCTTTAAGAATTCTCTTTACTTGTTGTTGAATTTAATAAAAAATTAAATTATCTAATAAAAAATAAAAATTTAAATAAGCTTAAAAGCTCCTACATCGAACAAAACTTTACCACAAACAGTACTATCTACTTGGATGGGTTTTGTTTGAGATTCGAGTTTTTTCAAGCTTTCATATATATTTCCGTACAACATAACTTTAACGAACTTGTCTTTGTACATGGCATTGCTACATTCAACGCTAAAATCACCACTAACAGGATTTGTAGTATGCGCTCCAGTTAAAGTGTGTACATATAAACTTTCGTAATCAATAGATTCCCTTATTTTTACATCAAGAATGATGTTAGAGGTGGATATTGTAGGGTAAGACGTTATTTCCCTTCTAACAGCGTTTCCAGCCTTTTCATTTGTAATTTTAGAAAATCTCCAGTCAGAAAGAAGAGATTCCACTTTATCTGAATAAAGCACTTTCCTCTCAGAACTAACCCCCTCATCATCAAAAGGACGGGAATTTAGGCCCCAGTTAAGTAGGGGATTATCTATCAACTTGAACTCCCATTCAAAACATTTTCCAACATTTATTGGACTTCTTCCTTTTACAACGTTTTCAGCAGAAAACGAAGGGAATAATGCGTAACTAACAAGCTGATTGAAAGCTATGGGTGAGAGTACGACTGTCACATCTCTTGAAACGCTATTAGTTGGTTTTTCAGCTAAGTTTTCAGCCTCTTCCACAATATTTTTTAGTTTTTCATATATATCGAGATTTCTGCTTTGAGTGTAGTTATAAGCACTACCACTTTTTACAACCTCTATAAATGAAAATGCCAAGGTTTCAGAGTAACTACCAGAAAATTCGGGATTTTCAATTTTTGTAGTTATTCTTTCAATTTCTACAACACCCGTAGATAAATTTCCTTTTCTTAAACTTTCTATAATAGTTTCGCCCATGTTTTTTAATTCCCGTACATCAAAGTCCTCAATTTTTTTGTCGTAAATTTTTGGATTTTTAAATTTATTAAAACTTGGAAAATCATCCATTTTTTCTCCAGATATCTTAGATAATTCTAAAGCCAGTTTTTCAAGTTTTTCAAAATCAAATGTACCTGATGATGCTGCAAAGCCGACTTTACCGTCTTCTATAACTCTTACAGCTCTACCTTTCTCCACACAATAGCTAACACTCTTTATTCTACTCTTTTCTATCGACAAATGCCATTTTTCTTCAATTCTTTCAAATCTTTCTGAAAGCATTATTGTCCCCCTCCCACCTTAGCTTTTACAACTGAGTGTGGTGCTCCATCGCTTACCGAAACTAATTGCCCCGCTTTTCCACAAAATCCCGGATCAAAAGCCAAATCTTTACCAAGCTTGATATCTTTCAAAATTTCAATACTACCAGAAAGGGAAACATCCTTTATAGGATTACACAATTCTCCATTTTTTATTATGTAACCATACTGAGCACTAAACTGGAAGTAGCCAGTAGCTGGATTCGTTTCACCACCTCTTGTTCCAAGTAGGTACACGCCATTTTTTACTTCTTCAAGTAACTCTTCAAACGAGTAATCACCACTCTCTATGTACGTATTGCTCATTCTAACTATTGGCTCCATAGTCGCCTGTGCCCGCCCATTACCTGCTCTACTACCGAATTTTGCTGCTGTTTCTCTCGAATGCAAGTAATCCACTAAAATTCCATCTTTAACCAACACTCTTTTCTCAGCTTTAATTCCTTCATCGTCATACGGATAGAACCCAAATTCCTTTAAAGTAGGATCATCCACTATATTTACGTTTTCTCCAGCTATTTTTTTACCCAATTTACCAGAGAGAACTGTTGCTCCCTGTAAAACATGATCTGCCTCTACAGCATGTCCAAAAGCTTCGTGTATAAAAACTCCTGCAAGTCTTGGATCCATTAAAACGTTCATCTCCCCGGAAGGGGGTAATTTTGCTTTAAGTAAGTCATAAAGTACTTTTTTAATATTTTCTGCAACATCAAATGCTTTATTCACACATTCATAACCTGAAGGTTTTAGAATTCTTTCAGAGTAAAATTGAAAGTTAGAACCTTCTTTTGCTACCGCCTGTATGATTACACCTGTTCTTGGAACAGTATATTTAACTTCGATCCCACAATTGTCTCTATATTCAACACTCTTTACATTTTCGAGATAGATTATTTTAGTATTAACTATTTTTTCATAGCTACGCAAAGTTTTTTCAATTTCTTTTAAAAATTCAATTTTTTCTTCTATACTTATATCATCACATGAAATTTTAGGTTTCAATATATATTCACCTTTACAACTTTCCAGTAAAACTTCTGAAGTTCCTTTTTCAATTACATTTTTTTCGGCTATTTTAAAACCTTCCTCTACATCAAATTCTCCAGAACAGTATCCCCAAAAACCATTTTTTAAAACCCTAAAAGCTTTACTTTTAAAAAACTCATACTTTGGTTTTTCTACAACACCGTTATCCAAAGTAAGAGTAAGAGTTTTACTTTCAACAAACCTTACATCTTTGAATTGCATGAGTCAAGTACTTTTACTTGAATAAAAACTTTCTTAAGCCATGTCATCATTTTAAGTTATGTGATAGCAATAATATACTATGGGGTAGGTAACATAAGAAGTATTCAAAAAGCTATAGAATTCGTTGGAGGTAAAGCTGAAGTAACTTCAGATGTAAGAAAGATTAAGGAAGCAGATGCTATTGTGTTGCCGGGTGTTGGTGCGTTTCAGCCAGCTATGAAAGAATTGGAACCTTTTAAAGAAGTTATTTTAGATGCAGATGTTCCAGTAATGGGTATCTGCCTTGGAATGCAACTTTTTGCTACTGAAAGTGAGGAAAATGGTCTGCACAAAGGTTTAAACGTGATACCGGGTAGAGTTGTTAAATTTCCAAAAGAAGTTGGTAAAATACCTCATATGGGATGGAATCAGATAAAAGTTAAGAAGAAAAGTTACTTGCTCGATGGTTTGAATGGGGAGTACGTTTACTTTGTACACTCTTACCACTTTGTTACAGATGAAAAATTCGTACTTTCAACAACGGAATACGGAATTGAGTTTACTTCTGCTGTTATTAAAGATAATTTCGTTGGTTTCCAATTTCATCCCGAAAAAAGTGGAAGGGTTGGTTTAGAAATTTTACGTAGATTTGTCGATGAAGTTCGTTAGCTACCTATTTTTATGTCATATGGCAAGCTACGAAATGTCCTTTTTCCACTTCTACAAGCTCAGGTTCTTCTTTTTTACAAATTTCACTTGCAAAAGGACATCGATTGCTTAACCTACACCCTTCTGGGGGATTTATTGCATTCGGAACCTCACCCTTAATTTTTACTTTAAAATCCTTTTTACGTGATATAGTCGGAGCTGCGTTTATTAAAGCTCTTGAGTAGGGATGAAGAGGATTATCAATTAACGTTTTTGTTTCACTAAGCTCAACTATTTTGCCCAAGTACATAACTGCAGTTCTGTTGGTGATTAACCTTGCAATAGCTATGTCATGTGTTACAAAGAGCATACTGAGGTTATACATTCTTCTAAACTCTTCTAATAACTCGATTATTGAAGCTCTCATTGAAACATCTATCATGGAAACTGCCTCATCTGCGACAACAAACTCCGGATTTAGTACCATAGCCCTCGCTATTGCAACCCTCTGCCTTTGTCCACCACTGAGTTGATGGGGGTACCTTTCATAAAATTCTTTTTCAGGAGTTAAACCAACTTTACCAAGCATTTGAAGAACTTGCTCTTTTGCTTCTTTTTTATCCATTCCATGAATTATTAGTGGGTGAGCTATTATTTCGCCTATTTTCATTTTTGGATTTAGACTTGAGTATGGATCTTGAAAAATTATCTGCATACTCTTTCTTATTTTTCTCATTTCCTCATCATTTAGTTTTAGGATATTTATACCATTGAATATTACTTCACCTTCAGTCGGTTCAATCAATCTTAATACTGATCTGCTCAAAGTAGTTTTACCGCATCCACTCTCTCCTATAAGCCCAAAAACTTCCCCTCTCTTTATTGAAAAACTCACACCATCAACAGCTCTTACAAATAACTTCTTTCTTTTTAGAGCATCTATTATTCCAATTCTAACTGGAAAATACGTTTTTAAATTTCTTACTTGTACAAGCTCCATTAGACCACCTCATGGCAAGCTACGAAATGTCCTTTTTCCAATTCTACAAGCTCAGGTTCTTCTTTTTTACAAATTTCACTTGCAAAAGGACATCGAGGATGAAAACGACATCCACTTGGCGGATTTCTTAAATCTGGTGGGTTTCCCGGAATAGCCTTAACTTTCTTATCAGAATGTACATCCGGCACGCTATCTAAGAGTGCTTTGAGATACGGATGTATTGGATTACTTACGAGCTCTTCAGATCTTCCAAGCTCACACACTTTTCCTGCATACATTACAGCTATTCTATCGCTTCTTTCAAATGCTAAGGATATATCATGCGTTACAAACATAATAGATGTTCCACTGTTCTTCAATTCTTGTAGTAGTTCCATTATAGATTCCTGAACTATAACATCTAAAGCAGTAGTAGGTTCATCAGCTATAATTAAGCTTGGTTCCAAAGCTGCAGCTATGGCTATTGCAACCCTCTGCCTTTGTCCACCACTGAGTTGGTGGGGATAGTAATCAATTCTATCTTCTGGTATGTTAACTCTTTTCAGAAGTTTTATTGCTCTCTTTTTTGCCTCTTCTTCATCTACCCCATGCTCAGTCATAGCTTCTACAACCTGATCACCTATTTTTCTTAAGGGGTCTAAACTCGTCATTGGATCTTGGAAGACCATGCTTATTTCTCTTCCTCTTAGCTTTCTCATCTCTTTCTTGTTTAATTCAAGTATATTTTTTCCATTAAACAAAATTTTACCACCCTGTATTTTTCCGGGATAGGGTACAAGGCGTATAACCGCCTGAGCAACAGTAGATTTACCACTTCCACTCTCTCCAACAAATGTAATCCACTCTCTTTTAGATATTGAAAATGAAACACCTTCAACTGCTCTAACGACCCCTTTGGAAGTATAATAATAGACTGTTAGATCTTCTACTTCGAGCAAATAGCATCACCTCGAAGTCATTCTTTCGTTTAAAGCTTCTCCAATTAAAGCAAATGCCATTGCAAGTAGCATTATCATAAGGCCAGGAAAGAAAGCTAACCACCAGTACCCATCGAGAAAGAAGGCTTGTCCAACTCTGAGATCGTAACCCCAATCCGGTGTAGGCGGAGTGACAGATAATCCAAGAAAGCTTAGACCAGCCTCAGTTAATATCGCATCTGCAACACTTAACGAGAAGACAACTAGTATCGTTGGAATTAAATTTGGCAAAATGTACTTGAACATAATCTCTCTATTCCTTGCACCTATTGCTTTAGCAGCCTCAACAAACAATTGAGATTTCAAGCTTAAAGTTTGACCTCTAACCATCCTGAAATACGTTGGAACGTAAACAAAAGCTATTGCAACTGCTGCATTGATAGGACTTGGGCCGAGAACGACAGCAATAACTATTGCTAGTATAAGTGCTGGAAATGCATAAATACTGTCCATTACCATGCTGAGGATTCTGTCTAATTTTCCTCCATAATAACCAGAGATCAATCCCGATGGAATACCAATCACCATTGAAAGTGAAGAAGCTAATAACACTACATACAAAATTATCCTTGAACCCCAAACTATTCTTGAAAAGACATCCTGTCCCAGTCTGTTGGTCCCCATTATATGCTTCCAGCAAGGTGGAGAGAATGTATCCATAGTTATTGCAGTTGGATTGTACGGAGCTATAAATGGAGCGAATATTGCCATTAATACAACAATAGAAACTATAACAAGTCCAGCAATAAAGTAACCTCTTCCTTTTTTATTGCCAAATATTGCGTTTATTGGTTTTAGTAAAAATGACGAAAGCAAAATCATCACCTCAGTACTTAACTCTTGGGTCAAGTAACGCATAAATCAAATCTACTATCAAACTGATAAGTCCAACAAAGAATGCAAAGAACACGACTGTTCCCTGAATAGCATTATAATCTCTATACTCTATTCTATCTATTATGAAAGTTCCCATACCTGGCCAGTTGAAAGTTGTTTCTGTTAAAATAGCCCCTCCAAGCAATATAGCAAATTGAAGACCCATTAAAGTTATGATTGGGATGAATGCATTTTTTAAAGCGTACCAAGTAATTTTCCAGTCTTTAACACCCCTAGCTTTGTAAGCCCTTATAAAATCTTGATTTAAGACTTCCACCATATTATTTCTAACAATTCTTGTGTATGCGCCACTCAATACTATACCAAGCGTTAAACTTGGTAGTATTAGGTGTTTCACTGAGCTAACGAGAGCTGGCCAGTTTTCAGTTATAATACTATCTAACACGTACAATCCAGTGATAGTATGAAGATTGACATTTGGACTTATTCTTCCAGACGTAGGCAAAACGTGTAACCAAACTCCAAAGATGTACTGTAGTATCATACCAAACCACGGAATAAAGAGAGTATATGCAATTATGCTGTAAAGCCTCATTGAAGTATCTACTATTGTTCCTTTTTTTATGGCACCTATGGTCCCAGTTATTAATCCAATTATTATGCTGATAGTAAATGACCATATGGTTAACTCAAGCGTAGCTGGAAACCTTAATTTGAGATAATCTGATACTGGAACGCCCATTGGAAACGCCAAAGTTACTCCGAAATTTCCATGTAAAAGTTGCCATAGATAGTCAAAATACTGAACGTAAAGTGGTTTATCTAATCCAGCAATGTGCATTAGATGTTTCATTTGTTCAGGAGGTATATTTTTAGTTCCTACGACTGCAAGTATGGGATTTCCCGGTAAAACCCTCATAAAAAGGAATACTATTGTGTATAGTACAAGCACTGTTGGAATGATCATTAAAGCTCTAAGTATTATGTACTGAACAATACCCCTCGACATAGTATCCCTCCAAATATCAAAAACAACAAAAAAATAAAATTAAGAAACTTTATATAAATATGAATATTCCATTACCATATCTGGTCCTACAACAACCCCATGTACATTTGGCTTTGTTACTATGAAAAGGTTACCTTGCACTAAGGGAACATACGGTACTTGGTCAGCAAGAATTTTCTGTACTTCCTCATATATCTTTGCTCTTTCATTCTGATTTGGTATTTCTTGTGCTTTTTTGAGTAGTGTATCAACAGTCTTGTTTGCAAAACCTGTTCCAACCCATGAATTTGCAGTACTACTCAAGAATGGGGTTGTATAATCGTCCGGATCTAAGTAATCAGGATACCAACCCAAAAGATATGCTTGCATCTGTCCTTTTCTTGCGTAATCCACGTAAGTACCCCATTCCGCACTCTTTAAAGTTACTTTTACCATTCCTGTTCTCTCCCACTGGGTCTTTATCATCTGAGCAAGATCAGCTTCTGTATCTCCATAATGCGTTGGAGTGTACCAGAGTTGTATATGAAGTGGGTTGTTCTTACTATAACCAGCCTTTTCAAGTAGTTCCTGTGCAAGTTTTACGTTTCCATCCCCATACTTCTTGAATACGTCAAGATGAGACCACATACCGTTGGGTATAAGGCTGTACAAAGGCTCTACAGTTCCTCTATAGACCATTTCTGCTATTTCTTTTCTGTTTATTGCAGCAGCTAATGCCTTTCTAACGAGGACGTTTGAAGTTGGCTTCTTAACAACGTTAAAACAAAGGTACCTTATATATGTGCCCGGAACTTTTACAACATTAAAATTACTCTTTTCTAAGCTTAGCACATCACTTGGTCTTAGAGTTCTCCATGCAACATCAATCTCACCGTTTTGGAGGGCCAATCTCATTGTTGTGGCATCTCTATAAAACTTTATTATTATCTTCTTAGTTTTTGGTTTCATACCGAAGTAATATGGGTTTGCTTCGAGAACAATTTCTTGCCCTCTAATGAACTTAATTATCTTGTATGGTCCAGCTCCTCCAGCAGTTTGATCGGAATCTATTTTGTTCGGATTGTATTTTGGATTGACCGGATAGTAAGGTGGTGTAGTCAGAAGGGCAAGGAAATAGGATGTTGGATGTTTCAGATAGAATACAACAGTTGTGTTGTTTTCAGCAACAACTTTTTTTACGAAATCTGTAACGAGCCATGATGGATCTCCTTTTAGCCTCATAACCCTTTCAATACTCCAGACAACATTTTTTGCTGTTAGAGGTGTTCCATCTGAAAACTTTAAGCCCTTTCTTAGATGGAATATCCAGACTGTAGAGTTATTCTTAACTTCCCAGCTTTCTGCAAGTGCCGGTTCTATCTTTAATGTACCGGGTTTGTATTTTACTAAACCAACCATCGTATTTTCAAGAATTTCCCACGTAAACGCATCGTAGGCATTGGCAGGATCGAGGTCTGTTACTTTGTCTGTTACACCAATAACTATTGCATTTGACTTTTGAAGATTTTCCACTGGCGTTTTGTTCTGTACTTTGTTATTCTGAGCACAACCAACAAAAACAGCGGCAAGTAACAGTATTAGCAATACCCACTTTTTCATGCCCTTAACGTTTTATGTTTAGTTTTTAAAATTTTTTTATTGCTATTTGCTAATCATTTGCTTATTTTTTATCAAAGATTTCAATAATTAAAAGAATAAAAAAGAAAATAAAAAAGAATTAAATACCATGATACAATATATCAATTAATTTACTATATTCAGGTGGCTTTAATTCCTTCAATCTGTCCTCCACTTCTTTTCTTGGATATTCAAATTCGTAGAAAGATACATCAAGCGTAGCCGTATCTACAATTAAGAAACTTGGTTTAAAACCCTTCTTTTGCACACCAATCCCACCAGGACATGCGATTTTACCAAAAACAGTCTCTGCTACAAAAGGTTCATATCCTGCTACAACCAACATTTCATACTTTTTTATTGATGCCATTATACTTTCATAGTAAGATAGAGGCATTTTTGGAAGGACTTCTGAATGAATGTCAAAAGGTTTACCGTAAGAAAATCCAAATTCGTTATCTCCAAACTTTTCAAACAACAAAGCCGGAACTTCATTTCTAAGCCATTTTCTTGCATCTCTACCCATATTTTCCCAATTCCACTCTACTATATTAGCCAAAAAAGGATCTTCTTCTCTTAACTCCTCTTTAATTTCATCATCTTCGCTCCATTTAGCAATTAAGTGATCTATTTTCCCTCTAACACAAAGAATGTTTTGTGCATTACTCAGTAATTTGAAAACTTCCTTTGGGTAGGGCATAAAACCAAATATTCCTATTATTATAGTTTTTTCTATGTTTTTTCCGTTCTCTTTTAATTTTTCAATCTCACTCAAAGCCTCTACTAAAGCCTTGAGGTTACCGTGAACGTTCGACAATACTGCTAACTTCATGTTTTCCCATTATTTCAAATAAGTATATTAATGATTCTACTACAAATATCGTTATGTCGGATATATCTATAAGTTTACTTGGAGCATTTATAGGATTTGTTGCGGGGTTAATTCCCGGCATTCATATCAATAACTTTATTCTATTTTTAATGAAGTTTAAAGGATACTACAACAATCTGCAGTTCTTATTAATTGTTATTTCTTCATCTATTGCATACTCATTTTCAGATGTAATTCCTTCAACTTTCTTGGGTATTCCTGATGAAAGTATGGCTGTTTCAGTGTATCCAGCTCATGAAATGGTTTTAGAGGGGGATGGAATTGAAGCTATAGCCTTAGCCACGTTTTCTGGTCTTTTTTCCATTTTATTTTTATCTTCTATATTTATCTTATTTGCCAACTTTAACATCTATAACAAGCTAAAATTCTTAACACCCTTAGTTTTAATTTTAATATTGTTGGTCCTTTTGTTTCAAGAAAAGGGTGATTTGTTTGCTGGGAAATATTCTAAAATTGTGCAAAGGACTAAAGCTCTATTTTTAATTGTAGTTTCAGGATTTTTAGGATTTTTAGCTTTTAGATACAATCCACCTAAGTTTACTCCACTGTTTTCTGGTTTATTCGCTTTTCCCGTTATATTACAAGGTATTAGAAGAAAATCTGAAATCCCCAAACAAAAGCTAAAATTTAGACCAAAATTACTACCTTCGATATCCGGCTCTATTGGTGGAGTTTTTACTTCTATATTTCCGGGAATAAGCTCAGGAATTGCTTCAACTATGGCTGTTATTCCATTTAAAGAAAAAGATGCGAGAAGTTACGTATCTGCTACTGGTGCTGCAAACACAGCTAATGCTTTAATGTGTTTTGCAGTCTTAATGTCTTCAGGTGTTGGTAGAAGTGGAGCTTCAAGCGCAATAAAAGATTTTATGCCTGTTTTAAATCCTTTTGATGTTTTAATATTGTGTATTTTTTCAGCTTTATTTTCTGCAATATTGACTCTAATTTCTGCCATTTTTATAGGTAAACTCATTCCAAAAATCAATACTAAATTGCTATGTTACTTTGCTCTATTCATAGTGCTTATCACAGTTTTAATTGACGGACTTTCTTCAATCTTACTTTTTATTATAAGTAGCTTAGTTGGATTAATTCCAGAAAAACTCAAAGTAAAGAGAATAAATTGCATGGGAAGTTTAATTGTACCACTAATTTTCTTTCACACTATTCAAACTCTATAGTTGCTGGTGGTTTTGGTGTAACATCATATACTACTCTTACAACTTCCGGTATTTCTCCCGTTATTCTCAAAGCTATCTTTCTCAATTTTTCATGTTCTATTTTTATGGGATCTGCAGTCATACCGTCTCTTGAACCTACAGCCCTTACAGCTATTATATATCCATAAACTCTTATATCCCCCTTAACACCTGTAGCTTTACCAATTAAAGCTGCAAAAGCCTGCCACTTATCATAGTCTTTTAACTCTTCTTCGACTATAGCGTTTGCTTTTCTTACAATCTCAACTTTTTCAGGCGTAACTTCTCCACAAATTCTAACAGCTAATCCTGGTCCGGGAAATGGCATTCTTTCTGATATTTCAGGGGGTAATCCTAAGTATCTTGCAACTTCTCTAACTTCATCTTTGTACAACTCCCTAATTGGCTCTATGATATCTTTAAATTTGTACTTTATTGGAAAACCTCCTACATTGTGGTGACTTTTTATACCTCCCATACTCTCTATTACATCCGGATATATAGTTCCCTGAATAAGATAGTCCGCTTTTTTCTCTTCTGCAACTCTCTCAAAAACTCTGACAAAAAGTTCACCGACCACTTTTCTCTTTTCCTCAGGATCGGTGATACCTTTTAGTGCAGATAAAAATTCATCCTTTGCATCTACAAAAACAAGGTTCATATAGCTAAAAATTTCTTTAATTCTTTCCGGTTCACCCAACCTCATTAAGCCCGTATCAACGAATACCGGTATTAACCTATCACCTATAGCTCTGTAAGCTAAAGTCGCACATACTGAGCTATCTACTCCACCAGATAACGCAATAATTGCTTTACCATCTCCAACTTTTTCCCTTATTTCTTTTATAGCTCTTTCAACAAATTTTTCTACATCCATAGTAACTCGTTGAAGTTCAAGTTTTAATTTTTTACCTCCTTAAATTCAAATTCACACAACTCATCACCAGTTCCCCAACACTTAATTTCTTTTACAATATAGCTTTCACCAATTGATTTAGTGAGGAAACCTGCTATTAAACCTTCATCGAATTTACAGTAAGTTGTGCCTATATTAGGCAGTCCACTGCAAAAGTAACAATTTTCCACATCCAAAACGTTTTTTGAACAACTTGTTTTTCCGAGTCCAAGTTTTTCCCATAATTCTGCTAAATCTTCAACCTTAGCACCACTCCAGCCAAGTGAATAACCTACTTCATAACCCGCTCTTTTAAATAGATGTGGTGATGTTTTAAGCATAACGTATCCAAGCAATCTAACAGTATTTCTAAATAATTCAACCCTATCATTTTTTGTAACGCATGTTTTTATTTCCTTTACAAGTATTTCACCAACTTTTCCATTCGGAATTGACAAAGAGTAATATTTTCTTATAAAATTTTTAATTCTTTCCTCTTTTACAACTTTTACCAATCCTTCTCTCTGAAGCTTCTCTATGTGATGGGATACAGTAGCTTTAGAAATATCAAGCAAATTTGCTAATTCAGTTACAGTCATCTCTCTATCAGAAAGCAATTTTAGTATTTCTTCTCTCATATTCTCTATACTTTGTGACCTATTAGATTTAAAAGTTATGGTTTCATGATTTTCAAACTAAAAGATTATTTTAATACTTTACCTGTAACTTTATACCAGATAATCAAATCTAATTCGGCAAGTGTTTTATCCAACGCTATCTCTCTTAATTTTCTTTCAAGCAACTCATACTTCTTTGGAGTTATCGTTTTTAATTCCTTAATATAACCTCTTTCAATCATCCATTTAAGCACATGTCTATCTATAATTGCTAAATTTTTTCTACCTACGTTCCTTAAAAAGTGGCTCGCTTCTTTATAGCCCAGACCTCTCAGTTTTTTAACTAAGTATTTTCTTGCAGATATATCATCCATATTTAAAGCTTTTACTACTAAATCGAAATTTTCTATCGCCTCCTTAGCGTAAATAGCCTTTTTACTTGAAAATCTAACTCCAGCTGAGGACATTAAATTTTCAAGGTCTTTTACTTCTAATCTATCAACGTTTACGTTTTCAAGCATTTTTTGAAACTTTAATCCCGCTATAGCTGAAGAGTTTGCAGTAGATATACAAAAGAGCAACTCTGTTTTTATGTTTGATTTTAAATTAAGCTCTAAAAATGGTTTAAAATTAAAAATTGTTTCTCCTTTTTCACCAAGTTTTTCAAATTCATACAATCTATTTTTTATATAATTCATCATATAAGTTCTCCAACATTAAATATCTTACTTAGGTCTATTTCAAAACCTACAACTGGGTTGGGTATCTCAAAGTTTTCAAGCACTTCTGGATGAACTTCACCAAAAACACCTACTTCTTTTTCTTCAACAAATATCGCTGCTCTCCTCCCCTCTATGAAAGCTTCATCTTTACATTCCTTAACATCCCAAGACAAATCCAATTCTCTCATTAATGCCTGTACAACACTTCTGATTTCCGCAAAATTAGCTCTTGAGTGAGTAGAGCAGGCTGCTATTTTTAATACGTTCTTCATTTCGACAACACAATCACCCACTTCAAATATTCTCTGAGGTAAGGGGTGGTGTGTATTTACTGATAGAACTTCCAAAAGCTTCGGTAGTATATCAGTTCTTATAATTGTATGTTCCCCTGTTAAAGGATGCATAACGGGAATAAAGCCTTTCCACGGTTCTAATTTAGGTCTTCTCATTTTTTCGTACTGAACTTCTTCGTTAGTTAAAGTGAAAGTTATAACTTCCATGTATCCAAGACCTATCATAATTTCTTTGACAATATCTTTTATTTCGTTCCATTCATGAGATTTGCCTACTGTACTTGTCTTGGGATAATCTGGCTTTATTTTATCATATCCATATCCTATTGCTATATCCTCTATGATATCCCATGGATGCATTATATCTGCTCTATAGGGGGGGACTAACACTTCGAAATAGTTCTCCCTTATACTAACGCCATACCTCATTTTCTCCAAAGCAGAAATTATATCGCCATCACTAACTTCAAAACCGAGTAAAGAGATTATCTCAGACTTATCCACACCCATTTTTGTTGGGGATAAATCAGGAGTTGTTTCAACGTAATCTGTATAGATAATTTCTACACTCTCTAAGATACCTCCCCTATCTGCGAGCATAGTAGAGAGTATGTTCAAAGCTCTATCGACGTTTTTATCAAATCCAGTAACATCTATAAATACATCTGTAGTTTTTTCGGTCAATCTTGTTCTGTTTGCGTTTATAATTGGTGGAAGTGAAACTACTTCTCCATTTGAATCTAAGATAATAGGGTATCTATCAAATTTTTCAACTATAAAACTATATTCCTTACCTTTGGGATGTTTAATCAATATATCTTTAATGCTCATTTCCTCTTCAAAGTCAAGCGGAACAAAAGAGAAAGATTCGTCAACAGTAGTGTATCTCAGTGGAAATTCTAAAACACTAAGATCGTGAACACCTATAGCCATTTTTCTTCTATTCCTACCTATTGTCCAGTGTAAATCTTCTTGAATTTCCATTAGAGATCTAATTAACTCATCATTTAACTTCAAATTTCTTACAACGCAACCGCAAATTCTCGGTCTCAGATTTCTAACACTATTATCAACTATTATCTTCCACTTACCCGGATTAACTTCGTAATTTTTGTATCCGACTTCTATACCAAGAAAACCTCTTAAAGCCCTTGCTACACCTTCTACACTATACAAATCAGGTCTGTTTGGAAAAAACTCAACATCTATATGGTCTTCTTCAATTCTTTCTATGTCACATCCCAACATTGGTAAATTCGATAAAATTGTTTCTCTATCAACCCCTGTAAGTTTTTCAAGTTCGTTCCAGTATAAAGTTACAACTGGCATGATACCACCCCACAAAATGTCAACGTTTTATTGCAGGTAGTTCTCTAAGCCACCCCAAATCTGGTAGATATAATCTTCTTAAATCTTTCATACCCAAACGAAGCATTGCAAGTCTTCCAATTCCAAGACCCCAAGCAAGAACTTTATCTTTAATTCCAAGAGGTTCTGTTACTTCTTTTCTAAAAATACCGGCTCCTCCAAGTTCTATCCAACCAAGATCCTCCACATATACCTCAGGCTCCACACTTGGTTCGGTGTATGGGAAGTACCCCGGCCTAAATCTAACATCTTCAAAACCCATTTTTGCAAAAAATTCCTTTAAAAGCCCCAAAAGATGTCTAAATCCAACATTTTTATCCATAACTACTCCTTCAAGTTGATCAAATTCAGGCAAATGAGTGGCATCAATCGTTTCCCTTCTATAAACTCTATCGATACAAAAAGCTTTTACTGGCGGATCGGGGTTGTTTGCTAAATAGTGAATTGTTATTGCGGTTGTGTGAGTTCTTAGAACGAGTTGTTTTGCTTTGTTTAAGTCCCACTTACCACCCCATCCTGTAGATCCCGTAATCCATCCATTTTCGTGAGTATCTTTGACTCTTTCAATATAACCCCTCTTTTTTTCTTCTTTTAAATCCACATAATAGTCTAAGTAAAAAGTATCTTGCATATCTCTTGCCGGGTGATCCTGAGGTTGAAATAATGCATCAAAATTCCAAAAAGCCGGTTGAACGTAGTTTCCTTTTATTTCAGTAAAACCCATCTCCAAAAATATTTTTCTACATTCTCTTATAATTCTTTCGTATGGATGTATTTTTGCAGTGAATATTTCCTTGGAGGGTATGGTTATGTCGTACTTTAAAAACTCTTTTCCTCTCCACTCACCGGATTTTATTATTTCAGGCGTTAAATCCGAGATATATTCTCTTAATTCAATTTTTGGTACATCTTTTATAATTACATAAATATTTTTTATTTCTTCGTAATCTACCAATTTTCTTCTGAGTAAATTTTTAAGTATTTTTTCATCAACTACTTCACCTTCAGCTATTTTTTTCAATGCATCTTTTTCTTCAAAAATTACCTCTTTTACAAGTTTTATTTTTCCATTTTCAACTTTTACTACTCCCTTTTTTTTAAGCCATCCGAGAGCTATTCCAAATTCTCTTTTACCCATTAGCTTTTGAAGTTCAGTTATTTCGTCTATTCCCTTTTTTAGAAGTATTACAAGTCTTTCTTCAGGCAGCCCTTTTTCCAGATACTCTCTCCCCTCATCTGTAAGATAGTATTTCTTTTTTAATTCTGTTATTACCTCAGCAAATCCTTTTTCCTGTAGAAGATAGGATGCTTTGAGTATCGTGTCTTTTTTCATTCCTGTTTTTTCCACAGCCTCCTCAAGATGGTACTTTCCCTTTCCAAGAGCTTTAATTAGTTCAACTTCAACTGGGGATAACATTAAGTTCTTGACTTAAGAAATTGTTAAAATTATTTGCCATTAATGGCTCATGTTTCTAAAGGTTATCTCAACTAAGGGATGAGGCACATCTTCAATAACTTCGACATCACCAACACTTTTTAATCCCTTCTTTTTGGCTAATCTTTCTATACCAAGCTCAACATTGTTTGGAACTTCGAGTATGTATGCATCCAGTTTTTTTACTCCAGTTCTCTTAGCAGCAACAGCTCTGTGATGGCCATCAACAAGAAGTAGTTTCCCTCCTTTGCTTATAACTACAACCGGCTCAGCTAATCCTCTCCTTAATTCGTATATTCTCCCCTTAAGCTCATCGGCAAATATCTTCGTTTGAGTAGGAATTAGTCTATCAACATCTACTTTACCTTTCTTTACATTTACTTTAATTCCATGCACAGTTTCTATTGTTTTTTTCAGTTTTTCAACTTTTTTCGGATTTGCTCTTTCAATTTGACTTCTTATAACATCTGCATTTGTTATTATCCCAAGCAGTTTTCCATTTTCATCAACTACCGGCAATTTTGAATGCCCAGTCCTGAACATAACCCTTGCCGCATCTCTCAGGTCCATGTACTCCCTTGCAACGTACAATTTCGTACTCATTATGTCTTTTACCTTAATAGTTGCGGGTTTTCTAAGCAAATCTCTTGAAGAAATATATCCAACCAGTTTTCCTTCACTATCTACTACTGGGAACCCATCATGACCTGTGGCATTTATAAGATTTATAACTTCTCTTACCGTCGTATCAGGTTGAACTGTTATTACGTTTCTTGTCATGTAGTCTCTAACTCTAAGAGACATTAAAATATGTTAATCCAAGTCCACTTATCTGTTGTGGTTCTAAGAAAAATATATTTTCAATTTTTTATATCTGATCTTCAATTTAAATTCAAATTTAATTTGTTCAAACAATCTCATTATAAAAATAAACAAACAAAAATAAATAGTTATTACTGGAAGGGTGGTACATCAGGCAAAACTTTTCCTTTAAATTTGAAAGTTACAATTAAATCTTCTTTTTCGCTACTACCACTGTAGTTAACCACTATTTTAACAGGCTCAACAAAATCTACGTATATCTCCCTTTCTTTAAATTGACAGACAATTCTTCCGTTATCTACTTTTTCGAGCATCTTTTTTAAAAACCCTTTTAGTTCTTCTTTATTTAATTCCATTTCTTTTTCAAATTTACCATAGTCTATTTTTTCACTCATTTAGCTATCCTCCTTTACTTTATTTCCAATTTCAACTCCGATTTCATACGCTTTTTTGAGTTCTTCATCTGTAGGTCTAAATTGGACCTGAATTCCATCAATTACTTCCCACTTTAAGTCATTCATTACCCCAACTATATCTTCATAAGCTCCACTACCCCATCCATAGCTACAAAAGGCAAGTCCAATCTTATTCTTAGGTCTCAGTCCTTTTAAGTACGTTAGAAATCCCGCCATTGGAGGAAAAACATGGTTGTGCATTGTTGGAGCACCAATACATACAGCCTTGGCATCAAGAACTTCTGTTACTATATCAGCCCATTCATCCTTTCTAACGTTGAATATCCTAACTTTAACACCTGTTGAAGCTATTCCATCTGCAATTGCCATGGCAAGTCTTTCTGTAGAGTGCCACATCGTATCATATATTACAACCGCTTTTTCATCGCTTTCAAAATTAGCCCATTTTACGTATTCTTTTACTATTTTATTAGGATTTCTCCATATAATTCCGTGAGAGGGTGCAATTATTTTTGGATTAACTTCATACTTTTCAAACAGTTTTATTAGTCTCAAAACCAAGTTTGCGTATGGCATTAGTATGTTTGCGTAGTAAACCTTAGCCCAGTAAACTGCATCTTCCAATTCATCATCAAATCTCTCTTCACTCGCTATATGTTGCCCGAATCCATCCATTGAGAAGAGAATCTGCTTTTCCACCATATATGTCATCATACTGTCTGGCCAGTGTAACATTGGTGTTTCTATGAATCTGAGGGTATTTTCACCTATTTTAATTTCTTCTCCACTTCTAACAACTTTGAAATTCCAATCTGCGTTATAGTACTTTTCTAACCCCTCTTTTGCCTTTTTTGTGCAAACCACGGTTGGGTTGGCAATCTTTACTATTTCAGGTAAACCACTTGAGTGGTCAGGCTCAATGTGATTGACCACCAAGTATTCAATTTCTTTCGGATTTGTATAATTCTCTATCTTTTTTATCTGTTCTCTTGCAAACTTGTGTTTAACTCCATCTATAAGAGTTATTTTTTCATCTAAGATTAAATAGGAGTTATAAGTTAAACCTCTATGTGTCGCAAAGTTGTGAAAATCTCTTTCTGGAAAATCTAATACTCCAACCCAGTAAAGGTTTTTTATTATTTCCATAACTACTCACCTCCTTCAACTTTAATTTCCTTAAAACTCTCCCACAAACCGTGTTTATTACAGTAAGCTAAAGCTATTATTTTACCACTTTTTTCAATTTTTAACTTTATTACAGCCTCAGCCTCCGCGTATTCTGGAGTAAATTTGACTTTAGCAACTTTAACTGGGTTGAAAGCTCTACCCTTCTCAACAAAAAAGATATCCACATACCTTATTGAATGTTCAAGCTTGTTTGGATGCTTAGTAATAGATATTTTAACTTCAAAAGGCTCTCCAGCTTTGACCGTATTGGGACATATAATTTCTGGTGTATGTGTTTCTACTTTACTAATAATTTCCCCTTCAGCTTTTTCTTTGTTGTAAATGAAATTCTCTATCATTTACTACACCTCACAAGTTTAGCACATAAAATTTAGATTTTGGACAACCACAAATCGGACAAACCCAGTTTTCTGGCAAATCCTCAAACTTTGTTCCGGGAGGTATGTCGTTAAATGGGTCTCCTATGTCCTCGTCATATACATATCCACAACACTTGCATTTCCATTTCATTAAACTTAAATTGAGTTATTGGTATTTAAACTTTATCTAACAGGTTAGGTGTATTGCTAACACAACTTTGCTCTTGTTAACTTTTTCGTTAAACTCTTTTACAGCATCATCTGAAATTTTTTCAATGCATTTTATATTTTCCTTTTGTAATAAATTTTTTACATCACTACCCACTTTCATTACACCGTACTTTCCTGTACCAAATACTATAATTTCAGGATTTTTTTCAAGAATTTTTTCAATATCCTCAACACAAACTTTATGCCCCTCTTTTCTCCACCATTTCTCTATTTTTCCATCCCAAAAAACAATTACGTCATGATTGTATTTTTTCCCATCCACAATAATTCTACCAAAATCGTACTCATCTACTCTTACCATATATTAAACTCTACTTTAAAATATTAAATTTTTTAGCTATCTCTTCCACGATTTTAACGTCTTCTCTCGTGTTTACATTGAAAACCCATCTAACATTACATACTTCTTCAGGTTGAAATTCACTAATTAAAGAATGGTAACCATCGATAATATTTATTCCTACGTTCTTTGAGTTTTTTACTGCTGTAATAGCGGGTTTTGTACTTTTTAAATAAAATTCTAGTATTCTAATTAATTCATTTTTTAAAAAAACTATATCAGCTGAAACTATCAGTATTGGATTTGCATACCTAAATTCCCTCACAAACCAAACAATATCTTCAACAAAACCTAATCCGGGAGAAGTAACTACATCTAAACCCCTTTCTCTTAAAAATTTCTCAGTTTCGCATGTTTTTGGAGAAGTTAACGCTAAAATTTCAAGTCCTATCTCCTCTATAGCTTCAATGGGGTGTTCTATTAACCTTTTTCCACAAACTCTAACCATTGGTTTTTCTTTTTCCCCTCTAAATGGTAGATTCATTCTTCTACCGCTACCTCCACACATCAAAAGAGCCAGCATTTCAAACACCATGCCAGTATAAAGTTAAATGCCAAGACAATGCAATTTGTAGCACCAAACATATCTCCATTAACGCCTCCAAAAACTCTCATAAAGTAAAATCGCAGAATCAAAAACAACAAAAGAGAGAATGTGAATAAAATTAATGCTGGATATTTAAAAACTAACTGTACAAAAAAAGCAAACCCACCAGCAAAAATTGCTGATTTTGCAGAATTATCAAATTTAGCGAACTCCATCATATAGCTACCCATACCAGTCCAGAGAGGTTTTGTTGTTGAAAGCATTAACATCATACAAGTTTTTGCTGACAATTCTGATATTAAAGATGTGAAAAAGATCCAATCAGAGCTCATTTTAATTGATGTTAAGGATATGGAAATAATCCATATAAGCAGAAATATAGTTCCCCCCGTTCCTGTATTTATATCTTTTAAAGCATTAAACCTGCGGGTTTCTGGTGCAAAAATAGCATCACCTACATCAGCCAACCCATCAAGATGATTAATACCCTCCACGCTAACAAAAGCCAGAGGAGTTAGAAATTGTAGTAAGAGAAAAGAGAGTAAATAGCATATTATACCACATATTAATCCTAATATCAATCCAACTAAGGGCATTAAGTATATTCTCCTTCTAAAAGACTCAAATTCTTCGGGATTTTCACCAATAGGTAGTATAGATAAAAAACCAATTGCACCTTTAACCGCGTTTAGGTACTCTTTCACAATTGCAGAAAAGTTCAATTATGCTTTTTAGTTATTTTGCTTTTAAGCGATGGTTTTAAATTGGAGGGCATTTTGATTTAAGTTAGTGGTAAGGCTTTCAGATTTGTTTGTGGAATTGCTATCTAAGAAGGGTGTAAAGAGAATTTGGCCATGCACGAAAATTTGGAAGCTTTCAGCATTAGTTGCGGAAGGAAAAGCCGTAGTTTGCCGTGCAAAAAATTGTAAGGTTTCCATGGATTTCAACGAAAAATGTGATAAAATTGCAGCTGACGCTTGTGTAATACCAAGTTGTACACTACCACTTTTATCAAGAGAAGAGTTACTTAAAGAAGCTGAGAAATACAACTATCCATACATACTAATTGACTGCAGATACTACAACATACACACTGAAAAGGAGCTCAGAAGGTTGCACCTTCAATTAAAGTGCTCAGTAGGAGTAGTAAGGAAATTCATGTGGAAAGATAAAATGGTAGTTTCAGGGTATAGTTTTCCTGAAATTGAAACTCCCTTTTATAAAAAAGCTGAAAATTTTTTTTACGAAAAGAACATAAAGAAAGTTTTGCTTTTAGATCCAAATGCTGAGACTGAATTTAGTTTAGAAGATACTAACTTTAATTGTTACGTTATAGGAGGGATAGTTGATCTTTCAGGAAATAAAAAAGGTTTAACTTCAAAACTTGGAAAAGAGCTTGAATCTGAAGGGATAGATGTTATTTCGAGAAAGTTCTTACTTAGAGGAGATACAGTAGGTGTGCCAGATAGAATAAACTCTATAACTGAAATACTGCTAAAATGTGTTATAGATAAGATGGATGTAGAAAAAGCGATACTCTCTGTTCAATCTCCCTTAGTCGCCAGATGGAGACTAAGAAAAGAGTTGGCAAAAATATCCTTCAGGCTTGACAAAAAGTTAAATCTAAATTTTCCAGTTAGAGCGATAAGAAAAAAAGATCTTGAAAATTTGAAATGGTTAAATGTTGAGGAGGAAGACTTTTACAGAGAATGTAAAAAGCTTGGATTTTACATAGTGGATGAGGTGATAGATTGTTAGATAAATTAGCATTAGATTGTCATGCTCATTTTGAATTGTATAGTAAGTCGAAAATTGAGGAAGAGATTGAACTTGCAAAAAAATGCGTTGAAGTTGTTTTTGACTCGATAACTGAGTATAGAAAGGCTCACGTTTGGAAAAGCTGGGAAATTCTAAAACCATACTTTGGATACATTATACCAACAATTGGTTTCCATCCTAACGAAGCTAAGAGAGGTAATTGGGATAGAGTAAAAAAAGTAGAGGATTTTTTAAGAGAGAAACACAAAGAGATTGTTGCAGTTGGTGAAATAGGTCTTGATTTTTACCACGCTAAAACTGAAGTTGAAAGAGAAAATCAAATGAAAATCCTTAGACACTTTCTTAAAATTTCATCTGAATTAAACTTACCTGTGGTAATACACGCCAGAAAAGCTGAAGAATTAGCATTTAAAGAAGTTGATAAGTTTGATGTGAAAGCTTACTTCCACTCTTTTACGGGTGACGTGAACTTAGCTAAGGAAATTGAATTTATAGGGATAAGTACTGGAATTCGCTTTATACCAGAAGTTAGAGAAGTAGCTAAGAAAGTAGATTTAGAAAATATATTGATTGAAACAGATAGCCCTTACATGAGTCCCTTCAAAGGTAAAGTAAACAATCCGTGCAATGTTTTTGTGGTGCTTGAAGATTTAGAAAAACTTAAAGGTGTTGAAGTAGAAGAAATTATAGAAGTTGTGAGAAAAAACACTTCGAAGTTCTTTGGCATTAATCTTTAATGATTTATTAGTATCTATTTTGGAAGAAGTATTTCGATTTTTTCATAATAGTGCTTAAAAATTAGGAAGCTTGCACAAATTATTTTCAGTTTTTATGAGGGTATTTAAGAGAGTTTAGTCTATTATCAATTTTCCATGATGATTATTACCATCTTTCGGAAAGTTTATATATGATAATGAAAATAGATAGAATCGTGATCCACTATGAGGCGCTTTGACCGAAGGTCTTTTGAAAGAAAGGGTATGCGCAAGCTTTTAAGCAGAGATGAAAAGCTTCTGCTTGAAAACCTAAGCGACCTCAAGTTTGACAGCCTTAGAATGAGTATAAAGGAAATAGCAGATTTGCTACTTCCAGAAGAATACTAAACATAACATGAATATACTTCTTAGAATTAAGAGTGTATATGGTTCGTGTAAAACTTAAATTCGTAGGATTTGAGGAGGGTGATAAAGAGTTAGAGGTTGAAAATAAAACTTACTCCGAGCTAATCTCAGACTTGGGGATAAATCCCGAAACAGTAATTGTAATAAGAGACTCAACACCTATACCCTTAGATGAGAAAGTTAAAGAGGGTGAAGTTACAATAATGAGAGTGATATCTGGTGGGTAACCGAAATCTATTTTATTTATTTAATTAATCTATTTTTGTGAGTTTTTTAAAAAAATTTAAAAGATTTATCGGGAAAAGAACAGAAATAAAAAACGATAAAAACAAAAAAAGGAAGGTAAAATACTACATCTCAAGAGAAGTACTGGAAACTGCCATTGCTGCTTCAAGAGATAGTCATCCTAACGAATTTATAGCTATGCTTGGAGGTAAAATTGTCAAAGACAAAGTACAAATAAACGAACTTATTTTTCTTCCATCATTAAGTGGAGGGGTTAGTGCTGTTATTTTTACAGATATGCTTCCCCTCGGAATTAAAGTTCTGGGCAGTATCCATAGCCATCCAACCCCAAATTTTTATCCTTCTACACAAGATTTAGAAACTTTTTCAAAAAAAGGATTAGTCCACATAATAATCGCTTATCCCTACAACGAAAGTAGTTGGAGAGCATACAATAGAAGAGGGGAACCAATAAACTTAATTGTAATTCCATAAGATAGTCCCACGATATGAATGCATAGACAAAAACTGTTTTATTTTCAAAAAATTTAAAGTTAAGTCATGAAAGTATTAGCATTTCAACACTATCCAACAGAACCAATGGGATACATAGAGGAAATTTTAAAGGACATGGGTATTGAATACGAGTACGTAAAGCTTTATGAGGAAGAATGTCCAAATGTAGAAGATATAGCCGAATTTACTCACCTCGTTTTTATGGGGGGTCCAATGGGCGTTTATGAGGAAGAAAAATATCCTTTTCTTGCAAAAGAGAAGAAAATAATTAAACAACTGTTTGAAAAGAAACCCATAGCAGGATTTTGTCTTGGTGCCCAGCTAATAGCAAGCGCACTTGGAGAGAGAGTTTATCCTTACAAGAAAGAGTTGGGTTGGTATGAAGTAGAAAAAGTTAATAGCGACCCATCTACTGAAGGTTTACCTAAAAAAATGACAGTTTTTCAGTGGCATGGCGATACATTTGACTTGCCAAAACAAGCAATTTTACTTTACAGAGGAAGTGAAGTTGAAAATCAAGCATTTAGAGCTGATAAGGCTTTGGCTTTACAGTTTCACCTTGAAGTTACAGAGGATATAGTTAAAACATGGTTAAAAGATGAAAATATGGATGAAGATGAGAAAAACAAAATACTTGAGGATACTGAAAAGTTCGTTGATCGTGCAAATGAACTTTGCGAAATACTGATAAAGAACTTCCTTCAGCTTTAAAAAGTATGTTGTTGAGAGAGGAAGAGTTTAGAAGAGAAGCTGTAAAAATTTCAGCATACCTAATGGCAATCTCAGCAAGAACTGCTCCAAAATCGAAAGGCGAAGATGACATAGAAATAGTTTACATAGATGGAGAAGAAAAAGAAAAGCTTGCAAACGAAATGATAAAAATTGGAAAGGAAAGAAACATTCATGGATTTATAAGAGATGGTGAATGTGTTAAAAAGAGTGAAGCTGTCCTAATCTTAGGTGTTTACGGTTGTAAACCTATAAAACTTAACTGTGGTGCCTGTGGAATGAGTTGTGAGGAGCTCGAGAGAGCTGAAAAAATAGAAGGAAAAGATTTTAGAGGACCAAATTGTGCGTTTAAATTGATAGACTTGGGAATTGCAATAGGTTCAGCTGTCAAGTTAGCTTCAATAATCAACGTTGATAACAGAATAATGTATAGAATTGGTACTGTAGCCAGAAAATTGGGATACGCAAAATCAGATGTTGTGATGGGGATACCTCTTGCTTCTACTGGGAAAAATCCGTTTTTTGATAGAATGGAACAGAAAAAGAAATGATCCTCGATTTTCCCAGTAATTATTTTTCTAAGAAACTATCAGAAAAATATGGATACGATGAGTTCATAGTTAGAAGATGGATTGCCATATTCGATGATGCTGAAGAGCTAATAAAAGGAATGGAAAACGTTCCGAAGTACATAAGAGTTAACACTATAAAAATAAGAGAAGAAGAGCTCGTTAATAGAATGGAAAAAAGAGGTTTTATATTAAGGAAAACTGATATTCAATACTGCTACGAAGTAGTTCATGAACCATATTCTATCGGATCTACTCCAGAATACTTGATGGGTTACTACTACGTAATGGATAAATCTTCTTGCATACCTCCCTTAGTATTTTTGGATGAATTAAAAAATAATACAATTATTGCAGACTTTGCATCTGCTCCGGGGGGAAAAACAACTATGCTCTCTCAAATTATGAAGGACAAGAGAATAAAAGGCAGTATTATTGCAATAGAAGCTCAAAAAGATAGAATTTCAGCTTTAATAGACAATATACATAGAATGGGTGTGACTAATGTTGCAGTGCTTAATATGGATGCAAGAGCCTTTCCAAAACACAATTTAAAAGTTGATGGTGTTTTACTTGATGCACCATGTACTGGAGAGGGAATAATACACAAGGATAAGAGTAGAAAGAAGAGTAGAGGTAAAGAAGACATAGAATTTTGCTCTAAGCTTCAAAAAGAGCTTTTAAAAGCAGCTATAGAGAGCGTAAAAATTGGTGGAATTATTGTATATTCTACCTGCTCTCTGACACCAGAAGAGAACGAGTTCGTTATTCAATGGGCGATTGAAAACTTTCCAGTAAAGGTTGAAAAAATAAAATTACCGGGTGAAAAAGGATTAGTTGAAATTGGAAATTTAAAGCTTGATGACAGTATTAAGCTAACTAAAAGATACTACCCTCACAAAAACAGATGCTCTGGTTTTTTTGTTGCAAAATTAAGGAGAGTTTAAAAAATGTCATTCTGGTTTAAATCTTAAAATTGCTGCTATTCCCCCAAAAGCGTTGTACAGCATAGCTCCCTCCTCGCTTTCAGTGGAAAGAAATTCCACTTTAGCCCCTGTACTTTCTGCAAGTTCTGAAAGCTCCAGTATTATGTCTTTTCTTTCAACTTCCTCCATTTCAACGCCACACTCATCGCAAAATTGTTGGCTATCTCCCTTGAATCTAAGAGTTTTTTCAACTTCTTTCCCACATTTGGGACATCTATACTTAACTCTCTCAAGTCTAAGGTCTTCACTCAACAAAAGTGTATCTACAGCTCCCAGTGTTATGTATCTTCTAACTTCTTCCTCACCGTAAGCTGCTAAGCCATCTTTTGCAATCTCTTTTAAAAATCTATTCATTAATCTTTTTTCCTTCATTAAATCAAGCTCTTGTAGTACGTCTTCCGCTTTCTCTACTAATTCGTAAAGACCGCTCTCATCAGTATAGCTAACGTCAAACAATCCAACTACCTTTTTCTGCAACTCGTGGTGTAGGTAATTTCCTTCATAGAATTCCTCTTTTGTTGGAGACGGGCCACCTATGAGTATCCCAAGAAGTTGGTCTTTATAGGGTAGTAGAGCCTCAGTAGCTTTTTCACCAACTTTTTTGTAAAACTCATGAATTGCTATCTCTCTCAATCTCTCAAATCTAACACTGCTCTGTCCACCTTGCCTGTGTTTTCCCGGAACCATAGAAGTTGCCCTGCTTAATGCTTCTATTCTCTTCCCCTTCAGTATTCCAATTGTAGCCTCCCTTCTATCTATGACTATTAAACCGTAGAAGTCCTTTTCTTTTAACATCTCTTTTAAAGGTTCAAGGTAAAAAGAGCTGTCACAATGGTATTTGTAAAGTGGTACTGGCTCTGGAGGTTCTATTATTTCAGTTATGTGCTTCTGCTTTCCATTTAAATCGATAACTCCACTTATTATAACCATTCCATGTTCTGGAGGTTTTTTGTACATCTTAAGTCTCTGCAATATTGCTTCTAATCCAGCCATTACGTTTGTTCTCGTTTGCTTTGATTTTATATTTGAAGCTTGACTTAGTTCACTTCTTAATTGAGCAGATACATCTGCAATATTTTTATCTGGTGGTATATAGAGAGTTATCAGTTCAGTTCCTCTTCCTTTGTACTTTTCAAGCTCTTCCAATTTCCTTTTAAATTCATAATGAAGTTTTGAAGACATTAGCATCACCTCTAACGTATATTTTCATTGCTAACTTAGTAGCCTTATAAATAATTATTCCACTGGCTCATAATACTCGCATTTCTCAGGATCCTTTAAGCAGTTCCATTCTTTACATTTTTCATAGTACTTACATTTTTCACACTTTCTCATATTTATTAGTGTCTTCGAAAGACTAATATTATCTTCTCTCCTACGATGGATATGAGAAGAAGTCTATTAGATATTCTTGCTTGTCCAATTTGTAAAGGTGAATTAGCTCTTGAAGTTGAAGAAGAGGATGAGGAAGAGATTTTAAAAGGAAAACTAATCTGTAAAAATTGCAAAGTTGAATACCCAATAGAAGATGGGATCCCCAATATGTTACCTCCAGATGTAAGAGAGAAAGTAGAGAGTTCTTGAGGTGATTTCTATGAAGTACATAATGGTAACAGGAGGTGTCATGAGTGGTCTTGGAAAGGGTATCACTTCCGCATCAATAGGAAGGCTATTAGTAGATATGGGATACAAAGTCATACCTATAAAGATAGATCCTTATATAAACATAGATGCTGGAACTATGAACCCCTTTCAACACGGGGAAGTTTATGTTCTAAAAGATGGGACAGAAGTTGATCTTGATCTTGGGCATTACGAGAGATTTATAGGAATAGAACTAACAGGAGAGCATAATATAACGACTGGTAAGATTTACAGAAATGTAATAGAGAAAGAGAGAAAAGGAGAGTATTTAGGACAAACAGTACAGATAATTCCTCACATAACAGATGAAATAAAAAGTTGGATAAGAAGAGTAGCAAAAAATAGCGGAGCTGAAATTTGCTTAGTTGAGATAGGAGGTACTGTAGGAGACATTGAAGGCATGCCCTTCTTAGAGGCGATAAGACAAATGAAAAACGAGGAAAAACCAGAAGATTTTTTGCTTGTTCACGTAACCCTTGTACCTCTTGATTCGAGCGGTGAGCAGAAAACAAAGCCCACTCAACACAGTGTGAAAGAGTTGAGAAGTATAGGTTTACAACCAGATGTGATAGTTGGCAGATGCAAAAGAAAGCTTGAAGAGGGGACAAAAAAGAAGATTTCTCTGTTTTGTGATGTACCAATTGAGGCGGTAATAAGTGCAGAAGATGCGTTCGATATATACGAAGTACCTTTGATGTTTAAAGAGGAAAAGCTTGATGATTACATAATTTCCAAGCTAAAATTAGAGAAAAGAGAAGCTAATGATGAGTGGGAAAAAATGGTAAACAAACTTAGAAATTTGGAGAAAGAAATTACAATTGCTGTAGTAGGTAAGTACATTGATGTTCAGGATTCCTATTTAAGTATTAGAGAGGCTTTAAAACACGCGGGAATTGAAGCTGGATGCAAGGTTAAAATAAACTGGATAGACAGTGGAGATTTAGAAAAAACAAGTAAAGTAGAAATTGATGCAGATGGAATTCTTGTACCCGGTGGATTTGGAAAAAGAGGGGCTGAAGGAAAAATGAAAGCAATAGAATTTGCACGAGAGAATGATATACCCTTCCTTGGTATTTGTTTTGGTTTTCAACTTGCAATAATTGAGTTTGCCAGACACGTCATAGGGTGGAGTGATGCAAACAGTAGTGAATTGGCTGAAACGGAGCATGCAGTTATAGATCTGCTTCCAGAACAGAAGGGTGTAGATAAGATGGGAGGAACTATGAGATTGGGGGATATAGAAGTTACAATAAAACAGAATACAATAGCTCATAAATTATATAACAAGGAAAAAGTTTTTGAAAGACACAGGCATAGATACGAAGTTAATCCTGAGTTTATACCAGAATTTGAAAAACATGGACTGGTATTTTCAGGTTATTCAGATAATGGAAGAAGAATGGAAATTTTTGAGTATCCAAAAAACAAATTCTTCTTTGGAACGCAGTTTCATCCAGAGTTTAAATCAAGACCTTACTCACCATCACCACCTTTCTTAGGTTTTGTTAAAAGCGCGCTTGGAGTTGATCTTTAAGCTATTATTCTGTGCTGTATTTTTATTATTTTATTTATTTATTATCTATAATTTTTTAGATAGATTTGATTTTTTTAGATAGATTTTTTAGATAGTTAACTAAAAATAAAGAGGGTAACAACTGTTTATACATGCCAATAATATTTGGCGTAATAAATATGAGTCCTGAATCGTTTTATGTTAAGTCCATCTGCAGAAGTGTTGAAGAAGCTATAGAAAGAGCTGAAAAAATGATAGAAGATGGTGCTGATTATATAGATGTTGGAGGTATGTCAACTGCTCCTTACAAAAATACATGGATTAGTGAAGAACTGGAGCTTAAGAGAGTAATACCAGTTATTAAAGAACTGAGTAAAAGAGGCTTTAAAGTTTCTATTGATACTACAAGAGCAAAAGTTGCAGAAGAAGCAATATTAGCTGGATGTGAATATGTAAATGCCGTAAAACCATCAGAGGAAATAGCTGATGTTGTTAAAAATTATAGAGTGGGTGTTATAGTTGTTGCAAGAGAAGTAGAATGGAAGGAAGACAGAAATTCCATAATAAATTCATGCATAAACTCTCTAAAAAAAGATTTAAAACTTTTCAAAGGCTGTAAAACAATAGTAGATCCAGCAATTGGATTTTGGAGGACTTATGGAAAGTGGTGGATAAGAGATTTTACAATATTGGCAAACTTAGATGAAATAAGAAATAAAACTGGAAAAAAAGTATTGATAGGAGTTTCGAGAAAGTCATTTATTGGTGCAATAACCAATACTAAACCTGAAGAAAGATTAGCAGGGAGTGTTGTAGCAGAAGTTTTATCTTCTCCTGATTATGTTAGAACGCATTGTGTTAAAGAAACACTTCAAGCTTTTAAAGTTGCAGAGTACATAAAAAAATACAGGGGGTAAAAATGTCAGTTTTTGATGAATTATGGGATAAGTATGATAGCTGGTATGAAAAAAATAAAGATATATATAGAAAAGAATTATCTCTAATTCTTAGTGCTGTAGATTCCTCAAAGAAGTGCTTAGAGGTAGGTGTTGGGACTGGTAGATTTGCGTGTAAAATAAATGCCATTGGAGTAGATGTATCTTTAAACATGCTCAAAATTGCAAGAAAAAGAGGGGTAGATGTGATTCTCGCAGACGCTTCGTATCTTCCTTTTATACAATGTTTTGATTTCGTTTTATTTATATTCACTTTATGCTTTCTAAAAAATCCAGAAAAAGCTTTAAAAGAGGCTAGGAGAGTCTTAATAGATTACGGTAAAGTGTTAATTTGCTTTATTCCAAAGGGAAAGCTCACAGATGATTACAAAAAAAGTGGAAGTCCATTTTACAAAAACGCTAAGTTTTACAGCGTTGAAGAAGTACGTGAAATGCTAAAAAATGCTGGATTTAAAGTTGAAAAAATTTACTATGAAAATTTAAGATATGAACGAGATTTAGCCTTAGTTGAAGGCAAAAAATTACCTTAAAATTTCATCAAGTCTTTTTTGAACTATCTCTCTTATTCCAAAAAATCTCAAAGCAGCTTTAGCAACCTTATCAACATACTCCTCCGTTGTATAAACTCCGAGCATTAGAGATTTCTTTTCTGCACTCTTTAAAATTGAAATTAAAGGAGAAATTTCTTCTAACTTTTTTAACATACCATCTACTTCCACTAAAGCTTTGAACTCTCTTGCATCTTCTTCTTCTGGAACATCTACTATGACTTTTTCTACATCTACTCCAGCACTTTCTGAAATCTCTTTTTCAGCTTTTTTAGCATCTATTCTTCCGGGCACTCTACATCTACTTATGTATATTGCTCTTTTGAATAATTTCCGTTCATCTATTCTTTTCATAATTTCTCCAGCATACCCGCCCACACTTCTAAGAAAAGATACAATATCATAATCGTCCATTTTAAGCAGATCTCTTGGATTTAATTGTCCTTCCTCTACACAAAATTCAAGAGCTCTTTCATACATTTTTCTGGCAATTCTACAAACGTGATGATGATATACTGTTGGATACATCATAAATCTGGAAAGTAAAAGGGATTCTGCTGCTCTAATTGCTCTATAACTTATAATTGGTTCTACACCTCTAAAAGTTATTCCATCTATTAATCTCATTATATCAAAAACACCGTAGGCTACACCAGTATAATGAGAATCTCTAACCAGATAATCCATCCTATCAGCATCTATATCCCCACTTATTAAACTTACACCTTCAATTAACTTTGATATTTTGCTAAGGCTCAATCCTTCCTCTTTTAATATGTCTTCAATAGCACTACCTTTAACAACAGGATAGAAATTTTCATGTCTAAATCTCAAATATTTTTTTAGAAAGTACTCACTTGAATGAGAGAAGGGGGCGTGAGCTATATCATGTAGCAAGGCTGCTGCAACACATTCCTTTCTTTCCTTTTCACTGCAATCCATCTTTTTTACAAGTTTCAAAGTTATATGCATAACACCAATACTATGCTCAAATCGAGTATGATTTGCTCCGGGGTAAACTAAGGAAGCAAAACCTAACTGTTTAATTCTTCTAAGTCTCTGAAATTGATGTGTATCTATTATTTTTACACACCAGTCAGGTATGACAATATTTCCATGTATTGGGTCTCTAATTGTTTTTGGCATTTAAAGAAAAAAGCCATAAAGCAAAATATATATTTAATCACTTAAGTCGCTTATTGCTTTTTTAAGATAGTACTCTCCTTCTCTAAATTTTTCAACTGCTTTTTTCAGTTTCTCAGATGCATTTGGATTTATTTCCTTAATTTTTTCCGCTAATTCTTCATATTTTCTTGTATGTTCTTCACTATGCTCTATCCAGTGCATTAATAAATGCCTAAGTTTTTCAACTTCCAACGTATCACCTCCATAGAATATTTGTATTAAATATTAATACTTTCTTACTTAATGTTTATTACCATACTCATTAAAAATTCACTTCAATAATTAAATCAATCCATGCTCTTCAAGAAATTTAATCATATTTTTCCAATGACTGCCAATCCAATAAACTTTTTTACAGTTTTTACAAAACCACAACTCTTTTTTAAGTAAATCTTTCCCTAATCCCATTTTTTCTAATATTTCTTTAGCTTCTTCTTCTTTAAGCTTTCTTAGATTTGAATTGCATAATGTACATCTCTTAGTAACGGGATAGAACTTAACTCCAAGCTCCATAACTTCCTTCATTTGCTTCCAAACCTGATTTGAAGTAATTAGCTTTGCTGGATACCCTCTTGAAATTCTTCTATGATACAACTCTCTATCTTTTGTTAAAAGTATTCTATCTTTAAAATTCTCTACTAAGTACGTATCCTCTTTTTCAGGCGTTGTATTAAAAGCCTCTTCACATACAGTGTCATAACCTGAAAGTCTTAGCCATTTTGCCAATCTTTTTAACATCCTGTCGCAAACGAATTTCAATCCCACCATTTCACATCTATTCTTTCTAATAAATCAAAAATAAGTTTTCCAACTTTAGTTTTAATTTCACTCTTTTCAGGCTTGAAGTGCTTAGCTAACTCTGATATGTTTTCATATTCTCTTGCTTGAATTAGAAGTTCTAATCTATCGGCATCTTTAACGTAATCGTTAATTTTCTCTAAATCTATTCCTGAGTTGGCTAATTCTTCATAAATTTTTTCTATATGTAAATTTTTTAATTGAATATTTTTGACTTCTTCTTCACAACATTTTACATACTTTTTTGCAAGTTTGTGCAAATCTAAGGTCCTTGCTTCATGAGAATCGTGTAAAAGAGCTATAAACGAAATAGCACAAGCTTCTAAGGTATTTATTCCATCAAGTTTTGCAAGTATGTATGCTATTACTGCCGTTCTAAAAGAGTGTTCCGCAACACTCTCTGGCAGCTTTATTCCTGCTTTAAGCCATCCTGATCTTGGAACTAATTTTAAAGCTCCAAGTTCAACTATTAACTTTGCCAACTCTTCCATAAAATAAATTAGTCAGGTTAGCAGTTTACATTTTACGCTAAGTTTTATTGCTTGTGAAGTAAAACTCCGGGTAACTAATCTATAAAAGCATACTCAGATGTCAAAAATGCAACTGCCATAACTATCAGCGAAAAAGACACAATCATCTTTAATGGTTCTAATATACCATTTGTATTTCCAGTTACACTCATGTTGAGTGCAAAAACAGTTGAGGATATAACTGGAAACACTACTGGGAATGCTATTATAGGAAGTAAAAGTTCTTTTGAACGAGATTTAATTATTAAAATTGCAAGAGATGACATTGCCACAACAAAAGCTGAATTTCCGAGAGTTAAAATTGCAAAAAACAGCAAAGGTTTTTTTATGCTCATATTAAAAACACCAACAAAAATTGGAAATACTACGATTTCAGTTATAAACATAAGAACGAGGTTATAAATCATTTTTCCAGCTAAAATGCTGGCAGGATGTATGGGTGATAATTTTAATCCATCAAGTGTTTCAAGTTCAACTTCTCTAACGAACGCTCTTGCATAACCGAGCATTCCGACGAATATAAATATTAACCACAAAAGAGAGGCTCCTATGCTTTCAGCATAGGAAACAGGAACTGTAACGCTAAAAAGCATTGAAGTTATAAGAGAGAACAACACCATTAAACTTAAAGTAGATTTACTCCTGAATTCAACTATTATATCCTTCCAAGCTACCTCTATAAACTTTGGTTTTGAAAAAGCACTCATAAACTCACCATCTTGCTCATGTAAATTTTTTCAACTTCATGAATGCTGCATTCTGCAACTATTTTTCCGCCATACAAGATTATAGCTCTATCACAAAGTTTTTCAGCCTCGTTTATGTTATGTGTCGTTAGAAGGATAGTTTTATCAAGTTTACTCAAGTAATTCAGCAATTCTATTCTACCATTGACGTCAAGTCCGGAAGTTGGTTCATCAAGAATAAGGATCTCTGGATCGTGCAATAAAGCTCTTGCTATTGCCAATCTTTGCTTCATACCTCTCGAAAAAGTTTTTACAAGGCTGTGTCTTCTTTCATACAATTTAACCATTTTTAAAAGTTTATTTATATTACTTTCATCAACTTCGTATAGCTTGGAGTAAAACTTCAAATTTTCATAAGCTGTCAATTCATTATAAAGCATTGGATTGTGTGAAACAAAACCTATTTTTTTTCTCAATTCTATACTCATTTTTGCAGGATTGATGCCCATAACTTCTACTTTACCAGAATTAGCTCTCATCTGGCCACTTATTATTTTAACAAGTGTTGTCTTTCCAGCTCCATTTGGTCCCAATATGGCTACTTTCTCTCCTTTGTTGATGTGAAAAGTTAATCCATCGAGAGCTTTAAATCGGGAATAGTATTTAGTCACGTTTTCTAAAACTATTACTTTCATAAAACTACCTCTTTTTCTATTTTTTTTACTACTCTTTCAACACCAAGAGCTATACCATCTACCTCTATATCATCTCCCTTAGCTCCATCTCCTACTAAGTATAATCCCTTAATTGACGTTTCATTTTTGCAATCACATCCAATTTTTGCTCTGTTCACAGGCCATCCATCACTGAAACTTTGAATTGCCAGCAATTCATATTTATATCCTTTTAAAATTTCTTTTAAATCTCTTAAACCTTCAGCAATCTCGAATTTTACATTTGAAGTTATCATTGGCTGATGAGCCATCAAGAAGTGCTTTTTACCAAGATTAGGATCGGCATTAGTAACTTGATTTATCCCACATATTCTCCTTGTTTCAAGAGTAAACATAACACTCGTATGGTCTATAAGAGGTTCTTCTAAAGCTATAGAGTATTTTATTCCCCTACTTTCAGATAATTCAGGAAGTTTAAGCTCAGTAAGTCTGCAAGTTTCAATTGGACCTATATCTGAAATAACTACTTCAAACTTTTTAGATTCTCTACGATAAAAGTGGACACTTAATCCAAAATTTTCTTTTCTTATAGCTCTAACAGTGTTTCTCTCTAATTTGCAGTCGTTACTTTTTATAACCTCTATGAGTGCATTTATTACCGATTTACATCCTCCTACAGGTATTCCCGGTCCTCCAAATTCATAAGTAGCTTCGTATATTGGATATACTTCCGAAAAAGTAACTTGTGATGGTGTAACACTTAAAGACCATCCAAGAAAAGCTCTAAGAAACTTAGCACTAAAGTCATCCAATCTGCTTTCAACTTCAGAAAGCTTTACTTCTCTAAAAAGATTTTTTAGGTAGTAAAAACCAAACATAAGCCTTGATTTAAGAGGAAAAGATTTTCTATTTACTACTATTTCTTCCCCTCTATACAAAGCAGTTCCATTTGGTTTTGAATCAACTATTTCTATTTTAGCTCCAGCTTTTTTTAGCAGTTTTGCAAGGGGTCCTTTACTACCATGGGGTATCATGTGCAAAGCTCCAGTTGTAATTTCGTATCCTTTATAGTTAAAATTAGTAAATCTACCACCGAAAAATGGTAGTTTTTCAAACACCTCAACTTCATATCCTTTTTCAGAAAGAAGTGCTGCTGTTAACAACCCTCCAAGTCCGGCACCTATAACTGCCACTCTCATTTACTCCACCCAGCTAACAGCATTGATAGGGCAGTAAATTAAGCACTTCTTACAACTTTCGCATTTTTCTATATTAACTTCAGCTTTTCCCTCCACTCTTATAGCTTCAGCTGGGCATACAAGCATACAAATAGCACAACCAACACATCTTTCCGTTATAACTATCATAACATTGCTATCACAATGTCTTTATTTATAAAGCCATCTGCTAATTTCGATGAAAGTTTTAGAGGAGGATTTGAAAAAAAGCAACAAAGGTGTTGAAGGAGAAATAAAGCTGATACCTGAAAGCTTAGATGATCTATGGCATTTAAAATATATAATAGAGCCGGGAGATGTAGTTTTCTCACTAACCAAAAGAGTTAGCGAGAGTAGTGATAAATTAAGAAGTGACAAAGAAATGGTAACTGTAAGACTTGGAATTAAAGTAGAAAAAGTTGAGTTTCATAAATTTGCAAATAGATTGAGAATTTCTGGAAAAATAGTTGGTGGAGTAGAAGATTCTGGTTATCATACGATAAATATTGGTGTGGGAAAAGAACTCAGTATAATAAAAAGTTGGAAGAAAGAGCAACTTGACAGACTTGAAAATGCCATTAAAGCAAGTAATCAACCTGAAGTAGTTATAGTTACTATTGAGGAAGGAGATGCAGTAATAGGAATATTAAGGCAGTGGGGAGTCGAAGAAGTGGCTAACATTAGAAAAAGTTATGGAAAAGAATCTAGTCAAAGAATTGAGTTTTTTTCAGATATACTCTCAACTTTAAAAAATTTGGATTTTAAATACCTTGTAGTAGCAGGTCCGGGATTTACTAAGGATGATTTTGTTAAATTTCTAAAAGAAAGAAATCCAGAGATCGCTAAAAAATGCATTACTGCAGATGCCTCAAGCATAGGTGTTAGAGGATTTGTAGAAGTATTAAAAAGAGGCGTAATATCCAGAATTGCAAGAGATATAAGACTTTCAGAAGAAACAGAATACGTTGAAAAAGTAATGGAAAGAATTGCTAAAGGCGAAAAAGTAGCATATGGATTAGAAGAAGTGAAGAAAGCATGTGAATATGGTGCTGTAGAAGTACTATTAGTTGCAGATGAATTTTTAAGAAAAGAAAGAGAAAAATGGGATATAGACTCTCTACTCGAGATGGCTGAAAATTCAGGAGGCAAAGTAGTAATAATAAGCACTGAATTTGAACCGGGAAAAAGATTGATGGCTTTAGGGGGGGTTGCAGCTCTTTTAAGATTTTTAATTTAAATTTTAACTCTATTCCTGCTAAAATCCAACATTTCCAAAAAACAAGCTGTAAAATAAGAGATGCCAGCAATACGAACTTAATCAGCGAGTCGCTCATCTTAAAATTGATTAATATTATTGATTAAAGTTATATTTTATATTTTCT